>OJFV01000324.1_pt1 | contig 13673 bp, 8 predicted proteins | sample 1594391 | NCBI WGS metagenome assembly OJFV01 (sample SAMN05416856, study PRJEB24817) | seawater metagenome | isolation source: Sea water | place: Canada:Atlantic | collected 2013-11
CGAGATTGCCTCTTGTCTCGTGGGCTCGGAGATGTGTATAAGAGACAGATACTGATAACGCCACCGTAGATATTTCTCACAATCCTGCTGATTGCCACCATTGTGGTCACTGTCATGGAACCCATGCCCAATGGCTTGGAAATAACACCGCAATTGAACTTGCTTCTGTTGCCACCCATCACGGCTTCTATTACTTATCAAAAGTAGTAGATGCACCGGTCACGCAATTATTACGCCCACCTAAAGCATAACCCTGAACTAATCAAACACCGTTCGCCAGCAGCTTGGCGATATATATTTTTGATAATTTAGGAATAAAACAATGATGCATATTTCATTGGGCCGCCCTATGCGTTTGCACGCTTGGGTGATTTCCACGATGCTTGTTTTTTTGACAACACACACCGTGGTAGTAGCACAAACAAACAGTATCACCAATCGCGAAATGACCTTGCAAAGTGCCATACAGCGAACATTAGCGAATTCGCCCGAGTTGCATGAGTTCACATATAGGCAACAAGCGATTGAGGGAGAAATTAAAACTGCGTCTCTTAAACCAGCCCTAAACGTAGGTATTGAAGTGGAAAACTTCTTAGGAACAGGCGAGGTCTCAGGCATTAAGGACACCGAGTTGACTCTCACATTGTCGTCGGTCATTGAATTGGGCAATAAACTTAACTCACGTAAGGCGTTTGCTAAGGCACAATCAACCCTCGCCGAAGCACAAAAACAAGTGGACACCTTGGATGTACTGGCTGAAGTGACACGTCGCTACATCGGTGTATTGGCGCAACAAGCGTTAATTGACGCGCAAAAAGATGCAGAAACACTTGCTCGATATACCTATCAAGCTGTCACAAAACGCGTGGATGCAGGCGCTTCCCCTGCATATGAACAGAAACGCGCTGAAGCAGCACTAGCAAGAGCCAGATTGGATGTGGTGACCGCACAGCAAACTAAGCGAGCCATGATAAATAGTCTGGCTATTATGTGGGGGGAAAAAGATCCCTCTTTTACTGATGTGGAGGGTGACTTATTTGCGCTGCAATCGTCTCCTTCGTTAACTGCGCTTTTTACCACCTTATTGGACAGTCCCAATCTTGAGGTCTATGCGCAAGAATCGAGATTGCAGGCATCTCAAGTCCGTCTTACTCAAGCAGCTAATCAATCGGATTTAAGCTGGACGGCTGGTATCAGGCGCATGAATGGCATAGATGAAACAGCCTTTGTAGCAGGCCTGAGTATGCCTCTGTTTGCCGGTGACCGAAACCTTGGCGCGTACGAAAAACAGCGAGCAATTCAGGCGCAGCTGGTACAACAAAAAGAGTCAGCGACACAAAAACTATACCATCAGCTAAATATGGCCTTGATGGTCAGAAACAATGCGCTGCTCAATGTACAGACACTGCAAAACTCTATTATCCCACCCTTAGTCCAAGCGCTGGAATTAGTAGAACAAGCCTATTTAAACGGTCGATTCAGCTACCTTGAATGGGTGAGTACACGTCAAGAACTACTCAATGCCAAACAAGCCTTAATTCAATCAGCGAAGCAAGCTCATCAGCGTGGTGCAGATATCGAATCACTGACTGCACAGCCTCTTGTGGATACGATCAACACCTCTTTTTCGAGTAAAGAAAAATGAACAAAAATATATTAATTAAGAAGCAAAACACTCTGTTAGTTTTCATTGTTTGTAGTGCCTTGGGATTTTTTTCAAGCACCACAATACAAGCATCAGAAGGCGAACATGGTAAAGAGGAAGCCCATAAGGGGGAACGCGTATTCATGTCAGATAGCATGGCGCAAAAAATGGGCGTAATGACGCAAAGTGTGCAAACGGGTAGCCTCACTATTACCACCACTGTCTACGGAAATATCGTGACCGACCCTGCTTCACTGAGTCATGTGCGTGCACGATTCGACGGTATGGTGACCAAGGTCAATGCAAATTTAGGTAACAAAGTTAAAAAAGGAGAGACACTAGCAATCGTTGAATCCAACGAAAGCCTTAAAAGTTATCCTGTTGCCGCGCCGTTTTCAGGCACCGTGATTGCCAGACATGCCAATGAAGGCGAGTTATCCAATGGCCAAGTGCTATTTTCAATCGCAAACTATGATGACGTGTGGGCACAGCTTAAAGTCTTCCCACAACAGCTATCAGATATTGCAGAGCAGCAACCCGTGCAGCTTAGCCTGTCAGGGGCAGCGTTAGACACCACTATCCAACATATCTTACCGTCACCAGATGAAAAACCGTATATATTGGCGTATGCCAAAATAGCTAATACCTCAGGTCAGTGGCCGGTTGGCGCGGCTATCAAAGGGCTTGTGACAATCAAAAAATTTGATGTCGCCATGATGGTGCCTAAAACGTCGATTCAAGAGTTTGAGGGGGCTTCTGTCGTGTTTGTCAAAGAAGGTGGCGAATACCGTCCCGTGCCCGTTACCTTAGGTCAACAAGATAACCAAAATATTGAAGTGTTATCAGGTCTGCACATTGCAGATGTGATTGTCAGCCAGAACAGCTATCTGCTTAAAGCCGATTTAGAAAAGTCGGAGGCCGGTCATGACCACTAATAACTCAATGCTATTTACTTGGTCATGCGACTCAGTTATTGGGGGACGAACACATGATTGAATCCATTTTACGTTTATCCATAGAGCGACGAGGGATAATGCTAATGTTGATCTTCCTTGTGCTGGGCATGGGGATATTCAGTTATCAAAAATTACCTATCGATGCGGTACCCGATATCACCAACGTGCAAGTGCAAATCAATACACAAGCACCGGGTTATTCGCCTTTGGAAACCGAGCAGCGGATCACATTCGTAGTAGAAACAGCACTGGCGGGATTACCTGACCTGTCCTACACCCGCTCTTTATCTCGCTACGGACTAGCTCAGGTAACAGCGGTATTTGATGAAGGCACTGATCTGTATTTTGCACGTAATCTCATCAATACCCGATTAGGTGCAATCAAAAGTCAGCTACCTGAAGGGTTAGAGCCTGAAATGGGACCTATCGCTACTGGGTTGGGTGAAATCTACATGTATACCTTGCGAGCCAAGCAAAATACCATGCAAAAAAACGGTGAGCCGTACGATGCAATGGCGCTTCGCGAGATACACGACTGGATCGTAAAACCGCAGCTCGCACTGGTTAAGGGGATCACTGAAGTCAACGCCATTGGAGGCTATGTTAAGCAATACCATGTGAATCCTGAACCACAGCTTATGCTGAATTTTGACATTAGTCTAAGTGATATCCATCGTGCTCTGGAGCGAAACAACACCAATCAGGGGGCGGGGTTTGTTGAGCGAAATGGGCAACAAATACTGGTGCGCTCACAAGGTCAACTTCAAACACTTAGCGATATCGAAAATGTGGTAATAAAACGCATTAATACTGTCCCCGTTGCGGTGAAAGACATTGGCAGTGTGGCTATTGGTAAGGAGCTGAGAACTGGTGCGGCAACGCAGGAGGGTGAAGAGACCGTTTTAGGTACGGCAATGATGCTAGTCGGCGAAAACTCACGAGCCGTTGCTCAATCCGTTGCCAAAAAGGTGAAGGACATTCAATCCAGCTTACCTGATGGTATTGTCATTGAGCCAGTCTATGACCGTACCCTATTGGTCGATAAAGCTATCGAAACGGTTCAGAAGAATTTAGTAGAAGGTGCGTTGTTAGTCATAGTGATCTTGTTCATATTGCTTGGCAATATTCGCGCCGCGCTCATCACTGCGGCAGTTATACCGCTGGCGATGTTGGCGACCATTACAGGGATGGTTAATACAGGTGTGTCTGCCAACCTAATGAGCCTTGGCGCATTGGACTTTGGATTAATTGTCGATGGTGCGGTGATCATCGTAGAGAACTGTATCAGGCGGTTATCCGAGTCTCAGAAACGCACAGGCACAGTCTTGCCACTTAAAGAGCGGCTAGAACTGGTTTTTCAAGCGACCAACGAAGTCATTCGTCCTAGCTTATTCGGTGTATTGATTATTACTGTCGTGTATATCCCGCTGTTCTCATTGACAGGCGTTGAGGGCAAGATGTTCCAACCAATGGCGGCAACGGTCATCATGGCGCTGATAGCAGCGATGCTGTTCTCCATTACTATTGTACCGGCGGCAGTCGCGATGTTTATGGCAGGTAAAGTCAGTGAGAAAGAAAGCTTCATTATTGTTGCAGCTAAATCCGCCTATCGTCCTATCATTAATCTTGCACTGAAATTACGCTGGATAGTGCTTTTCGGCTCAGTCGTGCTGGTAGTGGGCAGCTTATGGTTGGCAACGCGATTAGGCTCTGAGTTTGTTCCCCAGCTTGACGAAGGAGACATCGCACTGCACGCCATGCGAATACCGGGCACAGGTATTGAACAAGCCGTCGCAATGCAAAAAACACTTGAATCTACCTTGATGGAATACGAACAGGTACTCACAGTGTTTGCGAAAACCGGTACCGCAGAAGTAGCCACCGATGCGATGCCGCCCAACGTAACCGATACCTTTGTGATGCTAAAACCACGAGCGCGGTGGCCTGATCCTAACCTATCAAAAGCTGATTTCGTGGAAACCCTTGAGCGAGATTTACAAGCGGTGACAGGCAATAACTATGAGTTTACCCAACCTATCCAAATGCGTTTTAACGAGTTGATAAGTGGGGTAAGGGCTGACCTTGGTATAAAAGTCTTCGGAGATGATTTAACCACGCTGGTTGCTTCTGCAAACGACATCTTAACGGTTTTACAATCAATTGACGGCGTGGCGGATGCACGACTTGAACAGGTCGATGATATCCCTATCTTCACTATCAACCCTAAGCTAGTCGAGTTGGCACGTTATGGATTGGACGTGGCCGATTTGCAGGAGTGGTTGGCGTCAGCTATCGGTGGTAATACTGCTGGCTTAATTTTTGAGGGAGATAGACGCTTTGAGTTGCTTGTGCGATTTGGTGAAGGTATCCGTACAGATTTAGATGCCATTGGCAGCACTCCTATCATTACATCGGATGGGGAATTTGTGCCGTTATCAGAAGTCGCTACGCTGGGGTACTCGTCTGTTCCCAATCAAATCAGTCGAGAAAACGGTAAGCGCAGAGTCGTGGTTACCGCCAATGTCAGAGAGCGCGACTTAGGGAGCTTTGTTGACGAAGCAAAAATCAAAATAACCGAACAGGTTTCACTCCCAGCAGGCTACTGGCTGGATTATGGTGGCATGTTTGAGCAGCTTGAAAGTGCCAGTCAGCGACTGTCTATCGTGGTGCCTGCCACGCTTTTTCTGATACTTGTGTTACTGGTAGTCGTGTTTGGCTCATTTCGTGATGCCTTGATCATCTTCACTGGTGTGCCTTTAGCCTTAACAGGAGGTGTTTTCGCGCTCTGGATGCGTGACATGCCACTGTCTATATCTGCCGGAGTCGGGTTTATTGCGCTCTCTGGTATTGCGGTACTAAACGGCCTAGTGATGTTGTCATTTATTAAACAGCGAGTACTAGAAACAGGTGACTTAATTAACTCAATCGTTGACGGAGCTATCACAAGATTGCGTCCGGTTTTGATGACAGCACTGGTAGCAAGCTTAGGCTTTATTCCCATGGCACTTAATGTCGGGACTGGCGCTGAAGTGCAAAGACCGCTTGCAACGGTGGTGATTGGCGGGATCATCTCGTCCACCATTCTAACATTGGTGGTTTTGCCTATTTTGTATCGGATGATTCACTCCAAATTAACCAGAGTGTGATTGTTGGGCACCGTATTGCAGAAAATACGGTGCTCTTCGTCTGGAAATTCAAAACAACTGAAAATGATTACTGAATTGTGTATTCACCAATAAGAAGCTGATTGTCCGGAATACTACAATTACCACCAATTCAATCAAGGTCGAATGACGACCCGCAAATGAAACAAACATCTCAGTATTCAACACTCGACCGACCGCTTATAGGCTCAAAGCTGCCAGTAAGAGAAGTTCTTCTATAAGACCACTATTGGCACATAACGGAATTAAAAGCAGCGAGTGATGAATGTCCGTTGTTTGTCTTAAGCGGACCACTGTGTCTGCTTCGGTAACGGCCCGCTTTTCGCTCAAGCCGAACTACTCAAATGTGCCAATTGCTGCCGTTCAAGTTTTGAAATTTGAACGGCAGCAACGTACGTATTGCAGACACTTAATCCTTTTCATAAAAACACAGAACATAGTTTTTCAGTTAAAACGGGTGTTACTATGAAGTCTCAGTAGTAAGCTATTAGGTAATCAGTAGTATGGAAACTTGCATAATCTGCACCTTAGAGAAAAAACTTACAGACGAACACATAATCCCAGAGTTTATGGGTGGTGGGCTGGTTGTGAAAAATGTGTGCAAAGAATGTAATAGCAAGATGGGAAGTGGATTTGAAGGGCGAATCTCAAACAATTTTATTTATCAGGCCGCCCGTTCTATAAATAAAATAGAAGGGAAATCTTCACTACCATTTCCATTTAATGGGGTGAGAAAAGACGATCATTCCGGTATAAAATTTTCCATTTCTGAAGATGGGAGTTTAACGTCGATTCCCGATATAACGATCAAAGAAGATGAGAATGGACTATCTATAAGCATTTCGGTGGACCAAAAGGAAGTAGATAATATTAAGCCGGTTATAGAAAAAAAGCTTTCAAGACACTTTAAATCGAAAGGAGAACACATAAGTGACTCAAAAATATCAGAAGGAGTTGATAAGTTTTTAGAGCAGGCGAATTTTTCGGAAAATAAAATTGAAAATCCTTCTATAAATGAAAATATATCAGTGGATTTCAACGACATTGAACTTTTGCACATTAAAATCGCATATGAACTGGCTTACCATCACTTTGGCAGAAGATATATGGCTGATCCCGTTGCCAATTTACTTAGGTTGGCACTACTTGAGCAAAATATAGGAAGTGAAATTAAATCTCAGACCCCAATGGATAATGACCCTTTTTTTAATTTTATAGACGACGACCACCATTGGGTAATCTACATGCTCTTCGGGTGCTACGTTAAGGCATTTGGGTTTAGTTCTTTTATCCAGTTTGCCTCAGAAGGAAACCAATTTTCCTCTACAGAGGGAGCTGTATACAAGTTTTGTTATAAAACAAAAACTTATCGTAGTAGTGATCTTGCGACTTTACTTAGAGATCGGCATGGCTAAAAAACGGCTGCTGTTGTCTTTTGAAGCCGGTGACTCTGAGGGGCCGACGTTTACGTATTGCGGTCGCTGGTTTATCAAGGTCTTTATGACATCAATGAACGATTAGCAGACACTTACATTTCACACACTCGTTATTATATATCTTAGTTTAACTAATGGGGTATCGACTTGAAGCAACACGAGTTATGGCGAACCAATTACCGACAAAAAAGATACATGGAATTTTTGTCTCATGTCGAACTTAGAGTGAGAACAAAAGAAATATTAAATAACATGTTGATTCTTAGTGATAAAGGTCAAATCAGTTTACATGGAGTCAACGATACTGGTATTTATTGGATGATCAAATGGACGCATGCTTTGGAGGAGTTTGCTCTCAGGTATGGCCCTTATCCAAATGGCTTTTCTGATGGCTCAATGAGAGATGCACTGATTGTAAATCCTACTTATCCAGCTTCACCGCCAGCGAGAGATGCAATTGGCAGCATTCAGGATAATTGTATCTATAAATTCGGGAAGAACGAACATCTAGCCCCGATGTTAAAATACGGTAGGATTAGAATTGCGCCAGCTTCAATCTATGCAGACCCATCCCTGAATAAAGCTATACAAGATGATGAGCTATCATTCATAGTTGATAGTCGATCTGATCAACTGAAATTTCAAGATGAAATGGGTCAACAAATCCATTCATTTGGTAAGGTCACATTCCATCTTAAGTCACAGACTAATTACTATGTGCATTGTTTTGCGTCACAATATACCTTTAGGGAGTATAAAGATTTCGAAGCAGATACGTGTATTGTTATAACAGAGCCGAGAAAACTGTTTCAAAAGATGATGAAAGCAGTTCGAGTCTTAAAGCCAGATTTCGAAGGATTCGCGACACCAGTTAAGTATTTAGATCCCTTAACTTGCGATCCAAATGATGTAAATATTTTTTTATCAAAGCATTTCAGTTACAGCTATCAGAATGAGGTGAGGACAGTATGGTTACCAAATCACCCTACTGAAAATTTAGAACCCTTTTTTATCGAAATCGGTAGCCTTAAAAGCTTTGCAAAGCTTATTAGCATACCAAATTAATAATCAAGTAGATTCAAAGAAAGTGTGGCGTCTCCTCACTTTGTCTTTATATAAACGATACCTACAACGACCGCTTCTGCACTCTAAAGTCGATAGTAGAGCAAGGTCAGGATTGAGCGATCAACAGACGTTCGACCGACCTCAGTCGAATGAATGCCATGCCCAAGCTAGCCGACTATCAGGATTTTCTAACCTACGACGGCTTAGGAGCGATTATCCGCCATCTGTTGCCAGACAATAAGGAATGAAACAAATTGATTCCTTCTCTTAACATTATGATGTGATTTCAGCAGATAGTGACAAATTAATATCATGATCGGAAGCATCTAAAAATGAAACCAGTTGCCTAAATTTATACAGAAGGTTTAAAAAGCTGAATCTGGCTCATTGGAAGATACGAAAGTTCTCAATAACAATATTGTTGTTTTCATAACAACTTACAACTTCCCCAGCTATCGTATCCTCAGAGCCAAAACATTGTTTATATTTATCTCTATAATTATCTATGTGACGATTTATGACCTCGTCATACTTTTCACGAGTGTATATACCATGATGAAGTGAGTTGGCGAGTCCCCCTGCATAAAAGAAATATTCATTTTGAGTATCTTCAGTACACTTCGCAATCGCTTTGCAAGCAAGGTATTTTCCCTTATTTGATTGAATATCTTGTCTATTATGAGCCTGTTCGATACATCCAAGGTATGCTTTGTAAACTTCTAGCTTTGACGTACTACTAACCTCTTCACTTTCGAAGATATGCGCTTTTATTGCATCTTTATAAGACGTTGTAACTTGACCGCCTGTAGTTCTGTATTCTGCATCTAGCTTACCCTCTAAGCTATTGCTTATACCAGCCCCACATACTGCTATATTGTTAAAGTTACTTTCAGTAATCGTGGAAACAGCGCAAGAGCTTATGAGGATTGCCGTTCCAATTGCCCAGAGTAAGATTATTATACGCATCGTTGACATCTTTAGTTCCATCTTTTTTATCATAGTAGTGTAATAATAGTACAGCTGTCTAGAGAGAATAAATCGTTCATTTAGCGTTATAAATCTATCTCATTGTTCAGTCGTTTGCTGCCTTCATTTTCGACATCCTTGAATGCCAATTATCCATGAATGAACGAATGTGTTGGGATTCCAACAAATTGAAACATATAAACGCCATCGACCTGAAACAACACTACTCTATCAATTGGTCGAACGTTACTACCCAGAGTTTACCGCCAGCTTAGCTGGGTAAGGTAAATATTTACCGAAGTAAGTTGAACGTGAATTTGACGAGTTTTTGCATTGTGGGCGACTTGAGCGCGGCTTTTTGCGCGTGGTGTGTGGTGACTGTAAACATGAAAAGTTAGTTGCCTTTAGCTACAAGCGCAGGGGCTTCTGCCCTAGCTTTGGCGCCAGAAGAATGGCTGAAAATGCCTCCACAAGGGTCTGTCGAAGCATCAATTATCATAGAGAAAATGAGTCGTGGATTTTCGTTAAATTGGAGGGCCAATGACCGTTATTAGGCTCAGAGCTGTCCGTCGCCTGAGTTTGAAAAACGGATATGCAAAACATTACCGCTTAATTTGCGCCCCCACAACATTATCAACATAGCCACAGCAAAAAACACTGCACCGGTTGGTTCAGCCACTGCGATAGTCTGATAGCCAATATGGTTAAAAGAGTGTACGACATTAGTGTCATTTCTTATTTGTCGTACTATAACCTCAGTGGCAGCGCTTATTCCGGAGATACCGAGGTATCCCAACCCAAAGCTGTCTCCGGCAGTATAGTTGCTTACCACCTGTGTAGACTGCCCTGTGTTAAAGGAAATATCCCAAATGCTAGTTCCATTTATTCGGTCATTGATACCCTGAATAAGGGAAATCGAAAACGCATTAATAGGATTTTCAAATTTAAAAGTCACAGCGCCACGTCCGAAGCTGCGCGTTTGTCCAGATTCGGTGAGGTGGCTGATGCACCAATACTCGCCGTAACGACAATTGCTGCCAAGCGTTACTATCGGCTCGCCTAACGAGTTTTCGGGCTGGTAGATAATCCCGTTGATAGTTTGATTAGAGAGAATTGTGTGAGTTGGATAGCTTCTCCAGTCCTCGATAACAAGGTTGGTAGTGTTGTCCTGTAACTCAGAGAGTGTTGAGTAAGTGATAAGTGAAGCGTGAGATTTTCCGCAAAGAATAATTGCTATCAGTAGAAACAGCTTATTCATAAAATTCATCCATGTAATTATTGAATATAGGCTATCAACTATCAAAGGTATATTCAAAACAAATTAAGCGTTTATAAAGTTTGGGTCACTACTATTTTAAATCTGCGACGGTCTGTTATATGCCGTGATGCTGACTGCTGATTTGTGCTTCTTGTATGACTGATTTTAGGCTCAGAGCTGCCTGATTTAATTCTCAAATGACTTCTATGTCCAAGATAGCTGCCAGTCGATGAACCTCTTTGTATGGGAGGTATGAGCGAAAAGCGGTCATTCAGCATAGTTCGTTTGATGGTCTGCTGAAGACAATTAGCGGACTCAGTATTGAAAATAGAAGAAGAAAAGTATTTAACATAACCGCCGTAAACGCACTCATTTTATTGCCCCGCGTTGTCTCATTTTTAAGGGAGTGTGTCCCTCTTTTGAGCCTTTTGCCGTGTAAGTGCATCAAACCTGGTGAAAGATACTGAATAACGATGCAAGTGCGAAATTTCTATTGAACTATACTTAAATTTTGCAACAGCTATTGCAAAATTGATGCTTTTAAAGCGTATATGTTCATTTTATACAAAATTATACTCAATTATTCAGACCTAAATAATTGAGTCTCATGTGTACGACTAATGCGTGGTTCTTAGTACGAACTAATTTATATGCAGGCACGATACTATGATCCCATGATGGCTTAATTCTACGGCTTACCTAGCATCAATCACAATGAGAGAAAAATACGCGAAAAGCTGGAATGTGCCAATAGCGGTCGTTGAGTTTTAAAAATTTTAACGACTGCTTTGTGCGTAAAGCTACCCTTCATAGTCATCAAAGACTAATGTCAAATATTGGGTAGCAGAAGGCCAAAGTCACAAGTATAAACAAACACTGCTTATCATACTGCTCAGCTGAATTTTATTATACTTTAATGACCTTATCGTTAACCAATAAGAGCATTATGCGAGTCAGTTGTGCTGACTCGCACAGTAATGCGTGACGAAATTCAAATTCTAGAGATGTCGTCAGCAACTCCCCGAATCAAACTCCCACTGGCCAGAAAACGGATTATACTTGCGCTGAGCTTGAAACCTAACCTTCTCGCCATCAGAGTACGTGCGATAACAGTCTCCGTTATTGCAACGCGTATTACATCTTAGATACCCTGCTCGGGGAGCAGGTTTTGTAGGATATTTAGCATCTTCGATGGCGCTAATTGCGCCAGCAGAACGAAGTACACTGATGACCTCGGCGTTTGAATTTTCCAAAGCGAAATCAAGAGCTGACTTTCCAGATGACCTGTGTGTGCTATTTAGGGATGCCCCGAAGTCTACCAGCACTCTTGCGACTTTCGGCTTGTTAAACTCCCCTGCCATCATCAACGCAGAGAGGCCTCTTTCAAGTCTTGCTTCCTTATTCGCCCCAGCGTCAAGTAATAGCTTGGCAATATCCGCTAAATCATGGGATGTCTCATCCTCATCATTGACGGTGAAATGCAGCGCAGTCAAGCCACGTTTATCACCCGCATTTACGTCGGCCCCAGCAGCAAGCAACTCACTCACCAATGATGCGGATTTCGCGTTGTTGACCGCATACATCAGAGGTGTACGTTGCCTCTTGTTTCGCGCATTGACATCGGCACCGGCGTCAAGCAGCACCTTAAGGGTGTTGGGTCTATTATTTGAGGCGGCGAGTGTTAGAGGCGTGCTTCCACCCGTTGATTTCGCCTCTTTATTCGCCCCAGCGTCAAGTAATAACTTGGCAATATCAGCTAAATCATGGGTAGGCTCATCCGGAATATTGGCGGTTATATGCAGCGCAGTCCAGCCATCTTCATTGGAGGCATTCACATCCGCCCCAGCAGCAAGTAACGCGCTCACCAATGATGGGGATTTCGCGCTGTTGACTGCAATCATTAAGGGTGTTGATTGCCTCTTGTTCCGCACATTCACATCGGCACCAGCGTCAAGCAGCACCTTGAGGATGTTAAGATTAACATTGTGAGCAGCAAGTGAAAGCGGTGCGTAACCATCTGCATTCTTGTTATTTAGCGGATAACCAGAGTCAATCAGAAACTTGACTACTTCGTAGTTGGCGCTCTTAGTTGCGGCTAATAATGCATTGTCGACTGCCTCTTTGTTCTTCGCTTGGCCGAGAAAATCTTGGCTATGTATTGCCTGAAGGTCTTTTAGGTCGCCCGAGGTGATGGCGTTATTGAAATTTTCAATGGTTGGCGCGGGGGTGCAGGCAGATAAATAAAGAGATACTGCGACGACAACCGCAGACAAATACTTAGTACGCATTACTACTTCCTTTCTTTCTATTGTTATTTCCGTATGGGGGCACTTTGGGACAACGCGTAACAGCACTGTTATCCCCTTGAAGGATGAATACACCATTCATTGCACAAAGGCACCATTGATAGGTTACATGAATCGTATAGTTGAAAATAGGGTTTAAAATCAGTTTTTTATATAACGACGACTTAAAAGACGACAATGAAGAAAAGCGGCCTGCCAAAGTGCGCTAGCCAGCGCCCGCTTTTCGCTCTATGCCGACATTTAAAAAAGACCAAAGCGCCTGCTAAACTTATAAAAACACCAGAAGTTAATGTCCCTACCATTCGCAACGCAACTCGAATACTGGATGCAATATTGTTTGTCCTTCTACATTCAAGCGCGTTTATTGATGAGTGGTTGTTGATAACCATCTGATTTTTGATGGAAAAATATTATTTAAGAAAAAATTAGCGAGCTTAGAATGAGCATTATGCTTTTACCATTATCTAAAAAGCATAATATGAGCTTTCCTAGCTTTTCCCGCGTCATTGGCGAGGTTTAGGCTTGGCCTACGCCAACAGATATTGAGGACTTGAACACTATTCAGATTTAGCGAGGTCAAGGACCTCGTCTAGGGTCTTAGGAATTTTCCTTATTTTCGTGAGAGCGTGTATATTTTCTAGCTGGCCTATTTGGGCATAAATCATTAAAAATTGAGGCATTGAGATTTTTCCCGTTTTTTCGAACAAGCGGATTGTACTATTGGGTACGCCTGACTTTTCTGATAATGCTTTCACACTTATACGTTTACTTTTACGCGTCGTTTTCACAAAGTGCGCCAGTGCGAGTTGGACGTCATACGGTGTATACACTGTCTCTTATACACATCTGACGCTGCCGACGAAGAGGATAGTGTAGA
>OJFV01000325.1_pt1 | contig 13621 bp, 18 predicted proteins | sample 1594391 | NCBI WGS metagenome assembly OJFV01 (sample SAMN05416856, study PRJEB24817) | seawater metagenome | isolation source: Sea water | place: Canada:Atlantic | collected 2013-11
AATACAGGTAATACTAGAATACTTTCACAGCCTCTTCGCTGCATCACGGCTACGATAGGTCTACCACATCAAATCGTCAGGTACTTCATAACCTGCATAGGGGTCATCTGGGTCCACATCACTCTTTTGTTCGATGCAGATTGCCATCTCGGGGTCACGTTTGTGTATCCGCTCGGCTATCTCTGTGGGTACAAGGCGGTAACTATCGCCGTAGATTGCGATTGATAACAACCCTTTCATCAGTTTGGTTTGTAGCTCTTTATTAACGTACAGCTTCTTAACCTGAGTACCCTGAACAAAGTTATAAGCGATGTCGCTGTCTTTTTTAGGTATCTCAACCACATTACTTTCAATCAGTTGCTTTATTTCGGCTTCTGCTGCTCGTTTTTCCTTCTCAACTTTCTGTTGTTTGTTGAGAGCTTTATCCCGTTTTAGTTGCTCTTCACGAGCGGCTACAGCTTTTTGTTCAGCGGCTAATATCTCGTCGGGTAATTGACCTGATTTTTTTGCATTTTTAGCTTTCTTAGCTTCTTTTTTAGCTTTCTGAGCCTGTTTTTTGTTGGCGAGGCCCATATTCAATAGTTGATCTTGTAGTGAACCACTCATTGTTCTATGCCATTAGAAAGTTGATGGAATTTATTCGATAAAGTGGGAAAGACTATACCATAGAAAGAAAGGCTAGCCGAAGTGAGTTTTGCTCAGTGCGGATTAATGATGGCAGGCTCAAATGCTTGCCATCACTGTGAGGGGCGCGGCATCTAAAACCCTGAGCGGGTGAGTAGACTATTACCGGTTTTGGTAAATAATAGCCAACCTAACAACGCGCCACCGATGCCCGCGGTGACCACGCCATTAATAAAATAGATCAGTGACCATTCGCTTAGGTTAAAGGCAATATTGATTGTTTCCATTCTAATGGCGGCTAGTTTCGCGACGACGCCTAAGATAAGTACCGAGAAAAATATGGTGCCTGTAACGGCTTGTTTACCTTCTATTTGGCCCACCAATGAAAACACAATAAAGACGCCTAAAACAGCCCCCATACCAATGCCCCCAACGCCGATGGTCCATAAGGTTTTATCAACTAACTGCTCAGATGATTCGGTTAAAAAACTAAATAGGACCAGGTTAATGATTTCAATAAATACCGCGATAAAAATAGAAAAAGTGAGCGGTCTTGTGTACATAAGTCGAGTCGAGTTCATCTTCACTTACTCCTGTGTTAAATGTCTATTAATTAATCAAATGTGATGCATGTCTCAAATTCTGCCTTATTGGGTCTAGGTGATGCACACTAATTTTGCTCGGTATTACTATTGCAGCAACGTAAAGCTTAATTAAAGAGGTTTATTTGCTAGTTACTAGGTGATTAACTGATAATATCGCCGTTTTACTCCCTTAGTCTTTTAAGTGCTAGTTATGTCCCTCCATGGTTTAAGGTAATCGTGATGTCCCTTCCTGGTAAAGAAATATTCCGTACATATGATGACTTAGGCCCCATTCAAGTGTTTGATGATGGGAATAAACGCTATTTGGGCTTTGGTTCTGGTGATGAACAAAGCTGTTTAATGAAAACGCAACCGCAGTTGCTACTGCATGAATATGCACGCTCAATGATGCTGGTGCTACTTTTTCATAAGCCTAAAAACGTGACCTTTTTAGGGTTGGGTGGCGGAAGTCTTGTGAGTTGTGTGTATCATCACTTTCCCTCGTCGTCATTGAAGGTGGTTGAGCTGCGACAAAAAGTAGTGGATACGGCTTACCGTTTTTTTCAGTTGCCACGGGATGAACGCTTAGATGTTTCGGTAATGGATGCCGGTCGCTATTTGAAAAAGGCAAAACGAGCCAGCACTGATCTTATTTTTTGCGATTTATATGGCCCGGATGGATTAGATGAGCAGCAGTTAGAGCCCATATTTATTGAACGGTGCCATGATTTATTGTCAGATGATGGTTGGTTAGTGCTGAATTGCTGGCAAAATCATCGTGGGCAAGCTGAGGGTTTACGATCGCTATTGGATTGGTTCCCTGAAACGAAAGTGTGCAGCGTACCCGGCGGTAACTGGACTATTTTGGCGGGTAAGCAGTGTAAAGATATCAGTGATAAGAAGCTTGAAGAGAAAGCCAAAGTGTTATCTGAAACCTTGGGGTTTTCTCTATCGTCATCGCTCAAGCGTCTTGAGGAGTATGGTTTATAAGTGCGGGCTATTAAACTAAAACCAAGCAGGACGATAGTGGCTTTTTTCTAGCCAGGTTTGATCATCAATATCACCAAACATGGTATGGGAGGGGTCGTGACCTGCCTCTTCAAGGCATCGTAGTTGCTTAATTGTTTCAGGTAGCTCTTCTGAAGCACTATCGAGCTGATGCCAAATACGTTTCAATTTGGTGAGCTGACTATTGTCTATGGTGGAACCTAGGGTAATCAACCAAAGGTCCATGCCGAGGATAGATAACTCCCAGTGCTCTTGGGGTTGGCTGTCTGGGGTTAGTTGTAGTTTTTTGAGCTGAGACTTTACCGTTTTCATCTCATCTTGCATCTTGTTTTGGACTGCTTGTAACAACTCAAAAATCAGTCTTCTCTTTTTGCCGGCACTTTGCATAGGGTTGTAAAACGTGCCAGATAGCTGTTCTGACCGGTCGATTACCCTAGATCGAAATACGGTCGCCATCGCCAGTAGCGTCGCTTTTTGCTCTTGATCGGCAGTATCGATAAAGGTAAGAAGTACTTCGGTTTTAAGGCGATTAGTTTTTTTAACCTGTCGCTTTCTTGACCAGTCTTCAAATACTTCAGAGAACGATCTCATTTAGGCCGCCTGCTTGTTTAATTAACTATAAAGATATCACCACCATAGCAAAAGTCTGATGCAATATCGCGTAGTTCATCATGTAAGTGGTGAGAATTTATAGGAGGTCTGCCTGGGTTAACGATGCCGATTGGTTAAACTCACTATATAGCACGACCAGTTGGCCCGCTTTTAAGGCTTTCGTGACCTGGCTTCGGCGACTCTCTAGTGGCTCTTCGGTTTCGTTGAGCCCCCAGTCTCGCATGCAGTACTCGTCAATCAGGTTATTAATGGCCTCTTCACTGAGTTGTTTATGGGGAATTATCATAGTGCTAACTGTTTTTCATAAATGAGGGGGATTCGACTCTATTATACCCTCTCTCTTATTGTTGATCTATTTCATTAATGACGACAGGGGACTCTTTCCAAAAGTCGGTATTCATCGAGTTTAATTCGTTAGGACGGTTTAGTTTAACGTGGGCAATATGGTTATCAATGCTGACTTCAAGGCTTTTGAAGTTCATGTGGCTCTCCTGATGTTGATAAATTGACGCTGTCAAGATGGAGTGTGCATATGATTACTCGCTTTTTACGGGACCTTCTTTTTTAACCGATGCAATACCCACTTACCTGGCTATCTAATTGAATGTAAGTGTCTGTGGTCTGTTTGTTACGGACTGTTAGAGCGTGACTTGCACAACGTATTCCTGCTTTTATAGTCGTATAGTCGTCACTAATGACTACTTTTCTCTGTGGGACTCACCAATGAACGAAAAAATTCCTACCAAATTCCTTAAGCTTAAAAAGCTGGCAGATGTACCGCGAGCTGAATATATTGATGGTCCTCCGGCAAAAGAATTAAGGGATGCGAGTAAGCGAAAGTCTTTTCTCGGCATGCTCAGGAAGACTCCAAAACCGGTTGAATCAGTATCCAGTGGACATCGGCTAGTGAGCTTAACCTTTAATGCTGCTGCTTGGATGCGTGTGCCGGATAGTACCCAGCAGACTGTTTCATTAGTCATTTGCTACAAAGATCGCAGTGGTGAATATGCAATGGTGGTTGATGAGGCTGATATTAGTGTGGATTACTCTCTGATGTTATCGGGTTGTGTGACGATCGAATCGATTGGAATGCCAGAGTATATTAGAGCTTGTTGTGCTGGTTTAAGTGAAGGGCAGTTAACCTTTGTTGATGAGCTTCATGTTCAGAAAGTTAGCGCTGAGAGCACATCATCTGATAGGTTAAAAACCGCGTAAGCTACTTTTAATACCCATCTATTTTCTCCATTCGTTTAATGGCTATGCCCTTTTTCTTTCAAAGGAATATGTTTCCTGTTTCGTATCATTTATAACTAACCCTTCAGCGACCAGTGAAACAGGCAGTGAATCCCATGTTAGTCCTGTGATTCTGTTTAATGAATCAAGTGCCTTTTGAGCGTCTCTGTCTTTTAACTGTACGACATTATGGGGTGTCATGGTTAATCTCCGCCGCGTAAACTCTGTACGCGTTGTTTATTTGTCTTTAATCACTATTAATCGTTACTAATTATTTAGCGAATAACGTGCCAAGTATTTTTTGCCTTTAAAACAGATGGTTACGAATTGTTTTTTTGAATGATGAGCATTTCACTGACACTGTAGGTCAGTTGCTGACCTTATGGTTAATCATAACCTTGCTCTCTGGGTTGTCGCTTTTTAGAGACAACTTAACCTATTGATAGTTATCAACTACTGGCTTTATCCCCGTTTTCGTGTTGCTAAAAAGCAACAGTCGGTAGCGGTATTGGCTCAATTAACCGCTTAGAGATACGACTGTTATGCTGAACTATGATCTTAACCATATGATTAAATGGGGAAATAGGAATTATTGGTGCAGTTATTGATATAACGATACGGAATATGCCGTCAGGGGTAATGACCCAAAAGAGTTTAAAAGCCCTGTCGAAATAAAAAATTGAGTACCAAAGACTTTCTAGCAGGGAATATAATGATTCGAACCATAAGGTTGCGAACGCTGACGCTCGTCGTATTTGTTATGGCAGCGTTGCTTCACGTGGGAACGGCAGACGGGTTGACGCTCCCCAAACCTGCCAAACGGTTGCAGTGGGTTGTTAGTACGTTAAGCGAGAATATTTTACCCAACCGCGAAATGACGCCACCCTCGTATGATTTTAAGCGGCTTGAGGCTTATCAATCAGAGCAGCTATCTGAAGTGTATGCGCGATGGAACCGATATAACGGTGGAAATGGTTTTTTTAGCAATCTATCTAATTCATCTGTTGATCTTGATGAGGAGTATCTAACGACTATTGAAGTCACTCACGGCATTGCAGCAAGGGAGCGTATTGAACGGTGGCAGACGATGACTTCGTTGAGTGATAAGTTACTGATTGAACGAAAATTATCACTGGTAAATGCTTTTTTTAATAAAACAGATTTTAAGTCAGATATATCTCATTGGGGCAAAGAAGACTATTGGGCTAGCCCTGTAGAGTTGTTGAGTACTAATGCAGGAGATTGTGAAGATTTCTCAATCGCGAAGTACTTTACCTTAATGGCGATGGGGGTGCCTGTTGAACACCTTCGTATTACCTATGTTAAAGCTATTAGGCTTAATCAGGCCCACATGGTGTTGGCCTATTATGACGAACCCAATAAAGAACCGCTAATATTGGATAATATGATTGATGAGATATTGCCTGCTTCGGAACGTACTGATTTAGTACCGGTTTATAGTTTTAATGGCTGAAGTGGGGGCCTTCGTGTTTAGTCTGCGAACTTTATTATGCGTAGGCAGTCGAGTTAGAGTTTTTGGTCAACGTATTCTTTGTTACTGTACCCTGAACTTATCTACTAATCGCTGAGGTTGTTAGTGTCAGGTGTAACTCATTGAACAGTCCCATGGTAGGGGTTGGTGATCGTCATTATCGTGTTGCTGTGTGTATTGGCAACTGCCCTGATATGCCAGAATTTCAAACACTGGATAGTCTAAAGCCTTTAGAGTACGGTGATATTCAACGTATTGTTGATGCGACGGGTAATCATTGGCGAAAAATATTCAATATTTTTGCCAAGCTAATGTATCAGTTAGATAAACATACAGAGACTACTTGGCAAGATTATCGTGATTGTATTTTGCTGCAACAGGGGTGTGGTCACGCCCTGATATTCTCTTCTTTTGAGTCACTACCTCCTTCTGATGGGGCCTTTCTTATAGTTGCAGGTAAATCCTATGCCAAAGAGTTAGGGGTATTTGAGTCTGTTAAGCTTCTCGGTGAGGGGATTTACATTGATACGTCCGCTAATGTCATCGTTACGCCTTATTTTGACTATCGCCAGCTATCTAATCGAAAACTGGATATGTTAATCTCATTAATCAAAGGTGACTTAAAACCTGAATACTAGTGATGTGTAACTCAAACAATAAAGGTCTTTTACAAGATGGATAAAAGCATCAAAAAACCCAATTTGCTGATGTTAGCGCTTGAGAATAGGGCATTTATTGAATTGGGCGCGGGTTTGATCAATACCTCCTTTCTTAAGCAGAAATCTGTAGGTCATGGGCGTGCTGTATTAGTTATTCCTGGGTTTGGTGCAGGGGATCTTAGTACGCTTTTATTGCGTCGTTTTCTTAATAAGCAAGGTTATAAGGCGTTTGGTTGGGAAATGGGCATCAACCAAGGCACATCGGCTGAGATAAAGGAAAAACTCCACCATAAGGTTAAGCAGCTTCATCAGAAAACGGGTCAAAAGGTCTCAATTATTGGTTGGAGTTTAGGCGGTATATTTGCCCGTGAACTGGGTCGAAAACTCGAACATGATATCCACTCTGTTGTGACCATGGGCACGCCGTTTACCGGCAACCCTTATGGTAATCACTTATTCCAGCTCTCTTTAATACTTTCAGGTAAGGTATTTACTCAAAAAGATGCCGATGCATTTGATCGGCGTTCTGAGCCGCCGCCGGTTAAAACGATTGCGATACATAGTCGATATGATGGCATTGTGTCGTGGCAGTGTTCATTAGAAAAAGAAACCGACCATACCCGCAATATTGAAGTGGTGACGAGTCATTTTGGCTACCCGTTTAACCCGACGGTTTTTAGGGCTTTGGCAAAGGCTTTAGGGGAATAGAGGGTGGTGAAGACGTTGCAAATTCAATTGCTATTGACCGGTGATGAGTTGATGAGTGGTGATATTGTGGACTCTAACTCTGCAATGATCGCTAAAAAACTGCAGCAGGCGGGTTATAGGGTTAGTAAAAGAGTGACGGTAGGAGATGATGTGGCCCTGTTACAGCAAGAAATCGCAGTGCTTTCTGCCGCTTCTGATGTGTTAATTATTAATGGGGGGTTAGGCCCTACCGTTGATGATTTGACCGCGGAGGTCTTAGCTCAGGTGGCTGGGCAGCCTTTAGAGGAACACGCTGAAGCCATTAGCCATCTTGAGTCCTGGTGTGCTAATCGAAATTTTAAACTAGATGCTCCCAACCGAAAGCAGGCAATGCTGCCAAAAGGGGTGACGATTGTGCCGAACCCCGTAGGTAGTGCGGTGGGGTTTTCGGTTGACCATAATAACTGCTGGGTCGTTTGTACTCCGGGTGTCCCTTCTGAGCTTGAAAAAATGTTGGATCAAACGATTCTACAAGAGATTAGTACGCGGTTCCCCAGTTTAGAAAAAACATCGGTTTTTCATCTTCCTGTCTTCGGTTTGGGTGAGTCAAAAGTTCAACAGATGATCAGTGAGGCTATGCCAGATTGGCCAGACACTGTTGAACTTGGGTTTCGAGCCTCGTTACCGATTATCGATGTAAAGCTCACCACTAACACCTATGAAGGTGAGAAAGCACGAACCGTTTGCCTTGCCCGGTTAAAAATGTTGTTGGGTGCGCATATTATTTCTGATCAAGAAGAGACGCTGCCGCAACGGGTTGTGGGGTTATTGCAGCAGCAAGGCAAAACATTGGCTACGGCTGAATCATGTACCGGAGGGCTTATTGCTTCACAAATCACTTCTGTTGCAGGTGCTTCGTCAGTATTTGAAATGGGAGTCGTTAGTTATTCAAATCGGATAAAAAGTCACCTTTTAGACGTTGAACCAGAGGTTATTGAGCGTCAGGGGGCTGTGAGTTGTGAAGTTGTTCACCAAATGGCGCAAGGGGCATTATCGAAAAGTGGATCAGACTATTGTATTGCAGTGTCAGGTGTTGCGGGGCCGGGTGGTGGAACTGATGAAAAACCTGTGGGTACGGTTTGGGTTGCGTGGGGTGATAGCCAAAAAATTGAAACTGAAATACTGTATTTTCCTGGCCCAAGAGGCTATTTTCAGCAAATAGTTGCTGCGGTAGGGCTGGACCTAATTCGTCGCAGGTTGTTGAGTATTGAAGAGGAGCCTCTCTACTTTAAACAGCGTAAATTTAAAGGGGCGCGTTAGTGGTAATTGATTTCTTAATAAATGAACCGGAACGTCCGTTAGGTGCGAATTTAATTCTCGCGCATGGGGCAGGCGCTTTAATGGATAGTGCCTTTATGAACACTATTGCGGAAGGCGCAGCGGAGAGCGGTGTTAGAGTGTGGCGTTTCGAATTCCCCTATATGTGTGAGCGAAGAGATGTCGGTAAAAAGCGCCCACCCAATACCCAGAAAGTGTTGCTTGAAACTTGGCGGAAAGCCTTTTCTCAAGTGGTTGAACTACAAAACAACCGAGCGGATGTCGGTAAAGAATCTATTTTCATCGGCGGAAAATCAATGGGCGGTCGAATGGCGAGTTTGCTGGCAGATGAATTGAAGGCTAAAGGCCTAGTTTGTTTGGGCTACCCATTTCATGCGTTGGGAAAGCCTGATAAGCCAAGAACTGAGCACTTGGCAGACATCACTACACCGACGTTGATTCTGCAGGGAGCCAGAGATCCAATGGGTAATCAAGAGCGAGTTTGCGAATACACGCTATCTAAAATGATTGATGTGGTATGGGTGCCAGATGGTGATCATGATCTAAAGCCTAGGGTAAAGTCTGGGGTTACCCACAAAGAAAATATGCAGCTTGCTAATCAGCGGATTGTCGATTTCATTTGTACGTCGTTATGACTCTCTATAGGTCTTTTTACGCTTACTAAGGCTTAACCGGCACTTAGCCGTTTTATCGATTGTAAAGAGGATGATTCCTGCGCTAATGAGGGCAATAGAGCCTAATATCAATAAATATAACTCGTTATAGGTCACGTTTATTTTCTCCTTGTTATTCTTCTAACTGTTGAGTCCAGTTTAGAAGAGTAAAGCGGGAGTCGAAATAGGGGATTACCGAGTAGGTAAAACCCGAAGTAAGCATAGGGCAAAACCCTAATGTAAGCGGGTAGGCTTACCGTTTGGCTTTGTGGCTCACAATATAACGGTCTAAAGCGTTAGCAAAGGCTTGTCTATCTTGCTGGTTTAAAGGGGGTGGCCCGCCCACCGCCTGACCGGCGCCTCGCATTTCTTCCATAAAATTTCGCATGGTAAGCCGTTGCTTAATATTTTCTTTAGTGTACTTCTCGCCTCGAGGGTTGAGCGCTATGGCATCTTTAGCAACCACGTCTGCAGCAAGCGGAATATCGGCCGTGATGACCAAATCGCCGGCGATAACTTCCTGCGCGATATAGTTATCGGCCACGTCAAAACCAGATGGAACTTGAATAGACTTAATGTAGGGTGAAGGTGGCGTGCTAATCGGTTGGTTCGCGACCAACGTTAGCAAAATTTTGGTGCGTTGTGCTGCTCGGAACAATATGTCTTTTACTACGTTGGGGCAGGCATCTGCATCGACCCATATCGCCATTATTTGTAGCCCTCTATATCTAAAAATCAAGGTTGTATTTGGGGTGTCAGTTGCAGTTAGTTGTACTTATTTTAGTTGATTGTACTGGATATTGGGAAGAGAACAAGCGGAGCAAGTAGCTCCACTTGTTAGAGTGCCTGGTATTAATGCACGTGACCGTGATCCAACTCTTCAGGAGTGGGTTCGCGAACAGATTCAATACTAACGTCAAAGTTAAGTACTTCACCTGCCAGGGGGTGGTTAGCGTCTACAGTGATTTCATTATCTGCAACATCTGCGACAACAATCATCTGAACGCCACCGTCTGGGGCTTCTGCTTGAAACTGCATGCCAGGTTGAATATCTTCAACTCCCTGGAATATTTCGCGAGGGACAATCTGAACCATTTCATCATGCCTTTCACCATAGGCATCTTCTGGTTGAATAGTCACTTGCAGACTTTCTCCAACAGCTTTACCTAATAGTGCGGTTTCTAAACCAGGAACAATATTACCTGCGCCATGCAGGTAACTCAGGGGCGAGTCGTCTACCGAGCTATCTATTACATCACCTTCGTTATTTGTCAGTGTGTAGTGGATGCTCACGACCTTCTTATCAGCTATCTGCAAAATAATAGGCCTTAGAGAGGAGTTACGTTTTCTGCTTGAGGCCCTTTTTGGCCAGCCCCTTCAGTGAAGCTTACTTGCTGGCCTTCTTGAAGTGTGCGGAAGCCATCGCTCGCGATGCTGCTGAAGTGAACAAACAGGTCAGGTCCGTTTTCACGAGTGATAAAACCAAAGCCCTTGCTTTCATTGAACCATTTAACGGTTCCAGTCAATTTTTCAGACATAATTCTTTAATCCTTCGTACTGGTATTAATAAATACAATCATAATAATGCATAGCTTTCTGCGATGCTGGTTAAGCAAGCGTTACAGTGGACTTACGGGGTCAGAAGCAAGGTCGAGGCATTTACTGTCGTACGATATTACTAATGAAACTCGGAGCCAGCGCGCGCTAAAAGCAGTTTAGTTCTCTTTCTAAGGTATATCAACTTATAGTAGGCTGAATATACGGCCTCAAAATTGCCTGATCTAGAATAAAATCGATCAACGCATCAGAAATGAAAGCAACATTAATATTACAAAAATGTGATATGAGGACTATTTAAAGCGTCTATAGGAGACTGATTGATCGTTTTTTAACCTCTTCTAGCCTAAAAAACAAGCAAGTATTGATTATACAGTGTATAATCTCGGCCCTTTTAAAATCTGTTGGCGAATACATGACTCGTGTGTGTGCCATCAATCTATAGGTAGCACATCTGATGTCATCATCCGAAATAGGCTTTGATCAACTCGAGCTTGCCGAGCCAATACTCAAAGCCGTTAAAGAAGCGGGTTACGAAGTTCCATCCCCGATTCAAGCAGAGAGTATTCCTCATCTTATCAATGGTCATGACCTTTTGGGTCAAGCGCAAACGGGTACAGGTAAAACAGCGGCCTTCGCTTTACCGTTATTATCACGTATTGACCTTTCTCAAAAGTCACCTCAATTACTAGTGTTAGCGCCGACTCGTGAATTAGCAATTCAGGTTGCTGAAGCATTTCAAACCTATGCGCGCTACATGAAGGGTTTTCATGTTTTGCCTATCTATGGAGGCTCTTCTTACGACGGTCAGTTAAGGCAGTTGAAGCGTGGTGTTCACGTAGTAGTGGGAACGCCTGGACGTGTAATGGACCATATGCGTCGCGGTACGTTAAAGCTGAACAATTTGTCTGCATTGGTACTCGATGAAGCTGATGAAATGTTGCGTATGGGCTTTATTGATGATGTTGAGTGGATCTTAGAGCAGACGCCAGTAGAAAGACAGATCGCATTATTTTCTGCGACGATGCCTTCGCAGATTAAGAAAGTAACCGAGCGTTACTTGAATAACCCTAAGCACGTTAAAATTGAAGTAAAGACGTCTACCGCTGATACGATTCGCCAACGCTACTGGCAGGTCAGTGGCCTCCATAAAATGGATGCGCTAACACGAATACTTGAAGTAGAGCCGTTTGACGGCATGATTATATTTGTTCGTACTAAAACGGCGACGGTTGAACTGGCGGAAAAACTAGAAGCGAGAGGCTATTCTGCCGCAGCTCTAAATGGTGATATTTCACAGGCTGTTCGAGAGCGCACCGTTGCAAGATTAAAGAACAAAAAAATTGATATTCTGATAGCGACCGATGTGGCGGCGCGAGGCTTGGACGTTGAGCGTATTAGTCACGTTGTAAACTATGATATCCCGTATGATACCGAAGCGTATGTTCACCGTATTGGTCGTACAGGCCGTGCAGGGCGAACCGGTGATGCGATATTGTTTGTATCTCCACGTGAAAAGCGAATGCTGTTCTCTATTGAAAAAGCGACAAAGAAAAAAATAGAGAAGATGACACTGCCAACAACTGAAGATGTTAATGACCAGCGTGTATCTAAGTTTAAGCAAAAAATTACCGATACTTTGGCGAGTGATGGTTTGGAGTTCTTCCAGCAATTGTTAGAACAGTATCAGACTGAACATGATATTCCGGCTATTGAAGTGGCAGCAGCATTGGCCAAATTGGTTCAAGGTGACGAGCCTTTATTATTGAAGCCGCAACCTGAGCGTCGCGAACGTCAAGAGCGCGGTGAGCGTTCTGAGCGAGGAAGTCGAACTGAGCGTGGTGAGCGTTCACGTAGACCGGGTGATCGAAAAGCGAAGTCTCTAAAGGGTAATCCTGATGTTGATATGGAGAGATACCGTATTGATGTGGGTTATGACCATGGTGTAAAGCCTGGGAACATAGTAGGGGCTATTGCAAACGAAGCTAATATCGAAGCCACTTATATCGGTCATATCCAAATATTTGATTCGTTTAGTACCGTTGACCTGCCTTCAGGCATGCCAAAAGATACGATGGATTCACTGAAAAAGGTGTGGGTTTGTCAGCAGTCTTTGAATATTGCTCCGTTTGACGGCGAAGAGGGGACTTCTCGCGGGGGAAGAGGTGACCGTGGGCGTAAGCCAGGTGGCGGCGGTGCTCGTAAGCCTAGACGATCTAATGAAAGCGGTAGTGCTAGACCCGCTTCTAGACCTGCAGATAAAAAGCCTCGTGTGAGAAAGCCGAAAGAGGATTAGGTCGATAGATGCATTAATGCATCGCTAGACTAATTTTAGTGGCGGTTGTTTTTTCAGCTTACACTTGTGTTATTATTTGCGCCAAGTTAGGAATGCTTGGCGCAAATATTATTAAGCCTTTACCTTCTATCGCAGCATACTCCTTTCTTGATAATAGTACTGTTAGCTTACAGCAGTACATGATAATCACATCCAAGGTGTATCGTTGTGCGTCGTACTATATATAACACCCCCGTATTAAAGCAGCTCCTCACTGGCGTTTCGTGGCTTTTCTTAAAGTCGATTGGCTGGAAGTTAGAAGGGCAGCCGCCTACAGAACCCAAATACGTACTTATTGCTGTGCCCCACACATCTAATTGGGATTTCCCGATCACGTTGGCTATGGCGTTTATCTTTGATTTTGAAATTTTTTGGATGGGTAAAGACTCTTTGTTTAAAGGTTGGAAAGGGCCTGTTATGAGATGGATGGGTGGCATAGCAATCGATCGTTCATCTTCGAATAATGTCGTCGAGCAAACCATTGAGGCATTTAACAATAACGATCGGTTAGTGGTTACTATTCCCCCGGAAGGCACGCGTTCAAAGGTAGATAAGTGGAAAACTGGGTTTTATTATATTGCTGTAGGTGCTCAAGTACCGGTGGGTTTGGGGTACTTAGACTACAAGCGTAAGGTGGGTGGGTTTAAACCAACATTCTACCCAACCGGTGATGCCGATAAAGATATTGCAGAGATGAGAAAAATGTATGCTGGGATAGCCGGTAAATTCTCGGACCAGTGTAAGGTTGACTAAAAACTTTCTACTCTGAATGCCGAGGTGACCGTCCTTGATTCCGCTTCGAGGCTGTGAAAGTATCAACAAATAAGAGGCTTTTTGCC
>OJFV01000328.1_pt1 | contig 13561 bp, 15 predicted proteins | sample 1594391 | NCBI WGS metagenome assembly OJFV01 (sample SAMN05416856, study PRJEB24817) | seawater metagenome | isolation source: Sea water | place: Canada:Atlantic | collected 2013-11
GCCCCGCCATTGGGAATGGTCCCACCATTGGGAATGGTCCCACCATTGGGAATGGTCCCACCATTAAGAACGGTCGCCTCATTGGGCGTGGAAAGTCCACTTATGAAGGCGATGCCTATGGGAGAACCGCTGTTGACCCAGATAGTTGGGCCTTGTACCTGATTGTCCTGCTGTATAACTTCCCCAATACGTGTGCCCGCAGCTCCAATGGCATTTAAAGCCTGGTCACTGCTAGAAGGTCTGTCCTGGCTGGATATCACAACATCACCGCTAACATTTACGCTTGTCAGGGGCTGAGAAAACCCTGATGCAAAGCCCTGCAGAGCTGCGGCCGCTACTGGAATAACAAGGCGTTGAAAATAGTGATGATCAACGTCATCCGCGATGCCAAAGGCACTTGTATCCGGATTTACGGCATAGGCATCAATATTATAGGATCGCCCTTTGTGAGAAATCCGGTCAAACTTGATAACAACAAGCTCGGTTGATTTATCAAAAGATCCTGTAACCCGTTCTCCCTTTAGTGGGCCGGATAAAATCTGCGCTATAACAGGTGAGTTAATATCGGAGTTTACGGTCGTAACAACCTGGCCATAATAAACCTGACCTGGTGCAATCAGCCAATTGAGATTTTGGTTGTTATTCCCCGTCGTAGCATTATTGACACCATTCCCAATGGCGGGGCCATTAACATTGTTACCGTTAACATTGATATTACGCGTATTATCCGGACCACGCGCCATGTAAGTGGCCTCTCCTGGTGTCCACTTATCTTTTAAGAGCACCGTCATGAACTCAACCATGCGCTGTTGTCTTTGAGAGTAATCATCTGGTTGCGCTTGGGGATTAGTCTGGACGGGAGCCACAGTTTTTTGCCCCCTAAGAGAGTTATCCTGAAATGGATCAACCTCTCTGCGAAGGGGAGTGTTCGGTGATGTAGGTTCTAGATCAAATGAGCCGGCGACATTACTGAGATAACTGTCATCATTGGTTTCTGCCTGGGCAAGATCCCTGTTATCGGAAACCTTGATACTTTCGCGATAAACCTCGTCCGCATCCTGGTTTACGTTTGATTTAACGACAGGTGGCTTGGTCAGCTTATTGGGGTTGATCTCTGAACTACCGAACGCAGCCCAGATGCTGTACCCGGCAAATATGACGATGGCTGTAACAAAAGCACCCAGAGCGTATTTAACGAGACGGGAGTTAAATAATCCGGGTTTTTTTTTCGAAAGTGAACCTCCATTGTCACCACTCGGTCCGCCATCGAAGCTATCTGCTGGAGTAGCGTTGAGGTCTTTGCTCATAGTGCACCTGTCGAAATTCTGAATTTACGTTGAACACCGTTATCGGAAACAATGACGACAGGCGTGGATCTCATGGCATAGACAAAAGTCCCGTCTGCTGCACCGACCCTTTGAGAGTATCCCGGTGACATAAGGGTAGATTTGGTCTTGAGCCAGATTTGACCTTCGTGTTTCCAGGCCCGGGTTGATAGGGGAGCACCTGTTAACCGTAAAACTTCAGCTGACTTTGGTGGTGCGCCAGAGAGAAAATCAAGAATGGTCGCATTGGCACTTTCAATCTGATCCGGCACATCAATAATGGGTTTGTCTGCATTAGGGCCATACTCAGGGATTCTGATATCCACCCTGTAGTCGGCCTTGTCTCTGGCCGCTTCAAGTCTGAGAACGACTGGAGTGGGTAATCCTCGAAGGGATATGCTGATGTTCCCATGTTTGAGGCGCTTTTTAGGAATGAGTCTGATTTCGTGTGCGCCTTCAAGATCATAAGTGCTTATTCCGCTTTCCTGGGCGAAGCCTACGAGGGTAAAGGCTTCACCAACAGCAACTGTATTAATAGGCCACGGTTGGCCCGTTGCATCGAGGAAGATAACGGTCGTAATGTGATTAGTGGCCAGATTAATGCCTTCAACTGCTGCATCGGATGCAAGAGAAATTGGTAATGGCCTAACAACAGCAACAGGTGCTTTTTCATAAGCATTAAAGACGGCATCTTCCTGGTCTTGAATACTCCTTCCAAAAGCTTCAATCTGATCTGGGGTTAGTGGCAAAAGTTGGTCAATAGCCCCTTCAAAAGCCGGATCACTATCCGCAAAAATATCCGTGGCAGGGCCACCTCCATTAATGGGGGGAGGAGCTATTGGACCACTGTGAGTGACCCCGACAGTAGTTGGGGCAGCAGGTGTTATGGAGTGAGCCGTTTGGGCTGCTGATGTCTTTCTCAGATCTCTTTGTTTGTTGTAGAGAAGATTTGTTGGAACAAGTTCCGGAATGACATCTATTGTACTTGTATTATTTTGTGACCAGGAGACTTTTAAGGTTGAACCTTCTGATATTATTACGGTGAGTTCCAGAGTATCGCCATTTTGTTGTTGTCTGAAATCAAGTACTTCCGGAAGTGCTTCTAAATCTAGGTTAGAGAGATCAGCAGAGCCTTTTTTGTAAAAGATGATTTTACTTGTGTTCTCTGTACTACTCCGAATTTCCCAACCGACAGGACTTCCCCATTCCAGGGTTATCCTGCTAAAGCCTTGATCATGGGTTGCCTTGAGAGGGATGAGGTTTGCTTCAGCATAAGCGTGTGATACGGAGATAGCGAAATTCAGGAAAATACCAATTAAGAGAGCGAGGCAACATTGTTGCAAGCCACAGTGTGACTTGTTTCTCGGCGATTTATTAAACGGTGACGGATCACGGGATGATGTGCCACTCTGTGACGAGTCACGATGTGACTGTGGATCACACATTTTTTGCCCTCCATTGAGTAATGCCCAGACCAGATAGTCGCTCGGTGGTATCCACGCGGGAAATAACCAGCTGTACGATCTGCTTTGTGGTTCGGGTTTGTTTGCCCTTTTTAAAAGAAAGGGTGACAGGGATTTCCACTTTCCATGTGGTGCGGCCATCCACGATGCCTTTACCTATTATTTGGGGAGTTCCCGTTGGGATCGCGGACATGACTTGACGGTTGACCACAATGCGTTCCCATATCTGATTTGAAGGATTTTTCAGTTGCTTGACGTAACCTTCATAGCCGGCATCCGTGAAATATTCCCGGCATTGTTCCAACCTCAATCGCCAGTCGTGGTGGCCGAAAGTGCTGCATTCCATCACACCTGTTACAATCCAGGCGCGGAGTTGCGCTTCTGATTTGTTTGGGGAGGTCAGAGGTTGGATCTGGATAACTTCACCATTGGGGCCAACCGGAAAGAACCTATCCTGGGGAGACCAAAGCAGAACCAGTCCAAGCATTGCACCACCGATTAAAACGATGGTGATGCCTTCGGCAAAGGCAACAAAACGCCAGAGATGATATCCCCTATAATAATGATCCAGCCTTGCTGTAGCTTGTATTCTGTTGTTGGCCGTACCCGTCATTGGATGGACCCTCCATTGGGGGTGATCCCATCACTGGGGGTGATCCCATCACTGGGGATGGACCCCACGAGTTGGCTCAGGCTGTCAGGTAATCCTGAATAAACCGAAAGACTGTTCTGGTTCTCAAAGATGAGAAGAGGAACACCTGTGCCCTTCCAGTCAAAAAACAGGCGATTATTTGCCTCAACTGATCCCGCGCCTTTGTTGAATTCTGCGGGGTCTACAGTAACGGCCCGGTTTTGCATGGCTGCATTCCAGTTACTTCGGATATCTTCTCCGCCTAGAATGGAAGATGAAAGCTCGGCTGAAGCTTTCCCAAGAATACCTACTGGAATAACGTGAATACGTAATCGCCCTTGCTCTACCAAAGGAGCGGCCTGTTTCCACAGGGCATGGCAGTAAGGGCAGCGTGGATCCATGAAGATATGAAACAGAGGTCCGGAAGTACCGTAAATCCCGCCAAGGGCCACCTCCAAACGGGATTTTAATGATCCATAACTATTGCTTCCAGTTCCTGTATCAGTAGAGAGTGATGCCATCACCGGGGGTGAAACCGTCACGGGGCGTGATCCCATCACCGGAGGTAATGCTCTGACAGGACTAAGTTCGCCCTTAATAGAGGCCAGTTGTGTTTGTGTTACAGGAGTGCCGTCCTGAGAGAAAAGCAGCCCTATGACAACGCCCTCTCCATCCAGTGTGGAGTAGACGGTTTGGGCTTTGTTATCCTTTTGTAAAAACCATCCATTTAGGCCGTGCTTAACGCCCAAAAATTGGATTTTTGTGCCACTATCTCGCATGGACGTGAGCAGTTTTGGTAGCTCTGGAGCATTAGAGGTCAAAGATTGGGACAATACGGGAGATGAGGCATCTTGTGCCAAGCTTATCCCCATAGATATAGCCAGTGACACAGCCACAAATAGCACTGTAATCAAAGTCTTTATGGTCCAGGATACGCAGAAAACAAGGAACCTTTGTGTAGAAATGTTCGCTTTTCTCAAAGGCTTTCCTCCTTGGCAGGGCGGATCACCAGTTGTTTGTTTTCACTATAAAACCACGGAACTATAGGCGCTACGGTACGGTTGGTTTCAGCAAGGGCCGTTACGGCTTCAACAAAAGATCCCTTGAAACTTGCTTTGGCACCGATGCTGTAATCGGGAACCTCATCACTCCAAGACAGAGCCCACCCACTTTTTTTGGTCCAACTCTGCAATACCTTGCGTAAAGAAGTGTGCTTTGCAGGGTCCGCAATCCACTTAGTCTGAGGTTTGGGCTGATTGTCTGCAAATTCCTGGTCATGATATCTGTAAAAAGTGACAATGAATTTTGCAGCAGAATAATGCCACCGGTAGCCCGTCTTTCCAGATATTCCATCAAGTAAGCCACTAAGTGGCCCGTGCCAGTTAACGTTTAGGCTGGGAGGCTTGGCTAATTTGATCGTTTTGCCGTTACTTCTTGGTGCCCGTTCTTCCAGATCAAATCTCAAATCCTTGATATAAGAGTTTTGTAGATTAATGGCTCTGGCACTTTTAATCTCCGCTTCGATCCGGCCAAGAACTACGGCCAAAACCTGTGGCTCGGTAATGGATACATTAACGGCTTTGGGAAGCTGAAGGTCAGAAGGTAAAGGGTCAGTGGGCGCTCTAACCAGGGTTCTATCTCCAAGCCAGACGCGATCGCTCACCTTTAAAGGCTCTGTCTTGTGTGGACCTTTATTGACCGGGCCTTTTGTCGCTTGCGTACTTTTCGGGACTGAAGGTTTACTAGGGCTCGTTGCTGCTTGCTGAAGGTTCGCTTCAGATGATCCTGAGCCGGATGATCTGGAGCCAGATAATCTGGAGTTTGAAAGAGAGTCACAACCGGCAAGAAGTGTTACCAGGGCGATTGCTGTAAAACATTTGTATTTCATAATTTTGTACCTCGGGTTTTGAATCTGTCAAAGACTGCTCTGGTTTTCTGTGCTGCCCAGAATAAGCAGGAGCTGCCTGTTGTTTGTCAGTTCACCAACGGGAGCAGGGGTGCTGTCTGACAGGGCTTCGAGCAGCATTCGTGTGACGTCTTCAAAATCTCCGACGAAATGATGATCGGCTGCAATGGGCCAATCTCGGTCAGTGAGGAAACGAACACGAACTTTGGCCAGCTCGCCCCAACTATCAAGGATGTCGGATAATTTTTGCCCCTTTTTTACCGACCAGTTCCGTCGAATAGATTTCTCCAGAGGTCTGTTTGATATGAGGATTTTTGTGCCACTACGGGTAAACTGGAGACCTGCAGGCTTTAAGGCGGCAGCCAATGTGTCTGGCCATGCTTGCCCGGATCGCCCTCGACGATCGAGGCTCCACTGAATATTTTCTGTTTTTTTAACACCAGGAGCATAGGAAACAGAGAAACCTTCAGGGATTATTTCATTTATCCCCTGTTCAAGACCCACGCCAGAGATACTCATTACCGGAACCTGCGCTAAAAGGTTGGGGCCAATGTAGGAGAACTCAGCATGAGATGGCGTTGCTATTGCTATTGTCATTAATGCTGATGTGATCGCACTTACAAAAAGGGCGTGCCGTGTATTAATTATGGGCATTGTTTGCCTCGCTTTTGTTGAAAGCCCTGTGTAACGAGGGGAGGGATAAAGGGAGTGAGTTGTGATCAATGGAATATCGATTATTTGTGGGGTTCCATGCCGGGCGTTTTTTTCCTGAAAACACGCGTCTGATTGTTCGTGCTGCTCGGATAGGGGAGAGCCCTCTATTTTCTGCCAAGCGCAAGGCGATAATCAGGACAAGCACGATGAAGAAACTTAAGCCCATGAATCTCAGAGAAGGCACAAGAATGGTGAAAAGAAATAAGAAAATAAGATTTCCGTTAAACACCCAGAGCATTGGAGAACGCATGGAATCACGCCAATGAAAATTCAAAATCAAATCTCCTCTAGAGCTGTTATCAAACTCTGACGACGTATTAGTACATCCGGATCTCTTTCGTCGTTCAGATCCAAAACACGCTGTAGGAGGTGAGAACGTCTTGGGGCTTGTAATTCCTCACAGTCATGGCCTTTTGTGTTTGAAATGACCCTAGGACGAATTTGATACACATGAGTAAACATAGCTCAGCTTCCAACTTCCGATGGAGTGCCCATCCCCTGTGAAGGGACAACAACTTGAAAGGGTTGAGCCGGAAGGATGGAAAGCAGAGTATTTTTGTAGATTTTTCCTTCATCGTAAGCCTGTAAAGCAGAAGCTTCCATGGTCTGGCCAAGAGAGCTAAAGGCATCCGTTAGAATTGGTCGCCTCTGTTTTCTGCCCATGGGGATGAGTTCGTCAACAAGAGCGGAATCAAATACCAGCCATTCCTTGAGCGCCGTCCTGCCACCTTGTGGGTTTAGTTCAAGCCTTTGAGAGACAACAATGTTTAAAAGCTCAAGAACGTCTATAGAGCGGCTGTCCCTCTCGTTTTCCGGGAAAACATTACCAAGGCGATCGAGCGTTGCGATGACGGTTCGGGCGTGTGAGGTGGTATAAACAGCGGACCCTTGCTGCGAGGCATTAATTGCCGCTTCGATGGTCTCTGGATCTCTGCACTCTCCTACAATGATGACTTTGGGATAACGCCGCATCGATACAATCAGAGCTTCGCTAAAACTACCAAGTTGTGTTGGAATTTCTGTCTGACTAATCCAACTGTCTTCGCAGGTGATGTCGTTAAAGACAAATTCGATTGGATTTTCGAACGACTGAATTTCTCCACATCCATTCATCAGAAGCGCTTTGGTGCCTGCAGCCATGAGAGTTGACTTACCACTCCCGGTCTCGCCGGTGATAAAACTCAAACCCTTTTTGGCCAGCCAGGCTTTTTGGATAGAATCCTCTGTCCCGAGATCATCAAAAGTTGGTGCTGAGTTGGGAATAATACGCAAAGTTGTCTGATGAGTTCGAACGCCATGAGCGGTTACTGGAGCGACACACACCCGAAAACGAATGTTCTTAAGGCGATCTATTTTAATCTCGTGAGAGAAATCAATCGCCTGTTTGTTGGCAAGCAATCCCTTACCTGATTCTCCATACAACCGTGTAAGAATACGGTCAGCAGAATCATTTTCAACTTTGTAAGGCGTTACAGCACGGGCCAGACCATCAACATAAATCCTGACGGGCTCACTTCCCTGTATTTTGATATCAGATGCATTTTGTTCGGCGGCCCAGATCAAAAAATTGTTAATTTGGTTTACTTCCAGACGAACACCGGCTTCTGGCCACATTAAGTCGGTGTTTGGGGAAATAGGGCTGTGAAGATCATTCATTGAGGGGTACCCTCTCCGAAAAAGAGCTATCTTGCAGGATTGCCTCTTCTAACGGGATCCATGCATTGGGATCTGGGTTGAGGCTGGAATCTCCAGTGATGCGGATTGTTCTCTCACCAATGAGGAGTTCGTTTCCACCACCCACAACTCCCTTGTCATCTAGATAGGCGAAGGGGGCTGAAATCATTTTTTTTGCAAGAAGTTCACGATAGAGAACCATGCCACTGAAGTCTCTCTCCAGCAGGTCAAGATCGGCCTGAAAAATATCACTAGCTTGCTTAAAACCTTCCTCCCATCCCTTGTTGAGATGCTCAGTCCACCATTTCTTTTCAGTATGGTTTTTGGGTAGGAGCGCGGTGGGGGGAGGAGCCGCCACCCCCCACTCGCGCCCCAGATAATCTCTCCAGTTCGGAGAGATTGAGGTGATCCGCGCAGATTCTGCAATCCGGAAAGCTTTATCGGATGCTGCAGCCAAACGGCCGCCATCTTTTAGGGCAAAGGCATTATCTGCCTGGATAACAATCGGGGGAATCATAAGGAAATTATTTTTTTGAGGAATTATTAATGCATCAAAACGAAAGGTTTTATCCAAATTTTTTGAAGTCTGCTCGAGTTTTTGCTGTAACTCCCAGGTATGTCGAGCAAGACCACTGCGTGCGCCAAAGGAAAAGGCAGCATCGCGTTGTGCAATCATTCGTAGATCGAGGGTTTCAGCCGGAGTTTTCTTTTGTTTGTTGTAGTCCGTCTCCTGAAGGTCGGTCAGACTAGGTGGTGTTTCTGCCAGTACCACCACAATAACGGAAGACTGAAAACAAACCGCAAATAAAGAATTCATTAAAAATGGTGCAATGCGTCTAGTAAGCATAGACAACCTCCACAACAGATCTTCTTGCATCGACACGCACATGAGCACGGGATCCAGCCTGATATCCGATTTCTTTTAGGACTTCGATAATGCTCTTATCTTTACTGGCTATATCAACAATGACCGGAGATACAGGTTGTTTGCCGATAAGGAAGAAGCGGTAGTTTGCTTTTGTCGCCAACTTGCGGGCGATACCGTCAACAGGGCCGATCCACTCGATGGATACCGACCGCTCTAAAGCGTCGGGAATTAGTCCTTCAGCTTGAGCAGGCTTTATCGGGCTCTTTGCTGTTTCAATTCGACTTAGGCGAATTAACGCGGAAGAAGCACTCTCTGCCGCAGTTGCCAAACGTTCCATTGCTTGGTTTTTGGGAGGCTCCTGGACGGATACAATTTCTTCTTCTTTATTGAGGTTGAAACCTTCAAAATTTTTAAGTGCGTCGCACCCTTGCAGGGTAAGGAGAATCATTGGAAGACAGAGAATTTCGATTTTTATTTTTGTCTTAAGGGGGGAAGTCAAAGTCAAGAAACCCATCACAGCATTCCTCCCTGATAAATCTCAAATCCGAAGACGATGCCTACGGCAATGCAGTAAGCAGGAGCAACAGGGGCGTAGCCCTTCCAGATTGATAGATGCTGGTTTTTCATACGGAGCAGAAAGAGATTATTATGAGTGACGATGACATCTCCATATAATCTTTCTTGTGTATTATTCTTATTAGGGTCATTCATAATTTTCCACTTTTCTCATCTAACAATGATGCCCGAGACGGAACAGGAATTGGAATGCCAATATGTAAAATTTATTCATGTAAATGCTTATTCCGATATTTTTAAATTCGATATTACGTTTGATGATGGGGATACTTCTCGTTTCACGATGCCAACATCGGTTGTTGTATATTTGTTCGAATCTCTCGAAGGGTCTTATTCTAAAATAAGGTCGCTCAACCTCTTGGTTTGATGTCTATATTCTTTAACTACACCAATTGAAGGCGGTGCCTGGAGAAATTTCAAAAGACGCTGACGAAAACATTTTTGAGCCTTTTTAGTCACTTTACATTCCTTGGTGCTTGTTAGATTAGTAAGTTTTTTCACAGCATTCCTCCCTGATAAATCTCAAATCCGAAGACGATGCCTACGGCAATGCAGTAAGCAGGAGCAACAGGGGCGTAGCCTTTCCAGATTGACCTCTTTGCTCGTTTTGCTATCCATAAATGGTGAAATATATAAAATGGAGCATTGATTATAAATGCGTAAGCGAGCCCGAGAGGCCCGAGTAAAAATCCTGTAGAAGCAAAGAGAATTGCATCCCCGTGATAAAGGGAAAGCGGTTGGTTTTTGTACGTTTGCACGATGATTTTTCCTGCAACTATACTAAAGCCTGCAACACCGGCTAAAAGACCCAGAAGCAGAGATGTTAACTGGCTATCACTGAGTAGGTGCCATAAGACACCCAAGTAGACGAGGGCGATGTTCTCCCCGAGAGATATTAGCTTTGTCCGCCCATCACGCCAAGCAATGGCACAAAGCAGCATAGCAATAAGACTTACGATCCCCCAAAAAGAGAAGAAAAAAAGCTTATCCATTATTCTGTCACCCCTCCCTCTAAATTTTGGGAGTTGGTGCTCTCAAATGTTCCTAAAAATTCTGAACAATTCCCCTTTAAGGGAGATGCTTCACATAGAGATATGTGAAGAAGACCTGAACGGTCTTGCGCTTTCACTACTGCCGCTAAATCTTGTTGAGCATCAATAATGGCTCCCATATCGATAATGTTTTCAGCAATCGTTCTGTTGCTCTGTTTAATGTGGTTTTTGAGTTTGGTGAAAGATTTTATTACAGGCTTATTCTTTGCTTTCGCCTGTCCCTTCCCGGCCTCAAGAGTTTGTGTTTCTTGCACTCGTAGCGCCGGAGAACGTGGGGCGAATTTCTTATAGTCAGATATAGTTGGGGATGGCTTTTCTACAGGTAGAGGCAATAAAGACAGGGGGGCTGTGTTTTGATTTTGAGCCCATCCATTTCCAATAAAAGCAGGTAATATAAGAAGTGTTAAGCCCGCTGCGGCCATGAAGATTTTGTTGTTTAGCATCCCGTGCATCCTCCTACATCAAGGGCGTTAATAGCGGCACTGTCTGCGGAAAGATCCCCGTCAATAATCAAGCGGTTGGCGTTTAAATCATTAATTGTCGCGCTTTCAATGGAGATGTCATTACCCTCAAACAAAAGGACACCCAGAGTATCGGTGTTGAGTGTTTCGGCTGAAACCGAGGTATCGAAATTGCCTGTATTGGCAGTTAATCCTGCGGCCACGTCGATAGTGCTAGCAGTTGTTTCCCCCGAGACTGCCAGGTCTGTTGTTTGCAGCGAGTTATTAAAGGTCGCTTCTGTGGCAGTTACGTCTGTGAGGGTTGTGTCGCCAGTGACATCGAGGCTGCCTACATTAAGTTCCCCTAATACGGATACACCGCCGAGAACATCAAGCTGTTGTTCCAAGGTGAGGGTTTCGCCGTTGATATCACCAGCATTATTGAGATCGAAAGTCCCGAGATCGAGATCGGTCTCCATGGTTGTTGCGAGTGCGTGCCCTGCTTGTTGTGTTCTATAGAGGTAATCACTAAACACGGTTGGGATACTGAGGTGAGAGATAACGGCAGTTTCCCCGAGTGAAGGCTCGTTGTCGTAAATTTTATACTGGCTTACTTTAGCCAGCAGGCCAGGACCCGCGAGATAATCCGGGTTACTTGGGCTGACAATTCCTATATGCCCGTTGCCTTTATAATTATACAAAGCAGGGAAATTGTAATTTGCAGGATCGTTTAGAGGGGTTCTTGTTGTAACCAGTACATCCAGCTTTCCATCATCAACGCGTTCGGCATAAATAATATAAATTTGGCCGAGATCATTTGTAGTTGCAAAGCTTGAATTCAGCGTGCCGACATTTATTAAATCCTGGGGTGTTAGTCTGAGAATTGGAACCCCGGAAGCAATAATGTCATCTTCCAAATCTTTAAAATTCCGGCTTATATAATCCGTGGATGCATCAATAAGCCGGGATAAATCAGCGGCAACGGATTTTTGTCTTAGCTGGAAATTGTATTCTGAAACATGATTTCCAGCTAAGACGACAAGAAGTGCCAGGACTGATAAAGCAAGCATTGTAGATACAAGGCCAACGCCTCTATAGGTTTTTGTCCTAAGGACAATTAACATCCCGCGCACTCCCCTGTTGTTAAGGTGTTTTCAATGGTGACGAGAGGGCTGTAAAGCTGATCAGTGTTAACCCCATCTGATTTGGATATGAGGTCACCAGAGGGTTTGTAGATGACGTCGGCCTGAAGTTCTTGCACGGTGGTGCTGTTATTTATTTGTGCATCAATAAATTGGGCTTCAGCGGTCGCGGCTGTGTTTTCAACGTCGAGACTTGTTGTAAATATCGCCGTTTGTGCTTCGATATCCTCTGCAGAAAGAACATTGGATGTAAGTGTACCAACGAGAAGTTCTGTAACGGTTGTCTGGCTTGCCTGTAGGGTGTTTGCGTCCAGTCTTTGTAGATTTGCAAGGGGACTTGTCGCATTCCCGGATATGTTCATGTCATCGGTAATATTAGCCTGTCCATTTACTGTTACATCTGTGGTGATTTCGCCAGATGTTGCTCTTAAATCAAACGCAGAGAAATTGTTTCCACCGAGATCGAGATTGTCTTGCATCTGATTTAGTTCGGGGTGGCCTGGTTGGCTCTTGCGATAAAAAGCAGTGAAATTATATTCAATGGCAATGTCTGCCGTTAAAACAATATCGCCAACCTCCAGAGGATAGCCTATAGCGGCTTCAATGCTTGGTTGATGGGTAAGAGATGTCCCTATTATATTTGTAATTCCGGCAATTCCGGCATGGGTATTTTTGGCAATGCCCTGGGTGAGAGAGAGCCCGTCCAAAATAGTGTCCCTAAAATCCAGGGGTAGGGGGATGGTTGTGTTCCATACAACAAACGCCATCGGAACACCGTTACCATCATCAATGACACCGAGGGTGATGGTATCGTCAGGATGGGTGGTTGTTGATAACCAATCTGGAGCGAGACGGATACTTGTCAAAGTATTTTGGGTAATCACCATTCCAGGAACGCCCGCGAAAGTTCCCTGATTGTCGTTTACATAAAGGTGAGTGTAGTAGAGCCATGCGCTTAAATTTTTGCCTGTAGCAAAAGCTTGGGAATGGCGGAGATCTTCACGCGAAAGATGAGCGTAGAAAAGCAGAGCAAGCCCTGCAACGCCTGCAACCAGCAACATAATCAACAGCTCGCCCAAACCCTTGTAAGAGCCCTTAAAAGAGCCTCCGAAAAAGCTTAAAAAAGAGAGAGTAAGGTTGAGTGTTTTAAGTTTTCGCTTCACGTAAAAGATCTCCAATTAATTATTGGCCAGATTTAGCCTTTAATAAAAAGTCCATGTGATGGTGTTTGCACCATCTCCTGAGGTGCAGGCTGCGTTAATAGCGGGAGGTGCAATTGGGCGGGTTAAAACCGTGCCGTTGACATCGAGAGTATCAATACCTGAGCGTCCACGAGACTGGGTGGAGTATTTTCCGGCCATGGTTGAGCAGATATCATCATCGAGCTCGGTAAAGGCTATTGCGTAGCGGTTTGTTACACCGCTTGGTCCGCCAACAATGGTAATGGGGCCGCCGAAGGGATGTTCCAGTGTAACGGTGGTACCATCATCTACGCGTGCGTCATCGGGCAGCGCACCAAAACCTTCAAGAACAGTTATTAGATTTGTATCACTACCGTAGTTTCGATTTGTGCCATAGACCTTGGATACGGAGCCAACCAGGTTGTTGAGCATGATGGTGGCGATATTTTCGCGATAACTGTCTCTGACGGTGAAAAAGAGAGCAATAATCCCGATGATAATGACCGCAACAATAACCATGTATAAAAGCATCGATACGAGCCCTTCTCCACGATAGCCCTTATGGGTGGCCTTGTGCTTGGGGTTTAAG
>OJFV01000331.1_pt1 | contig 13392 bp, 14 predicted proteins | sample 1594391 | NCBI WGS metagenome assembly OJFV01 (sample SAMN05416856, study PRJEB24817) | seawater metagenome | isolation source: Sea water | place: Canada:Atlantic | collected 2013-11
TGTAGGTTTTGCCCACATACTCACCAACGATACCAACGCTCACCAGTTGTATGCCGCCCAGAAAACTGATGAGGGCGATTAACGATGGGTAGCCGCCAGTCGGATCGCCGAGCATTATTGCCTTCGCTACAATCCAGACACCGAACAATCCACCAACGGAGGCGGCCAGCAAGCCGACAAGCGTTGCCCATCTGAGAGGTGACACTGAGAAGGAAGTCAGGCCTTCAAGGGCCAGGCCGACCAGGCCCGGGTAGTCCCACTTACTCTCGCCAGCCACTCTCAATGCCCGGTCGTATTCGATGATCGTCGTTGGCATACCAACCCAGGCAAAGAGTCCCTTCATGTAGCGGTTGCGCTCTCCTAACCGGAGAAGGGCATCAACTGCCCGCCTGCTCATCAATCGGAAATCACCCGTGTCGACCGGGATTTCAGTGCGACTGGTCTTATTCAGCAAGCGATAGAAAAGGTGCGCACTCCAGCGCTTGAGAAAACTCTCGCCTACACGTGATCGACGTTGCATCAGAACGACATCAAAGCCGGACTTCCAACTCTTGACCATCTCGGGAATGTATTCAGGTGGATCCTGAAGGTCCGCATCCAGAACGATCACCGCATCCCCCTTGGCATGCTCCAGCCCTGCTGTTACCGCTGCCTCTTTGCCAAAGTTGCGGCTTAGCTTGACGAGACGGATGCTCGATTTCCTTTTAATGAAAGTCCTAACAAATTCGGCACTGCCATCCTCGCTACCATCGTCCACAACAACGATCTCCGAGCGAATATCGAGGCTCGCAAGGATCGGCAATACATGCTCAAAGAATAGGGGAAGCATCGAACGCTCATTGAACACCGGAACCACCAGGGAAAGCAGCTCTGATTCATTCGGCGCACGGGAAGTCTCAAGAGGTTTGTTCATGAAATACCAGCCTTTGGTAGACAACATAGTTAAATACAGCGACAGCCGCAGTGGTTAGAAGCTGAGCAGGCACAACAGAGATTTCAAACAGTTGATGCAGGACTAAAAAGATCAGAACGTTCAGGAGAGCTGCGAGTGAACAGGAAAAGGCATATCGCCAGATGGCCTGGATGTGTGGGCGTGCGTTTGGAAAGGCCAAAGTTCGCTGCAACCAGTAGTTGGTAACCGCTCCTACAACGCTTCCAGAAAAGGTGGCTGCTACGGGGGCCATGCCAAGCAGAACCAGGCCGGACATGGCCGCCCAATGGAAAAGGGTTGCCATTCCTCCGGCGGCAATAAATCCACTTATTCTTTTAAGGCTACTCTGATTAATTCCGACGTTCATTTATAATGGATCCAGTCCCGATAACGAGTTAAACCTCATGCGCCAAGATTCCTTTTCCGATGCCGGATTCGAGAAATACCGGAATAAGGAATCAGGGATGTCCCAGTTAAGACAGACAGATTACTGGATAGTTCATATCGGGATCCAAGCATCAGCTCACGCTTTTTCAGACAGCAAGAGTATTCTATTTTCGGTTCAGCCCCGGATAAGACAAAAAAACTGGCCACCCCTATCATCACGATAGATGCAAGTCCATTCGATGTAAGCCAGAAAGACCGTTGTTTATTCGCCACGACTCACCTCGAAGTACTTAAATTCACTTGCAACGGCAAGGGATTGTTCATGTACCCAGAACAACTCATCGACCGATGTGATTTCTACGAGCCCTTCACTCTCGGCACCAACATCGGCCGTCTGCATAATTAATGTTGCAATACGGCGGGCATGCTTATCACCGGTGTAAATCACAATTTGAACATGATCAACTAAATGGTCTTTTGAGTACGTATGCTATAGTTGCCGCGCCCTTTGACTGCATGTACGGTAAATCCTGTTACACCGTGTACTTCAAGTGCTTTTTCAACCTTAACCCACTGTAATTCATCAATGATCGCGGTTATTTTTTTAATCGGCATATCAAACTCCTATATAAAATATATTAATCGACCAACAACGTGCCACGGTACATCTGCATCTGGCAGTGAAAGGCGTATTCGTCTTTGGTGCAGCTATAGCAATATTACTCAACACCGAGCTTACAAAGCCCTATTGATATTATTTGCACTCAATTTATAAGTTTTCATCAACTCTCTCCTTTATAGATTTATAGATTTATAAATGTATAAATGAAACTTTGGAAAATGCTTGGCGATTAACCAAGCACTTTCCTACATAATTCCAAATGACTTACTACTTATGCTCTTCCTTATGGTCATGCCCTTCTGCTTTTTTCTCTACATCTGCGTCTTCACCCGTTGGCATAACTTTTTTAGTGGGCGCGGAAGATAAGCCTTTTTGCTTTCTATGATCATGCAAAACTGCCTTTGCTTCTTCAGCCTGTTCAGAGCTAGAGTTTTCCTGATCCTCGTGCTTATCCATCTTATCAGCAACGGCCACCAAAGAAATATTCATTAAAAACACGCCTATAATTGTCACAAATAATTTTTTCATTGTCTTATCCTTACTTTTTTTAAAATATGGCTATATTCCAAGCCACCGCACCCCTCATGGGCGCCTTTCATTTTATCACGATATCCATCACCAGAGTTTGAAATCATTATTAATCCATATATCCTTTATTTCTCTTATCAACCTCACATAAAAAACATTACTCTACTCTACTATCAATGTGCCCTTATACATCTGCATCTGGCAGTGGAAGGCGTATTCACCTTTATCCATTGCTGGCAAAATGATGGACTTCATCTTTTTAAGTGGTAATTCTTCACTGATATTAAAATCAGGAAACAACACCATTTCTGCACAAGGCGATGCATCCTTTCGCAAGAACTGAATATTGACCTGTTGGCCTGATGCAACCTTTAGTCTAGAAGGTTGGTATGTACCATTCTCAACGAGCACGGTGATACCTTGCTCCGAAATACTCACTTCTTTGGGTTTATATAACCAAAACCACCACACAATGAGAGCAATCAGTAGCACACCCAATATATTGATAATTAACATGCTTACGTACTCCTTTTAATGTTCTTGTGGTTTAAATAAACGCAGACGATTAGCATTACTCACCACGGTAAGTGAAGACAAAGCCATCGCTGCACCGGCAATAACGGGATTTAATAAAATGCCAAAAATGGGATAAAGCACACCTGCTGCGAAAGGTACACCCGCCACGTTATAGATAAAGGCACCAAATAAATTCTGTTTGATATTGCGTAACGTGGCTTTACTTACCGCTATCGCATCCGCCAAACCATGTAAGGAGCCTCTCATTAGCGTGATATCGGCACTTTCTATAGCAACATCGGTACCCGTACCGATGGCAAAGCCAACATCTGCTAAAGCCAATGCCGGCGCATCGTTAATACCATCGCCAGTCATGCCAACAGTTTCATTTTGCTTTTGTAACTCTGCTACTTTTTTGGCTTTATCTTCTGGCAATACTTCGGCAAAAAACTCTGTAATCCCTACCTTTTTTGCCACAGCTTCTGCTGTTGCTCGGTTATCACCCGTCAACATCACCACACGAATACCGTTTTGCTGTAATCGTTTAATAGCCGAGATTGAGTCTTCTTTAATCGGGTCTGCCACCGCGATAACAGCAGCTAGACTCCCATCAATTACAAAGTACATCGGCGTTTTGGCCTCCGCTGCCATTTGCTGGGCAATTTCAACCGCAGCAGCATCAACGGTAATATTTTTATCGTGCATCAACTTTTCATTACCGAAAAGTAAAGAAAGGTCTCCTACCACCCCTTCCACACCATGCCCTGAAATAGCAGCAAAATTTTCAACTTTCTCAGGCATTAATCCGCGTTCGGCGGCTGATTCAACTATAGATAGGGCTAATGGATGCTCTGAACCTGCTTCCAGACTGGCCGCTAGTTGAAGCACCTCATCTTCATCATCAGATGCATTTATTAAATGAATATTGGTGACTTTGGGTGCTCCCAGCGTAATGGTGCCGGTTTTATCAAGGATCATCGCGGTAATTTTAGAGGCCGTTTGCAACGCTTCTCCATTACGAATCAGCACGCCCGCTTCTGCAGCCTTACCCACACCGACCATCACTGACATCGGAGTAGCCAAGCCGAGGGCACAAGGGCAAGCAATAATCAGTACAGTAGTTGCCGAAACAATGGCAAACGCAACGGCCGGTTCAGGCCCAACGTTCAACCACACCAATGCGCTGACAACCGCCACAATCATCACAACCGGTACAAAATAAGCGGAGATTACATCAGCCAAGCGACCAATAGGTGGTTTTGAATTTTGCGCACGCTTGACCATCTTGATAATTTGCGCGAGCGCCGTGTCCTTACCAACATGAGTGGCTTTAAAAATAATGGAGCCATTTTTATTGATCGAGCCAGCAACCACTTCATCACCTTCATGCTTCTCAACCGGCATCGGTTCACCGGTCAACATGGATTCATCAATTGCAGACTGTCCGAAAACCACCACACCATCGACAGGTATTTTTTCACCTGGCCGAACGCGTACTTTGTCATTTAACAGCACCTGCTCAATCGAAATATCAATATCTTGGTTATCACGAATAACGCGTGCTGTTTTTGGCTGCAGACCGATGAGCCTTTTTATCGCCTCACTGGTGCGACCTCGCGCCTTCACCTCAAGTGCCAAGCCAAGGTCAATCAAACCAATGATCATGGCAGTGGCTTCAAAATAGACGTGTCGGGCCATTTCAGGAAGCGCGAGCGGAAAGAACACAACAACCATTGAATACAACCACGCAGTACCGGTACCCAAGGCAATTAATGTATCCATGTTAGCGCTGTGATTGGCAAAGGATTTCCATGCACCGACATAAAAATGCTTGCCTGAAATATACATAACAGCTGCGCATAACAAGCCGATGACTAACCAAATACCACGTTCTAGCGTGGTATCCACCGTCATAGGACCACCGGCCACACTGTAGATCATTAACGGTATACCAAGACCCAGTGCAATAGTCATTTCACGCATCAGGCGCTTATAATATGCCTCATCTGCCTGCTCTTTTTGATCCAGTAATTCGTCTTCTGAGTTTGCTTCGCTGATCCTGGCGTTGTATCCGGCTCCCTCAACCGCTTTAACAAGAGCTTCTGTCGTCACGTTACCCTCAACGGTTACAGTCCGTTGAGCAAAATTCATCACCGCATCACTAACGCCAGAAACCTGTTTCAGCGCTGTTTCAATTTTCCCAACACAACTGGCACAGCTTGCACCTTCAATGATTAACTCGTTTAAGGTTAAGTTATTTTCGGCATTCATTTCTGTTTCTTGCATACTGTTACTCCTTTCCAGATGAAGCATTAAACCCTTCAATCAGGTGACAAATCATATGGCCTGTTGGGGCTTTATTTGGCTTGGTTTGCCATTCGCCAATCGCTGACTTCATTCGGATTCTAAGCGCCAGAGTTTGCTGAAAAACCTCCTCTGTTTCTTCAAGGCGTTTCTCCAAAATCACCCTGACTAAAGGACAAGCGGTCTTACCCTTAGCTGCTTCTGTTAGTATTTGATCGATATCGTTAACCGAAAAACCCAACTTCCTAGCGCTCAGAATGAAACGCAATCGATGTTGGTCATCTACTCCATAGTGTTTATAGCCATTCGTCTCACTCTTAACAGGCGACAAAAGCCCAACACGCGTGTAATAACGCACAGTGTCTGGAGTTGTTTTCATTTCTTTAACCAATTCACTTACTTTCATTACAACCTCTCCGTTTGAAGAAATACTTCAGAAAACACAGGTTTAAAACCTGAGAGTAAAACCTCTTTCAAAAATAGCCTACACCTGTGTCTTGAACACAGGTCAAGCACATATATAGCAGAGCCGTTTTCTTTCATTACTTAATGTCCACCGTCTTAAACATCCCGGCTTCAAAGTGTCCTGGTACATTGCAGGCAAAAATCGCTTCGACTTCACCGTTAAACTCCCAAGTCAGCACTTTTGTTTCACCTGGCTTAACCGTTACCGTATTGCCATCTTGATGAACCATGTCAGGCATCTGGCGCATCATATTCCGATGAGCTTTCTGTTCTTCTTCATCCCCTATAGAAAACTCATGAGGATTCTTTCCCAAATTGGTGATAACAAACTTCACGATTTCGTTAGCTTTTAGATCAGGCTGAGGGGAGAACGTGTAACGCATACTATCTAAGGTCGTCACGACAATTGTTTTTGTCGCTTCAGGTTCGGCAGCTGGTTTACCCACTGCACTGCCTTCTGAATCATGCCGGTGGTTCTCTCCATGATCATAGGGAGAGCCTCCACCAGCAAAAGCTGTTACTGAAATAGCTCCGCTTAGCAGTACCAAGATAAAAATAAATTTAATAGCCATTATTTGATCTCCTTTAATCAATCTGTTTGTTTAAATATTGCCTGTTTTCAATTAACAAAATCAGTGATTTTTCCTTTTCAATGTGCTTGCTTCACTACTTGATCAATTGATGTTTTACGCCATAGATAATAAATAGCTGGAACAACGACAAGCGTAAGCACGACCGCGCTGACCATCCCGCCCACCATGGGCGCAGCTATACGGCTCATAACTTCCGAACCTGTGCCAGTGCCGTATAAAATTGGCAATAAACCGGCCACGATAGCGGCAGCAGTCATCATCACTGGGCGTATACGCATACCTGCACCGTGTAACACGGCACTTCGCAAAGTTCCTTCATCTGGCGAAGAGCCTTTCTCCTGACACTCTTCCAGCATTTGCACGTAGGATTGATTGAGATACACCAACATAATCACGCCAATCTCTACTGCCACACCAGCCAAAGCGATAAAGCCAACCCCAACAGCAACAGAAAAGTTAAAACCCTGTATGTACATCAACCAGATACTACCCACCATTGCTAATGGTAATGTTCCCAAAATAATCCCCACTTCAACGAAGTTACGAAAATTCATGAATAACAAAACGACAATAATGCCCAGAGTTAACGGCACCACGTAGGTCAACTTTTCCTTGGCACGCTGCATATATTCGTATTGCCCCGACCAACTTATGGCGTAACCGGCTGGCAATTTGAGTTGCTCTGCGACTACTTTTTGTGCATTTTCTACATAGCTGCCAATATCAACACCTTCGATGTCGATAAATGACCAACCATTAAGTCGCGCATTCTCACTTTTAATTCCTGGAGGCCCATCTTCAATGATGACATTAGCCACATCACCAAGGGGGATGCGCTGGCCACTGGGAGTTACTATCGGAAGCAGGGACAGTTGCTCAGGCGAGTTTCGATAATCCTGCGGATAACGAATATTAATGGGGTAACGTTCCAGCCCTTCAACACTCTGCGACACATTCATACCACCAATTGCCGTAGCAACAACCTGTTGCACATCGGCAATATTAAGACCATAACGCGCCGCTTTTTCTCGCTGTATATCCACCTTGATATAACGCCCTCCCGCAACACGTTCGGAATACACCGAGGCAGTACCTGGAACATCCGCAAGAATGGTTTCCAGTTGTTGGCCTATCGCTTGTATCTCAGATAACTTCGGTCCTGATATTTTGATACCAACCGGTGTTTTGATCCCTGTAGCCAACATATCAATACGGGTTTTGATCGGCATTACCCATGCATTGGTAACACCGGGCAATTTCACCAACGCATCCAGCTCTTTTTTAAGACTTTCAGAGGTTACGCCTTCGCGCCATTGATCTTTAGGCTTCAACTGAATAAAGGTTTCAATCATGGTCAGCGGCGCAGGATCGGTCGCCGTTTCCGCCCGCCCTACCTTACCGAAAACCGTTTTCACTTCTGGAACAGTGCGGATTAATTTATCGGTTTGTTGCAACAACTCACGTGCCTTGCCAATTGAAATGCCAGGATAAGTCGTTGGCATATACATCAAATCACCTTCATCCAGTGGAGGAATGAATTCGCTGCCAATTTTGTCCAACGGCCACAAGCCAACTGCAAACACCAACAAGGCCAGCGATAACGTTGTTTTGGGGAAACTGAGAACTTTCTTCAAAACCGGCATATAACCGGCTGTCAGCAATCGATTAACCGGGTTTTTGTGCTCGGGTAACACTTTCCCACGAATGAAATAGCCCATCAGCACAGGCACCAGCGTTATTGCTAATGCTGCCGACGCCGCCATTGCATAGGTTTTGGTAAACGCAAGCGGTGAGAACATCCGTCCTTCCTGAGCCTCCAAGGTAAATACCGGAACAAAACTGACGGTAATAATGAGCAAACTGAAAAATAGTGCAGGCCCTACTTCACTTGCAGACTCGGCCACAATTTGCCAGCGGTTTTCCCGAGTTATAGGCGTTCGTTCCATATGTTTGTGCATGTTTTCAATCATCACAATGGCGCCATCAATCATGGCTCCTATAGCAATCGCAATTCCACCCAAAGACATGATATTGGCGTTCAAGCCTTGCATATACATAACGGCAAAGGCTGCCAAAATACCAACGGGTAAACTGAAAATAGCTACCAGTGATGAGCGCACATGAAATAGAAAGATGATACAAACTAGGGCAACGACAGCAAATTCTTCCAACAACTTAAAGCTTAGATTTTCGACTGCACGTTCTATCAAGCCACTACGATCATAAACAGTGACGACCTCTACGCCTTCGGGTAAGCCTTTTTTAAGCTGTTCAAGTTTGGCCTTTACGCCATCGATGGTTTTTTGTGCATTTTCACCGAAGCGCATCACAATAATGCCGCCGACAGTTTCACCCTCACCATTGAGTTCAGCAACTCCACGACGCATTTGCGGACCTGTACCAATTTCGGCAACATCTTTGAGTAACAAGGGTGTTCCGTTTTTATTAACGCCTAACGGAATATTGCCAAGGTCGCTAACATTTTTTATATATCCTGTGGCCCGCACCATGTATTCGGCTTCTGCCATCTCAACCACTGACGCACCGATTTCCTGATTGCCACGCTTGATGGCGGTCTGAATCAAAGAAAGCGGAATACCAAACGCGCGTAACTTATCGGGATTAACTTTTACTTGGTACTGCTTGACCATACCGCCCAGAGCTGTGACTTCGGAAACGCCAGGAACCGTTTGCAGCTCATATTTCAAGAACCAGTCTTGCAAACTGCGCAGTTGGCTAATGTCATGCTTACCGGTTTTGTCTTGCAGTGCATACAGGTAAACCCAGCCTACTCCCGTCGCATCTGGCCCCAATTGTGGCCTCGCATTCGCGGGTAACGATGGAGCGACCTGACTGAGGTACTCCAGTACACGAGAACGCGCCCAATAAAGGTCAGTGTCCTCATCGAAGATCACATACACAAAGGAATCTCCAAAAAACGAATAGCCCCTAACGGTTACTGCGCCAGGCACCGACAACATCGCCGTCGTCAACGGGTAGGTAACTTGGTCCTCCACCACCTGAGGTGCCTGCCCAGGATACGTTGTTTTAATAATCACCTGAACATCAGAAAGATCAGGCAAGGCATCAACCGGTGTGTTTTTTAATGAAAACAAACCAGCGCCAACCAGAATAGCAGTCGCGAGCAATACGAAAAAACGGTTACTGACCGACCAACGAATTATTGAAGCTATCATCTGTATGACCCTTAGTTATTCACATGACTGCTGGATGGTTCGGCAGGCATCTGGTGTTGGCTGTGATCCATTGGAGCCGGTGTTTCAGCATCAGGCAGGCGCACATTCACAACTTCAACATTGCCTCCTGCTACCTTTTGGATCTCTATTTGCAAGTTCATTCCTTCTTTTAATCGGCTAAAATCAACTGATTGAGAAACGATAAAATCCATCGTCATCTCAGGCCAATCCCATTCAGGTATCGCTCCGTGCGTCACATTTACCATTCTGTGATTTGCCATCAGGCTATTAACCTTTGCCTCTGTCCAAGCTGAAACGTCTTTAACTGTCACATCATCATTACTTTGATTATTCATGCGCTTGAAATCAGATGTCTTGCTGGATTCAGAATCGAGAAGATACTGTGCCGAGGTCACGACACGCTCACCCTCTTTCACCCCTTCCAGAATCTCAGCAGACTGACCATCTAAACGCCCCAGCTTGACTTTTATGGACTTAAAACGACCTTCACCAAGCGCAAGTACAATGCGATTAACATTACCCGTGCGAATAACGGCTTCTGTAGGAACAAGCAAGGTGTTTTCTGTGTTTTTCGCGTGAATAACGACCTGGGTAAACATATTCGGCTTTAACATGTCGTTCTCGTTGTTGAAACGCAGCCTGACTTTTACCGTCCGAGTTTTAGGATCTAATGTGGGGTACACGTAATCCACAGCACCCTGCCACATTTTTCCTGGCAAATAATCAAGCGACATGGAGACAAGGTCGCCTACGACAACGCCAGATGCCTGGCGTTCAAATACTTCTGCTTCCACCCATACTTGGTCTAAGGTACCGATTGACATTAAGGTTGTACCGGGCTTAACGAAAAAACCCTGACGGATATTTAGGTTGTCGATCACCCCGCTTTGCGGCGCAAAAAAGGTAATCAATTGCTTAACTTTTTTGCTTCTCTTTAATTCCCTGATCGCACTCCTTGGCAGTTGTAAGGCGCTTAATCTTTCTTCTGCAGCTTTAATCAAGCGTTGATTTTTTCTATCCATCGCTATAATCAACTCTTCCTGTGCATTGACAAGCGCCGGCGAGTAAATTTCGTAAAGTGGCTGACCTTGTTTTACTGGGTCACCTGCAGCCTTGATATAAAGCTTTTCGATCCAACCCTCCACTCTTGGGTGAATATGAACCAATTGATCCTCATCATATTGCACATAACCGACCGTTTTTATTTCCATATGCAGGCCTTTACGCTGCACCTTTACAGTACGCACCCCGAGGTTATTAACCACCTCGGGGGAAATCTTGATGGTTCCAGGTCCCGCATCTGGGCCACCACCTTCATCTGCATACACGGGAATCAGATCCATCCCCATCGGGGATTTACCCGGCTTATCACGCTTGTAGTTTGGATCCATCGGCGCGACCCAATGTAAAGGTTTTTTCTCGCCACCCGCCGAGGCTTTATCTGATGAAATTCCGGTCGGCTGACCTAAAAAACTATAAGCGCCTATCGCAAGCGCTGCACCCATAACGGCACCCACAACCAGCGCGCCTGTCGTATTAATTTTCTTGCTCATTTATTCTCTCCTGGGCGACGATTACTGGCCATAGCTACATCAGCGCTCCGTATAAAAAAATAGTTCAATTGAATAATGGTTTTTTGCCTGTCCACATCAATGCTCAATGCATCAATCTCGGCATTTAGTTCCGCAATGCGAGCACGAACCACTTCGGCAAAATCACCGTCGTCATTGGTATAAGCGGTGAGCGAAGCTTCCGCCTGTTCGTACATCTGCGGCAGTAATTCCTGCTGAAACAGCTGCTGCCGTTGATTTAACCGAAGCAACTGTGCCTTCGCTGTTTCAAAAGAAGCGATCAGCTTTCTGAGCAGAAGCCACTTCTCGGTTTTCACTGATTCTGTCTGGGATACTGCAGATTCAACCTGCTTGTCCTGTCGGTTATCAGTGAAAAGTGGTAAATCAAAGGTCACGCCCACTGAAAAAAGATCGGCACGATCATTTCCCATTGGATCATTGTCACGATAACCGTAACTGGCATTAACCCCCCATTCGGGTTTGTACTTTTGTTGCGCCAGTTCAATACCGCTGCGACTTGCCTTGATTTTCTGATCCAGCCCCATCACCACCGGATGATCAGTAAAGTAATCAAATAATATCTGTGGATCAGTTTCCTTTGTCCCATTATAAAGTTGCGGATTAATTAACGCGGTGTCTGGTAGTCGTCGTGCCAGCAGCAAATCAGACGACAGCACTTGATTTTCAATCAGACTATTCTGCGAGTAATTATCAACAAAATAGTCACTCAGCCATTCATAAAGCCGCTGCTTGAACATATCCTGTTGCTGGTTCAACTTTGTAAGCCGATCATCTAGGCGCGTCAGTTCAAGTTGGGCACGAACGATATCTTGCATCCTAGTTCTGCCCAATGCTGACGAGTAACTGGCTTCCGCAACGTCTGCCAATTGCTCAAACAGGGCGCGCTTGTTATTGATCAAGGCAATACTTTCTTGTGCTTTATAGGCATCAAGCCACAGATGACTCACCGTCACAGTCACTTTGGCCTTCCGATCTTGGCGTTGATAGGGGTATTGAGTACCCATCAATTCAAGCTGCGTTTTCCTGATCGCCAGACTGTCTCCTCGTGGAAACATTTGTGATACACCCACCTTGAACTGGGTCATTGCCTCCTGTCCAAAGTCAAAAGTATCCGTCGCCAAATTAGCCAAACCGAGCGACACCTTCGGATCGGGTAGCGTACCGGCCGCAACACTCATTGATTCAACCGCATTTTGTGAGTGCTGATTCCCAGCCAACCAGGGGTCGTTTAGTTTTGCCGCCTTGACGGCCTCTTCCATAGTAAATTCGTGACTTCCTTTTTTTACTAGTTCCGCAGCATTGGCGGACATTAAGCTTATACCCAATATACCCAACACTAGTACAGACCTAACGTTGCACATGGAATATGGGTGAAATTTACAATTTGCCATTAATACTGTTCCTCTTGTGAATTAACCGAAACATAGGTTTCTGAAGAACCATCTGACTTAAGCAAAAGCACCTTATAAGCCGTAAATTTATTTCTGTACTCCATACCCGGAGTTCCAACAGGCATCGCAGGTACCGATAAGCCTATCGACCCTTTAGGTTTTTCCCGTAAGAATTTCTTGATAAATTTGGATGGAACATGGCCTTCAAATACATAGCCGTCTTTTGAAATAGCGGTATGACAAGATTGATAAGGTTTTTGTATACCGCGGCTTATTTTTAGAGCCGACAAATTACGGTCATTGAGCGCATTTACCTCAAAGCCATTTTTTTTGACATGCCTGATCCACTTACTACAGCACTTGCAGCTAGGACTTTTATATACCGTTAGCTCAGTTGGGCCGAGGTCAGTTGATACACTTCCCCCATCAGCCATTACACTCATTGAGTAGAAAGAAACGATGGCAAATACCACCATAGAAATAAATATTAATCGCCTAAGCAAGCGTTGATAAATAAACATATTGCGCCCCTTATGGGTGCTGAATATACTGAATAACAGTAAGTGATCAGCGCTGATTAAATAACATCAGCTAATAAAACCTTGGGAGCTAAATTCTCCCGCCAAATACAGATCAAACTTGATAGCACTGCCAAATTTCAGGCAGATCTATCCTGTATTAACGAGAAATTGGAGGACGGTAGAGTGAAGTAGGAATTTGGCTTATAGCCAAAGACGGGGGTTGGGAATTTTTTTGAAAGGAGCCCAGAAGTATTGCCGTATCGTGCACTGTAGTAGGTAACATCGCAGATGAGCAGCCGCCCATTGCACAATAGCAGCTAGATT
>OJFV01000335.1_pt1 | contig 13141 bp, 10 predicted proteins | sample 1594391 | NCBI WGS metagenome assembly OJFV01 (sample SAMN05416856, study PRJEB24817) | seawater metagenome | isolation source: Sea water | place: Canada:Atlantic | collected 2013-11
TTTGTGCTGTTAATTTTGAATCTCTCTCGGTCTGAAAGCCACTGCTTAAATCACCGTTGGTGTAACAGTACCGCTTTATCTTTGAGCATTACACTCTCACGCATTTGTGCATTTTCAATAAGATAATTAACGCTCACGGACGATAGCTTGTTAACATGCGACCAAGGAACGGCGCTGAATCACAATTAAAGCAGAGGGATAGATGCGAAGTAAAAAGCCAGTAGTAGTCTTTATTATTAACTCATTAGGACTTGGCGGTGCAGAGCGCGCTCTAAGCAATATTCTTTATGCTACACCAGCGCGTGAACAATATGACATACACGTGGTACTACTTGATACCGAAAAGGAAAATAGAACCCTCCCGGAGTTTGTCACCCTGCATCGTCTCGACAGTCGACGCTCGCTATTTCGTAGTGTTGTTTTACTCAGAACAAAATTGGCTGACTTAAAGCCTAGTCTGAGTGTAAGCCTGTTAGTGCGCTCAAATGTGGCAAACATATTCGTTAACCGGTTGTTTAACCGCTGTCCTGCCATTATTTGTGAGCGCATGCATTTAAGCTCACACCTTGAACTTCAATATACCGGGTTGAAACGCTCACTTAGTAAATTACTGCCGCGCGTATTATATCGGTTTGCTAGCCAAGTTTTAGGGGTTTCAAGCGGGGTAACAAACGACTTAGTAATACATTTTAATGTACCTAAAACAATCACTCGGACGATTTTCAACCCTTACGATCTCGCGCGAATTAAACAAGACAGTGAGCTTAATAGTGAGCAAATAACAAATCAGCCTTATATAGTGGCCGTTGGGCGTTTAACCAAAAGCAAAAACTTTACTGACCTCATTATTGGCTACGCACATTCTATGACAGAGTATGATTTGGTTATTCTAGGTGATGGAGCCTCCCATGAACGGGAAAAGCTGCAAGAATTAATATATGCACAGGGGCTCAGTGAAAAGGTGCACCTTGCGGGCTATGCAAAAAATCCGTTTGCGGTAATGAAAAATGCTGAATTTTATATATCAGCTTCTTTAAACGAAGGCTTTCCTAACGCTATGTTAGAGGCCATGGTGCTCGGCTTACCTGTAGTCGCAACGAACTGTTCCTCTGGTCCAGCTGAAATTTTAGCCAATGATGATACTCTGCACATCGCACACATGCATCTTGCCCAATACGGCATACTCGTTCCGACCCTATCAGCGAGTTGCATAACAGCGGCTATTAATGAAATGAGTTCTCCTCAAACTCAACAGCATTATGCCGCCCAATCAACTTTGCGTAGTAAAGATTTTGAACTTCAAAAAATCGCCACCGAGTATTGGCAAAACTTTGACTCATTTTTATCGACTGAGCGGTAAGAAGAATATTACAAGCCGTGATAAAGCGCTTTGTGTTTTTCTGCACATACGAGCCAAGTGTTTTGACACTGATGCTCAAAGGCTTCACGCGATTGATATTCCGAAAAATCATCTTGCCTCAGTATAGTTTCAATTGCTTGTGTATCCCCTGCCGGATAAAAACATGTCTCTGGCAAGCGAAATTCACGGTGCGGCGGTATATCGGTTAAAGCAATAGGAACACCAGCTGAGAGTGCTTCTGATACCACTAGGCAAAAGCCTTCCATGTGCGACGTATGTATAAACAAAGCCGTGTTAGTGTACAGCGTTCTAAGACGTACACCGTGTTGAAACCCCACGAAGATAATATTTCCAGATGCATTTGCGGTTAAGTCCTTTACGTATTGCTCGGCATGTATCCCTACCCCACAAATTACGAGCTTATAATTCGGGTGCTCAATTTTTTGATAGGCAGCAATCAGCTCGTGATACGCTTTTGTTTGCTCCAACCGCCCTACCGCTAAGAAATATTGACCTCGCGATAAGCCATATGTTTGTAAAATATCAGGCGAATCAATATGCTTTTGAAAATTTAATGAGCCACCGTTGCGAATGGTCATATAACGCTCGGCATGTTTAGGGAAGCGCACATCCAAATCCTCTTTTATCGCTTGGCTAACACAAACTACCTGGTGCGCAAAGCGACAAGTATTACGCTCGCCTTGCACTAAAAATGCGCGCCCAAAACCACTCCACTTGGGTCGCTCATAATCAATTGCATGATGAGTCACAACAGTTTTAAATCCGAACAACCTAGACAGCGGCGCAAAAAAGCCAGGGCCAATCCCATGCAAATGCATTATTTTCGGGTGAATAAATAACCGCGCATAGAGAATAGACAACAAAGTATGAAACGTTGTTTCCAAACCTGAAATGTCGACGGTAGGAATATATTTTAATTTGAGACCAGCGAAGTTTTCTTCGGCCTTACTTTTAGGTTTAACGCGGGTAAACAGCGTAAAATCAAATTCAGGAACGATGTTTTTTAGCTCAGGGTAAAGCTTGGCACAAACGGTTTCTATTCCACCAATAAAGTCTGGAACATTCCTAGCTCCAACTACACATACTTTACTCACTTTAAGCGGTACTCCATTACGGCAATATACATCATTGAATATCAATGAAAGGGATAAATGTAAGCGTACATCTAGTTCTCACCGTGATCAGTTCGTAACACTAGGCTGTATATCCACAGATAAAATTAACAGTATATTACCAGTAAGTGGCTTATTTTATACTATTATCCGAGCGGTCCCCCTTTCGTTTAAATGTTTAACAAACGAATAACATGATTTTCGGTGAAACCATCAGTTATTACCTTGAAGGTGAAATATTAAATGTGATTTAAGCCAGTGGCACTGCTTTAAACACCATGATTGAGCAAGCCAGAGTGAGGACATTTGTTCCTTCACTTTTGCAGTGTACAAAGCTAATTTACTCAATGAGTTGAATGTAATTGTAGACATGAGCCTGCACAAGTGTCTTTTTTTACACAACGTTAATAGTGACAAAGTTTTTTATTTAAAATCATGCACTTAAAAATGGCGCGATTTATGCCATTTGTCTTTGAATAAATATTATCCACAGGAATAGGATTATCATGAGTAAAATCGTAAAACGTTTAGCCGCAGGTGCTCTGTTGGGATTTAGTGCTTTTAGTAGCGCTGCTGTATTGACCGCCACAGATTATGCTTCAATTGAAGTGAATGAGCCCTCAGGTTGGACGGTTGTTGACTCAGAGATTGGCAAGTTAGTAGATGGTGATTTATCCACTTCTGGGAATGGCCGCTTTGCTGGTCGCATTGGTTCTGCTGACCCTTTAACTTCATCAAACCCATTCTTGATTACATTAAACTTGGATGAGCTTTTTGATGTTAGCAAAATTACATTATTTACTGAGTGGGGTACTCAACGCACCCAATCTGTTAGCGAATTGACATTGGTTGCACTAGACACATTTGGCGATGAGTTGTTCAACACCGAGTTAGCTGGACTGTCTGGTTCCGTTGGTTCTTTTGACCCAATCGATCTGTTTGAAGGTTCGTTATTTGGTGTTAGCACTTTGAATTTTTACGTTACTGGTTCAAATCGCGACTCTTCAATTGAAATTCGTGAAATTCAAGTTGAAGGTGAAACGTCATCGAATGCACAACCCCCTGTTGCAGTTAATGCTCCTGCATCTGTTGGCATATTTGGTTTGCTAACACTAGCTTTACTTCGTTTAAGAAGAAAGTAAGGCGATTTAAACGTTTAAAAGTGCCAGATCGATTTACCAGACTGGCACTTATCAAAAGTAATATCGTTATCTCTCTATACGCTGCATATCATCAAATTAAACTCGAAACATCAGAGTTAATTAATCGACTCTGAGTGGTACAAAGTGCTTCTTAAGCTCTACAAGATCCAATCACTGGGTTGTCGATAACACTCTAAAGGTGTATCCAAAAAACCCTCGCGCAACGAGTTCAACTGTTCAGTGGTCAGTTTAGTTTTCCACTTTTGTGCTGTTAATTTTGAATCTCTCTCGGTCTGAAAGCCACTGCTTAAATCACCATTCGAGTAACAATACTGCTCAATCACTGAACCAAAACTTTCCGGCACGGAAATACCACAATCAGCAAAAATATCGGAAAATTGTTGCTTTGGGTCATCCACTAGTGCTTCGTACCTGATTATTTTTGCATTCTGATAATGACTTGCAACTTCAACAGCCTCAGCCATAAACGTTCCGTATAATTTACCAAACCGTTTCCAATCATCTGAATTGCCAACTTCATTTAATACATCACCGTGATGCTTCAACCAGCCTCTTTCATAGAAACTAAGCGCTACCGCTGCAGGGTGTCGTAATAATACGATTAAAAACGGTTGATAGTTTTTACAGTAAAAATCTGCCGCGGCTGGATTCACTTCTTTAATTAATAACGTTTGTTGGATTTTTTTAAAAAAAGGAAAAAAATCACTCTTACAGTTAATAACTCCTTTAAATACGCTTGGACAACCAGAGAACACCTCGTTTGCCAATTTTTTGTACACAGTATTAGCAGTATGTTCATCAGCTAAGTTAAAAACAGTACGGGTACCACCAAACTTTTTTAAGTAAGGTTGAGTAATGGGCTCGCGCAAATAGGCAAATTGCGGAGAACTAGCTAACACTTCCCCAGCCCAGGACGAGCCGCTTCTTGGGTAAGATAGCAAAACGACGGGGGGAGACGAGAACTTTATCGGGTGAATCCTAGTTAAAAGTCGTAGTGAATAAACTGAAGCTACTTCTTTTGTTTTTTGTAAAGCGCGCCCTAACCTGTTCATTACCTCTCCTTTTCAAAAACGTAACATGAATAAAATTCAACCACTTAGAAAACAAGCAATTTTGAAAACAGACAATGTCATTGACATGCAAAAATGATACCCAAATCAAGAGAAAGGCAGAAATGTGAGCAAACACGTACAAATTCATTAGGTTAATTTAATACCCTTATAACACTTTATTGTCATAAATCATCTAAGTAAGTTTCTTAATCCTTATTGCATTAATATAACGTAGTTGCCACACTAACTTACTCGCAGACTTTGGGTAACTCACGGGATTACTTATGCTTGTACATTCAGCGCTCCACCTTCGTATTTTCATTAAAGTTTTTATTGTATCAGCTTTGGTTTTTAGTATAGCAAGCTGTTCCATTTTCCATACGCCTGAAAAAAAGCCTACTCAACAACCTGCTCAGTTTCTATTGCATAAAATGCATGAACAACAAGTATCGTCTTCACAGGCGTTACTGACTTTATTTAAAACCAGAGTGGTACAATCTCATTTACCAAAGCAAACCAAAAAGGCCGTTAATAAATACCCTAAAATTGCTGCAGACATACTGCTCACCCTGGATAAAAACGGCCAAAGCCAGTCCAGCATAATTGAGCTCATAGAGCAGCAAAAGAAAAAACAAAATACCTACATTTACGTAGTGCTTACTATGTACCCTGTCGACGGCTACCGCCTAGCTGAAAAACTTGCAGCCAGCGACAAAATTGATAACGAAACCATTACAACTGCGAGTTTACGCGCAGGATTTGACCCTGCGATTATTTCGCCACCGACTGCCGCCAATAACGATGGTTACCGTATAGTCCCGTTGATGGAGTCGGCTAGTATTACCTTGTATAACCAAACTGAAAGTGCATCGGCAGATATACAATTTAAAGCGCTAAATGATACCCAGTGGCAACAGGGGCTAGCTTTGCAATGGGAGCCAATACAAGGTGCCCTATCGGGCTCTGTGGTCTATTTAAAACCCGATACCCAGTACATAGTTAAAGTCTCATTAAGCGAGAATAATGAGCTTATATCTGAAGACGAATATACCTTTACCACCCGCGCCGAATCACCACCTATAGACCCTGAAAAAATTTACTATTTAAGTGAAATTTACCAAGGTGGGCAACTCGACATAGAAGCGCTAGGAATAGAAGGCAACGCAAACGGTTGGGCTAAAATCATCGGTGATGGGGTAACAATACAAGCCGAAGAAGGCGATAACTCAGCGGTTTATATCGGCCGACAGAATTATATTATGCTCGAAAATATCACCACAAAAGGTGGTTTTCGCTATGGTATTCATGGCTACAAAGCACATCATGTATGGATAAAAGATGCCAATATTTCAGCGTTTGGCCGAGTCGCGACAGAATACCGCGAAGGCAAAGGTTACGAAACAGTCAACAAAACAGGGCTTATCAATTATGACTCAGGTATTTACCTAGAGCGCAGTGGCGTTGTCGTCATTGAAAACTCAGAAATCCATTCTCCTAATGGCCAAGCTAACAGCTGGGAATACGGTCATCCCAATGGGCCGAACGCATTTCTAATTTGGGGTTATCACGACACAGAAGCTTATCGCGGCCAATACATCGTTAGAAATAATCGTTTTTACGGTACGCCCGAGAAGCGCTTTAATGATGTGATTGAAGGCCGTTCTAACTTCAAACGTTCAGGGGCTTTCGTGCGTGACTCTGCTATTTACAACAATTACCTAGCCTACGCTAATGATGATTTAATTGAGTTAGACGGCGGCCAAGCTAACGTGCTGTTTTATAACAATGAATTAACTCAAGGCTACTGCGGCATTAGCACAGCACCGAACATGATAGGCCCTAGTTACATCTTTCATAACTACATACATGATTTAGGGGATGAACGAGGAAAGGAGTGGGCTGCTATAAAAATGGGGGGGATTATGAGTAAGCCAGCGGGACTTACCAACCTATTCGAAAATCTAATCGTAACCGATAGAAATGGTATCGCTGCATCAAAAGTCGACAACGATGATACTTTCTGGGTCAATGCGAGAAATAACATAGTTATAACCCGCCAATACGGCAACATGGTGGGTTATGGGGTATTTGACAGGCAGTTATATATTAACTCGACTTTTGAGAATAATATTATCTACAACACCATGAGTAATGCCCCCTTCATCAAGGCCAATATAGACGATGATTTTTATCACCCTTTATCTGATGAGGCCGGAACAATACAAGATATACTAAATTCAGGTCAAGCCTATCAATTGAACATACATTCTGAATTTAGCATAAACAACTTCAGTCATATCCCTATCGAAAAACAATCAATGCAATCAACCACAGGTAGGCCAATTGATTTTGCAAAGCTTTCGATCTCATCATTTGACGATCAAAACAAAAAGAATGATTATTTTATAGAAGATAACAACTTAGGTATCACTTTAAGAGGAAACACTTGGAAAGCTATCGCTTTTAACTACACGATCACCCCCAAAACAATAATTGAATTTGACTTAACTCGTACGGGGAAATCTGAGATTATTGGTATGGCTTTTGAAACGGATAACAACTTGACTAATGAACGACTTATAAAGTTTTTTGGGAGCCAGAGTTGGAAGCTCAACGGACCAATAAGTACAACCGATAATGAAAAGGAGCGTCTAACACTCAATATAGGTGAATATTTAACTGGCGACATTGATAGAATTGTATTTGTATTAGATAACGATGTAGCGAAAGAAAAATTCCCACCTGAAGCAGCGTTTCAGAACATCCAAATCTATGAAGGCAGTGGCAGTGGCGCCCCTTTCTCCGAAAGTAATTACAGTAGTAATACGGTTAATGTTGGGTTACATACAGATTTAAACTAAAAACAGTGCGATCATCTCTGCATCTAAATATCAGACAAGGCAGGATATAGAAGTAGCAACTAGATTACTTATTCAGACGCAGATCCCAAGATTCTCGTAATTTGCGTCTAGAGTAATATTGTAGCGACTCAGATATTACTTCCTTTCTGTGCCTAAAGTTTCGCTGTAACTCTGTTAAACTCAAATCTTGCAAATCATTAATAGAAATAAAATCGTGAACTAAGGATTTATGCTTTGAAAATTCCGAGTTGGTGGCCAAAATATTACAACCATAACTAATTGCATGATAAAAACTGCCAGAGGATATCATTGTATTCGCTTCATGCGGTAAAAAAACATGTGTGGTTTCCAACAGCAAATTTTCAAGTTCTGAATCTCCTAAAAAGCTAGAATCTACTGTAACTTTAAGATTTCGTGATGAAATAATTGCTAAAAGCTCGTTCTCGTAAGCTTCTGATTCTACTTTGCCACATATAGTTAGAGGGACAGTTCTCGGCCAAACACTAAGTGCTTGATGCAAGCCCTTATATCTCTTTACATGACCAAAAAAAGCCACTTTTATTTGCTCATCCTTTTTAACATTTGAGGCTAATTTACCTAACTCCTCATCATTTAAATAGAGAGGATGAGGTATATAATCATCTCCGATATAACTTTCCAGTGTGGTTTCTTTTATATTTAAAATCTTCATTAAACAACAAGTTATATTATAACGGCGCGTTTTACTTCTATTTACATGAGGTTTATAGTTATGCTTTATCCAAATTATTTTTCTCGACGTTAACTTACAACAGATGATCGTTGTAAGATAAAAGAAAAAGTAAATCCATGATTTAAAAAAACCGTAACTATCTATGTAAGGCTGATCTTCCATCCAGTTTAAGACGACTACTTTATCAAAATCAAAAAAGAAATTTGGTCGGTATACACTTTTCAGAGGATAAACTTGGTGACCCAATGACTCTATTATTTTCTTATTGATTTCGATAATTTTATTTTGGTGTCGAATTGGGAAACAAAAAACGTTCATTCACTTTCACTTAACAAAGAATAAAATAAATAATAAGCAGTAAAACAACTTAGATTGTCTGTGAATTAATTCGCAATATAATTCAATCAAACTTTAATGAAACCACAACACACCCTTTGAATCGCCCAAAAGTAGCAACCTAAAAACCTTCACACTTAAAGCTTATCCGCGATTACATGTGCCTGAGTAATTACACCATTCTCTGCTATGTACCTGACCTCACAGTCCATTTTAAAGCCAGTTTTATCGTAAACAGTCTTTCTAGCTAAGGCAATAAGGTGCAAAACTTCCTGACTGGTTGCGTTACCAAGGTTCACAATAAAGTTAGCGTGCAGTTCTGAAATCTGTGCCCCCCCCAATCTCGTCCCTTTAAGTCCTACTTTTTCAATGGCGAATCCTGGAGGACCAATGATATCGTACATCTTAGGGTTAGATAAAAATACTGAACCACAGTTGGGGAGCTTGCGAGGAAATTTTTTACGACGAGAACTTAAAATTTTGCGCATATCGTTGCGCACGGAAGCCCTGTCGGCTCCGTTAAGCTTTAACGTAGCCGCCGCTATTATACGCTCATCTCCCTGAAAGGGTGATGTTCTGTAAGAATGCACTAAATCTTTCGCTTCAATGGACTCTAACTCGCCTTGTTTATTAACCAATTGAACACTTTCAACATTCTCAAGAATACCACGGCGATTACTTCCACCGTTCATATAGATTAAGCCACCTAAACGCCCTGGAATTCCGCATATGTGTTCTATCCCAGATAAAGCATTTCTGTAAGACCGGTAAGCTAGCTCTGGCACCCAAACACCCGCTTCACAATACACTTGGTCGCCAGAGAACTCGATTTTCGATAGATGATTACCTATTTTAATAATAACGCCATGATAACCTTTATCGGAAAAAAGCAAATTGGAACTATCTCCCACGATCATGCTAGGTACATCTGAAAACTGATTTATTAATTTTATTGCCTGTTGGAGTTGCTGAATGCTCTTAGGTTCAACAAGTACACTCGCCTCCCCCCCAATTTTCCAGTAACTAAAGATAGATAACGGGCAACGTAAAGTGATTGCTGTTGGCATTTCAGCCAACAACAATTGAGTTATGTTTTGAAGTGAATTCATAGAGTTGAATTAACTCTCTTGTATCGTTATATCGATGCCAAGCGAACTAAGCTTTTTGGCTAAATTGTTATAACCTCTAAGTGCCATTTCAACATCATTCACTGTTGAAGTACCTTCGGCACAAAGTGCTGCCATAACAAGCGCCATACTGCCACGAAGGTCGGTCGAAGTTACTTCACCTGCCTTGAAGGTCCCTGGCCCACGAGTGGTTATTTTACCAGGTTCAGTTTCCATTACCGGCTCGTTAATAAGTAGTTGAAGTTCATCAGCATATGCTATGCGCTCTGGATACCGATAATCAAAGATTCGTGAGTCACCTTTAGCAATAACACCAAGTAAAGTATAAAACGACTGCATATCAGAGATGATCCCTGGATGGGCTCCGCAAGCAAGTTCAAACGACTCGACCTGGCCATTTTTAAGACAGTCTGGTGAAAAGTAAATGCTATTTGAATTACTAAGAAAATCGATTCCCATTTTCTTAAGATGTAAAAGGGGGACTTCCATTGACTCAAATGGCACATTATTAATTAATACTGTACCCTTAGCGAGTACGGCATACACTAACCATGTTAATGCCTCAATACGGTCCGACATTACTGGTTTAATGACACCCTTTAATCGTTCAGCTCCCTCTACAATAATGTGGCTACTTCCGTTAACTGTAATCTGCGTACCCATTCTGCGAAGGAAATCTATAAGATCCTCAATTTCTGGCGTAATATAAGCATTAACGATCTCAGTGGTACCTTTAGCTATAGCACCACAAATAAGGGCATTCTCTGTACCGCCCACGGTAGAGATTGGGAATTTAATAACACCACCAATAAATTGCTCTGCTTCAACAGAAATGAAATCTGCTTCTTGAGTAACTTTAGCTCCGAGTTTTTCCCATACCATGATATGTAAATCGTAGCCACGACTACCAATTTTACATCCACCAGGATAAGGGATTTTCGCTTTCCCTGAACGTTTAATCTGTCCTGCAGTCAATAAATAGGTTGTTCTAATAGGAAAGTCATATGTATCAAGCTCTTTGCAAATTAAATCTTTACTATTTATTTTTAAAGATTCATTAACTTCATCAATATCAATCGATGTACCAATAGCTTGTAAAAAACGAACCTTATGGCGAGCGTCAACCAGTTCAGTTGGAAAGTTTTCAAGAATTACTTCGCCGTCAGATATACATGCTGCTGCCAGCAAACGAGTTGCAGAGTTTTTTGCACCGCTGACATTTACAGTTCCCCTTGGAACTAATCCACCTTTAATAATTGCTTTCAATGTAAATATTCCTTGCTTAGTAGTTTTAAAAAATAACTGAATTCATCGTAAATAGCGTTCATTTTTTTAGCAACGTTTGTAGCTGGAAAAACTTATTGAGGATATTTTTCCCCAGCTGACTTTTACTCATTGCAATAAAAAGTTTAATGAAATTGTATTTGTAGGTTTTCACCTCATAGCTGGCTAGCTCACTGAAATAACGTGCATTTTCGAAATCTTGTTTCTTGAGTGACTGGACGCAGTGCCATTGAGTATTTGTAGCTAAAGCCTTAGAAGGTTTTTTAAAAAATCCGGCATGAATACCATAACGCTCTACATAATCGTAACCAAGCTCATGCCTATCTGAATAACATTGTCGAGCAAATTGGGCTAGATATTTCTGTAACAATAACTTTTTAGGATCTGTAGACACCCCATCTGTCGCAAACATGCGACGCTCGTACAAAAACTCTTGCAGCACTTTAACATTACAATGGTCAACCATACGTAGCCATAAATCTAAGTCTTGCGAAAATTTAAAAAAAGGTCTATAACCCCCAACTAAATCGTAAATAGAGCGGCGGTAAAGAACCTCACCGTGTCCTAGAGGGTTTGGTCCGCTTAAAAATTCCTTGGCTGAAATATCCTTGTCAGAGTAAATTCGTTTTTCTCTTTTTCCGTCTTCCGATCCGCCGAAGTAAACATTCTCATATAAGCAACCTACTACTCCAATTTTCTCATCACTGTCTAATACCGCAGCCTGCATCCTAATTCTCATAGGGTGACAAACGTCACCAGCCCCCATAATAGCAATGTACTCGCCAGTCGAAGCACCAATAGCCTTTGATATAGCACCGACAAAGCCAGTGTTCTTCTGGTGAATTACTTTTAGTCTCGGATCTTCAATAGCATCTAGTATCAACGCGGTATTTGGGTCTGTACTTCCATCGTTTACGACTACTACCTCAAAATTCGGGTAATCTTGATTTAACAATGATGTGATACAGTCTTGAACATACTCGCTTCTGTTATAGTATGCTACGCATATAGATACCTTGTTACTCATTGGTGCACTCTCTATTCGTCAAAGTTCGTACTAATGAAATATGGCTTCGCCAAAATTACTCCAGCCATCGCTGTAGATTAAGGCTTTTGTCATTTCAGTAGCGAGAATTTTCTTAGCATTTTCAGTATTTTTTCATACATGGTCGGGATCAAAACTCTAAGAAAAACTTTATAATTAATTATCTTTCTAAACTGATAAATGAGCTTTAATTTACGGCTCAGCGCTACTGAACCATTAGAAACTTTGTATTCGATATTGAATCCAGATTGAATTAAATAATTATAATAATTAGACACTTCTAGTGAATGTATATTTTTTTTAGTAAGGTCGACTGAAAGCCGCTCCGCTGATTTATAATACCCAATTGCATGTCGTAAAGATAAGGAACTTGTGGTTATTGAATTCTTTCTAATACGTCGCTGAAAAAATCTATCGGGCAATACGCTCGTATTTGAAGAAGTTAAAAACAGCATCGTGGTAAAATAATTATCCTCATGAAGAATGCCATAAATAAATCGCAAGTCTGGATTAGATCTAAATTTATACATATAGCAACAGGATTGAACGATATAAAACTCACTCTTTCTGGAGTCATTAAATAAATCATGGCCTTTAGTGTAAATATCGTTTGGAAGATTACGACTATAATCAAAACCGTTCAACATATCTTCGGGCATATCATCACAAAATGCTTTGGCGTTAAAAACAACTAAATCAGAATTATGCCTAACAAAGGTATTAACACAATCTTTAAGTGTATTTAATAAAATCCAATCATCGCTATCGAGGAAATATATTAGTTCACCATTTGCATTGTCTAGACCGATATTTCGCGCTGCCGACAACCCTTTATTTTCCTGTTCGATAATAATAAGTTGTTGGCCAAATCTATGCTGATAACTCAAAAGAATGTCTAAAGATTTATCTGTTGAACCATCATTAACCGCTATAAGTTCATAGTTGGTATAAGTTTGCGCCAAAACTGAATCAAGACACTCAGCTAGATATAACTCCACGTTATAAACAGGCAATATAATACCTGTCTCTTATACACATCTCCGAGCCCACGAGACAAGAGGCAATCTC
>OJFV01000336.1_pt1 | contig 13125 bp, 10 predicted proteins | sample 1594391 | NCBI WGS metagenome assembly OJFV01 (sample SAMN05416856, study PRJEB24817) | seawater metagenome | isolation source: Sea water | place: Canada:Atlantic | collected 2013-11
GATCTACACTATCCTCTTCGTCGGCAGCGTCAGATGTGTATAAGAGACAGGTCTTCATCAGGACACACGCTCGGATCGGGATTATCTTCTAACACTAATTTTTCAGTATCCCAATGAGCAGCACGATAAGGCGTCAGTATCGACCAGCGCATATTTTTAAAGCGGGTTTGGAAGAAGTCGAGTTTAACCTCCAAGCTGAAATGCTCTGGTTCATACCAAGCGATAAAGTGCTCTTGTCCGTCAAGCGCAACTTCTCTAAATCTCAAAAAAGCACTCATTTTGTAAGCATCGCGTTTTACCGCTTTGGCTAATGTATTGAGTTGCAGTATATCTTCGTCAGTTTTTAACTGAATAAGGTTTTTGTTCTCGAAAATAACGCGCCATAAAACCCGATAACACAGTGAGAAGCGGCTAGCATCTTGATGACACAACGCATATTTAAAAAGCATTAAGACAGACTTGGGAATCGAGTGTTTCACTTGCTCTTTAGGGGCGGGCATAACCTCTTCAGTATGGCCAAACAGGTCGTCTTGTATAGACTCTGAACTTTGCCAAATAATGTTTTCAGGGGGGATAGATTGCGCTAAACATTCTCTTGATGCTATGCGCCACTCGTTGTATCCAGGCACTGAAGTGATAGTAATTGTTCTCATCTTGATGCTACTTCATTTAGGCGCCGAAGAGCTCAAACTGTTTCGGCTGTTTGAACTGCAATTCAAAATTATTGCCATCGAGTAAATGAATAGCAGGTGAGTAGTCACTCACAGTAATGAAAGGTTTTAGCTTTTGTAATGGCAGACGCATTTTAGTGAGATCCATCCAACTAAGCTTTGTATAACGGCGGATCGCCAGAATTTTTTGTACGGTGCGAGCACCAAGACCAGGTACTCTTAACAACATGAGTTTGTCGGCTTTATTTAAATCAATTGGAAACACATGACGATTGCGCAATGCCCACGCAAGCTTAGGATCGTGGTCCATATCAAGCATGTCATCGTGCACGATTTCGTCAAGCGTGAATCCATAGAAACGCAGTAGCCAATCAGCCTGATAAAGACGATGCTCTCGCACCAAAGGCGCAGGCTTAAGCGGCAAAACTTCTGATGCATCGGGTATTGGTGAGAACGCAGAGTAATAAACTCGGCGTAGCTTTTGTTGGCTATAAAGCTGAACGCTCGCTCCCAATATTACTTTATCGTTTGAGCCATCGGCCCCAATGATCATCTGGGTTGACTGTCCGCCAGGGGCAAAGCGAGGAGGACGTTTACCTGTATGTGTTTTATCTACTTTATGCTCGACTATTTTGTCTTTCAGAGTATTCATCGAGCTATGAATAGCGCCCAGGTCTTTTTCTGGCGCGTACTTATTTAATGAAGGCTGGGTTGGCATTTCTACATTAATGCTTAGCCGGTCGGCATATAAACCAGCTTCAGCCTGAAGTTCAGGCGAGGCATTGGGAATTGTCTTAAGGTGTATATACCCCTTGAACCCGTGATCGATACGTAAGGATTTTGCAATACGTACCATGCTTTCCATAGTAAGGTCTGGGGAACCGACGATGCCTGAACTAAGAAATAAGCCTTCGATATAGTTACGCTTATAAAAATTCAGTGTTAGCTCTACTGTTTCTTTCACAGTGAAACGGGCGCGTTGAACACTACTTGATACCCTATTGATGCAATAGTGACAATCGTAAATACAGTAGTTCGTCATTAGTATCTTTAGTAAAGATACACACCGCCCATCAGGGGTAAAACTGTGGCATATTCCTGTACCGCCAGTAAGCGAACCTATGCCAGTTTTATCAGTTTTGCCAGCCTTGCGTTTACCTGCCGTACCGCTTGCACATGAAGCGTCATACTTGGCTGCATCTGAGAGAATTTCGAGTTTTTGAATCAGTTTGTCATGCATCGCAGATTATTACTTTCTCTTAATAAATACACAAAGGCGGTCGATTCAGTCATAAATAATGAAAAGACACGGGTGTATCGGTTATTTAGTTTTCAAATTTTCCTAGGGTTATATCATGTATAAATATACAGTACAATTTACATTCTAGAATAAAAGGGCCATCAATAATGAAGGGGGTCGAGTGCTTTTAAATAAGGGGGACTGTTGCCGCAAAAAGTTCTCTTACCTCATACCTGCCTATCCCATCACAGCCCTTAACTCAGCGAGTGTTTTATACACATTCTTTTTCACCACCTTTTACAGCTGGATGAACCTAAAAAGAAACACATAATTAGAATGACGAAGCGGTCATCTCTAGTTTCAAGAAGGAGTTTCCTACTAGAAGAGTTGAGGTACTTTAAGTCAGGCCAATTGATGATTTGTATCGGGCTCTTGATGGTTGAGCGTTGAGAGAGGAGATGGCGTTTAAGGTCAGTTTTCAGGCAGGAGCCTAAGTCACAGGATATGTATGGAATCTGTTCGTTAGAAGGGCTTTAAGCACGTTCTATAGCTGAGTTATACCTCTTTGGCTATGCCCCTGATGTTTCAAAAATAGGGCAGGGCACATTATTACCTAGTGACTTTATTGAGTGGCATTGGGTAGGGCTGATGACAGCCCTGTTCAAGATTTGTTACTCGCTCTTAGAAGCGAGTTAATAGAAAGCAGGTAAAACAACAGGTGTACTATGACAAAAGCACTAGCCTTCTATCGCATTTAAGCCGAGGGTTGCCTGAAAAGTGAAAATCGTTCTGTTTTCATCTGAACTTACGGTTAGGCTTCCATCATGGGCAGAGGTAATTTGTGAGGCTATGAACAAACCTAAACCTAGGCCGCCGGTTTGTTTGTTGCTTTCATTGCGCCAAAAAGGTTGAAAGAGTTTATCAACCACCTCTGGTCTTATGGGCTCACCGCCATTGGTAACGCTTAATGCGAATACGCCGTTCTCAATGCTTGCGTTAACCTCAATGGCTTGTTGCGGGTCGCCATGCACAATGGCGTTTATCAGCAGGTTCGACAGCAACTGGGCAATTCGCTCAGGATCGCAATTAACCGAGCCCTTGATATCAATGTGAGTTTGAATTTCTCGCTGTGGGTGTAGCCCAGAGAGTTCATCAATCGTATGGATTAACATATCTTGCAGGTTGTTCACCGTCTTGACGTTTAACTGCATGCCGTTACCCATTTTACCTCGGGTTAAGTCCATCACATCGCTAATTAAACGTTTCATTCTTGTTGCGCTGCTGTCCATGCGCGCAAGTATTTTTTGGGAGGTGGCGTCTGTTACGTGGTCTTTTAAAAAGTCTACACCCATTGTCAGTGCTGATAATGGTGTTCTTAAATCGTGCCCTAGAATGGCAATGTATTGCTCTTGCAGTTTGGTCGCAGCCTTCTCATTGAATAACTCAGATTGGGCAGTGATGAGCTGTTCGTCAACTTCAATCTGCCTAGAGAGTAATTCAGAGAATGACTTGATTTGCTGTTGAATCTCAACCGTTTTTAATTTTACCGGTAGAGGGTCTAAACCGCATAACGTGCCGAAGAAATCACCATTTTTGCTGTATATGGGAAAGGAAAAGTAACTTTCAAACCCATACATAATGGGAATTTCACTTTTACTGTAGTGCTCATCTTTTAAAGCATGCTCAATAACAATAGGTTGAGTCGACCTTTTAACCTGAATGCAAAAGGTGGTTGATATATCAAGTTCATCCCCTGGAAGAAGGTTGAAATTAACCTGATCGAGTACCGCGCATGTGGTCCACTTTTCATCTGTTACCCGGGCAATACAAATGAAGCGCAATCCGGTGGCATCTGACAACATCTGCATGATGTGTGGCACAGCTTCAATAGACTGAATAGTCTGAATATCTTTCTCAATTAACGCGTTCATTAGGTACTCTTTACTTTGCGATCTTATGGCTTATAACCGTTTACGACCTGTATATATTGCCATTCCATGGTCGATAAATCACTGGGGATTTTTGTTATAAATGTTGGCGGTTTAATCGTTAAGTCAATTCGGTGGAATATATAGCAAAACCGAGTGACTTCTTAAATGCCATTAAACCGTTTACTTGGCCTCAAGTCGATCCCTGAAAGGCTAAATTGCTGAATCTGTAATTTAGCGTTTATAAATCCAGTTATTTTAGTCATACCAATTCCACTAAATATTTGCCCTCTCTTCTTACCACTTTTTCCTTTCACTCTGACATTTTTCATTGATTTACAAGCGCTCAATAAAACAACAATTAATGTTGATCTGGATCAAGATGATGATCAATGAAATCGAGTTTAATTTTATTAGCTGATAGGCGATGTTGTGTTAGCAAGCTTATCAGCCAACCCAATTCAAATTTTTGATAGGAGATTGATGATGAGTAATATCAACTTAACGAATCGTTCTACTGACAAAAAACCTTCCGGCCAGTTTCCTCATTTGTTTGGCCAGCATTTTTTGGATGATTTTGTACAAAACTTCAGTTCGCATTTTCCGTTCGTACGAGAGACACCAGCAAAGGGCGACAGCAAACTAGATTTTGTGGATCCAAAGGTTGATATCACTGAGAACAAAAAAGCGTACACCTTAACCGCCGAGTTGCCCGGCCTTGATAATGACGACATTACCTTGGATTTATCCGACGGCATATTGACCTTGAGCGGTCAGAAAAACTACGAAAATGAAGCTGACAAGGACGACAACATACACATTATGGAGCGCAGCTACGGTAGCTTTCAACGTAGCTTTAGCCTACCGGTAAGCGTTGATCAGGATGCGATAAAAGCTGAGTTTAAAAAAGGCTTACTCAAGGTGACTTTACCTAAATCGGTAAAAGCTCAAGAGCTACAGCGAAAAATCGAAATTTCTGGTTAAGGTTAACTGGGTTAGCAGTTTATTAAGCGTTAGCGCTTAACGAATAGTAAAACACTTGGTCAGGGACGACCTTTATCGGAGCTTGTTATGAATGTGGAAGCAGATATGCAAACGGTAGTAAAAGACACCTTGGTATTAGTGCTTGCTGGCGGTCAGGGCTCACGCCTTGATGGGCTAACGGAGATGCGCGCTAAACCCGTATTAGAATTTGGCAGCCATTGTCGAATTATTGACTTTCCCCTGTCTAATTGTGTGAATTCGGGGCTGAACCAAATTGCCGTGCTGACACAATACAAGTCGCAATGCTTAATACGTCATTTAATGCAGCATTGGGGGCGCTTAAACAGCAACGTTGGCGGTTGTTTCGATGTGCTGCCTGCGTCCCAGCAGAATGACCAGAGCTGGTATCAAGGTACCGCTGATGCTTGTTTTCAAAATATCGCTTACATTAAAGCGAAAGCGCCGAAGTATGTGATGATCCTCTCTGGTGATCACGTTTATCAAATGGACTACCGCAAACTGTTAGCTACCCATGTGAACAATAACGCAGATATGACGGTATCTTGCATTGAAGTACCCACAAAAAATGCTGCCAAACAACTCGGTGTGCTCAGTGCAGCGCGCGACGGGCGTATTACTGCGTTTGCTGAAAAACCAGACTCGCCTCACGCTTTAATTGATGCGCCGGATTACTGCTTAGCGTCCATGGGTAATTATGTTGTGAATGCCGATGTCTTGTATGCGCTTTTAGAGAATGACGCGCAAATCGCTGATTCTGCTCATGACTTTGGTAAGAATGTGATCCCTAGCATTATTCAACAACATCGCGTTTTCGCTCATCGTTTTCGCGATGCCAGCGGCGACCAAATACCTTATTGGCGAGATGTTGGCACATTAGACAGCTATTGGCGTGCCCATTTAGATATACTCAACAACCGTGACATGCTGAATTTTACCGACCCTGACTGGCCGATATGGGGTAGTGCATTTTCAAATTCGCCAGTGGAGATCACGAACAGCTCTGACTTGGGCAAGTGCGATATCGAGCAAGTGCTAATAGGTTCGGGTTGTCGTCTAGATAGCTGTAGTGTTAAACAGTCGGTATTGTCTACTAATTGCAAAATTGACCCCTGCGCAGTCATAGAAAGGTGCGTGTTGTTACCGGATGTCGCAGTCGGCTTTGGTGCTAAATTAGCAAACGTGATTATTGATAAGGGGGTAAACGTACCGGCTGAATTTGCTGTGAACGACAAAGACGTAGCTAAACAACAAGGTTTTACCGTGACGCCAAAAGGTATTGTATTAATAACACAAAAGGTACTGGATGCTGTGATAGATGCCCAGCAAGAAGACGTGATGCCCACGCACGTACTGAAACTGTGCGGTGACGAATGGCTTACCGTCGGCGCGAGCGAGAGCAAAACAGAACAAGATATAAGAAGGTTAAAAGGAAGCGAAAGGGACAGGGAATTCGTCGATAGAAGAGAATCAAAAACGGAAACGTCAAGGATTAACCAAGCCAACGCTACAGCAAGTGAAAAGGTGAGGGCCCGTCACACCGCATCTCAGCGTTAACGCAAGTTCAGGGAGCAAGTTAGCGTCGTTTGCATGTACAACTAGGCTTTAACGGCACGAAACGCGGCTGTTACTAAGCTTAGATAAAAGGCCACCCCTAAGAGATATATAAATTGATTGCCTTAGGGTTGGCTTAAAATAATGGTTCACAAAATAGGGCGTTTTCGCTAACGCTTAATCGGTAACGAGTCAGCGTGAAAAACGCAGCCAATACCTACATTACTTCCCTCAAAAAAACGCTTCAGGCTCAATTCATAACATTTTGATATCGATTTCATAGAATAACGTAACCAATTAGCGGTAGTTAATTTAACCAAAACAGGGTGTTTTCATTCGATTGCTTATCTTCGATTGTAGCTAAGCATCTGATTTTTAGTAATTAAGTTTGAGAGCTATGGTTTTTCTTTAACTTATTTAGCTAATAATATATTTCAAAACAAGACGTCTAGACGGTTGACATATAGACGTCTATACGGCAAATTGAGCTCCATGAACGTAGATTCGAAAATAATAACAAGCACCACCGGCATGATTATGATTATTACCTCTTTGAGGTGATCGCTGGCTTGTGCACATTAAACAGACATAAAGCCCGCAAATATAGCGGGCTTTTTTGTTATTTAGCGCAGCAAAAAGTTAATTAATGGTTGTTTCGACGCGGTGAAAGCCCTGCGTAAACAACCACCAGAGGAGCAAAATAAATGAAGGTGTTGAAGTTTGGCGGTTCGTCATTAGCTGATGCAGAGCGTTATTTACGGGTTAAAGATATCTGTTTGGATACCCACGCAACTAACGGCGCAGCAGTTGTGTTATCAGCCCCTAAAGGCGTAACTAATGCGTTATCTCTGTTATGTGAAGAAGCGGGTAATGGTAAAGATTACGGCGAGTTGTTCGCTAAACTGAACATGGTGCTTTTCGGTATTCTAGATGATTTAAAAGATACCCTACCTGAATTCGATGACAGCAAGCTTGCCCCTTACATTCAAAATGTATTGAATGAGTTAAATCAACACCTTGAAGGTTTCGCGCTACTTCGCTGTGCACCTGAATCCGTGGTGGCTAAGATTTTAAGCATCGGCGAGTACATGAGCGTCAACATCTTCAGTCAAATATTGACTACCCTTGGTACCAAAAACCAAATCATCGACCCAGCTGAATTGATTCTTGCCGAAGGTGATTACCTTGATAGCATCGCAGATGTGGCTGTGAGCAAAGCGCGCTTTAGCGACGTTGATAGCTCAGGCGATTCAGTGCTTATTATGCCTGGTTTTGTAGCCGTAAACGCCGAAGGTGAAAAAGTTACGTTAGGCCGTAACGGCTCCGACTATTCGGCTGCGATTCTAGCTGCGTGTATTGATGCAGAATGTTGCGAAATTTGGACCGATGTTGACGGTGTTTATAATGCCGATCCTAACCAAGTTGATGGTGCGGTATTGCTCGATAAATTGACCTATCAAGAAGCTATGGAGCTGTCTTATTTCGGAGCTAAAGTACTTCACCCGAAAACCATCGGGCCGATTGCACAGCACCATATTCCTTGCCTTATTCGTAATACGCTTAACCCAGCTGCTCCGGGAACGCTTATCAGTAACGAAGCTAGCACCAAATGGACGAGCGTTAAGGGCATCTCACACCTTGACGACATGACCATGTTTAACGTGGCAGGCCCAGGTATGAAAGGCATGGTTGGCATGGCCAGCCGTGTATTTGAAGTGATGTCGAATGCGAATATCTCTATCAGCCTGATTACGCAATCATCGTCTGAATACAGCATTAGTTTTTGTATTCACAGTAAAGATGCCACTCGCGCTCAAGACTTGTTAGAAGACTCGTTTGCCCTTGAGTTGGCTAACAACTTACTTGACCCAATAGAAGTACGTCACGATTTAGCGATAGTGACTTTGGTCGGTGACGGTATGCGCCATTCACAGGGCTTGGCGGCTAAGTTCTTTAGTTCATTAGCGCAAGCACGCGTGAATAACGTAGCGATTGCTCAGGGGTCATCTGAGCGTTCAATTTCAACGGTAATTGAAAGCAGCAAAGCGAAAAAAGCAGTGAAAGTGGTTCACCAGAATTTCTTTTCAAATTTACACGCTATCGATGTGTTCTTAGTGGGCTGCGGTACGGTCGGCAAAGAGTTGCTTGGGCAAATCTCTCGCCAGCAAGCGGTGTTACTTGAACGTGGCATAAGCTTAAAAATTTACGGTATTGCCAATAGCCGTAAGCTTTTGTTGGCCTCAGGCGGTGTGGATTTAAACTCCGATTGGGCAAGCCAATTGAATGACAGCGACCAGTCGCTTTCTGTTGATGCTTTGCAAAATTTTGTGATGCGCAACAGCTTGGTTAACCCGGTGGTAATTGATTGCACCAGTAGCACGGTGATTGCTGAGCTGTACGTTGAGCTAATGAACAGCGGCTTCCATGTGGTTACCCCAAACAAAAAAGCCAATACAGCGTCTTATGCTTATTATCAGCAGTTGCGCGAAACGGCGCAAAATACCAATCGCCAGTTCTTGTATGAAACCACAGTAGGCGCGGGCTTACCGGTAATCGATAACTTGCAAAAATTGATTTATGCCGGGGATGAGCTGCAACGTTTCGAAGGAATATTGTCAGGTTCATTATCATTCGTATTTGGCAAGTTAGATAAGGGCTTAACGCTTTCTCAAGCCACTGAAATTGCTAAAAAGAACGGCTTCACTGAGCCAGACCCTCGTGATGATTTAAGCGGCACTGATGTGGCCCGTAAGCTATTAATTATGGCTCGAGAAGCGGACTTACAGCTTGAACTTGACGATATTCAAATTGAGCCCGTGTTGCCATCGCATTTTGACGATAGCGGCAGCATCGACGAATTTATGGCGAAGCTACCTGAGTTAGATGCCCTGTATTCAGATAAAGTTAACGCGGCCAAAGAGGAAGGCAAAGTACTGCGTTATGTAGGCTCTATCAGCAAAGGTAAGTGCGTCGTGTCGATTCAGGCTGTTGGCGAAGATCACCCTTTGTTTGTGATTAAAGAAGGCGAAAATGCCTTGGCTATCCACAGTAATTACTATCAGCCTATTCCTTACGTAATACGTGGTTATGGTGCGGGCGCTGCGGTAACTGCTGCGGGTGTTTTTGCTGATGTACTTAGAACCATGCCATGGAAGCAAGACGTGTAATGAGCGAATTAAATGACATGACGGGTAAAACGCTTCGCGCTTTTGCCCCGGCTTCAACAGGTAATGTTAGTTTAGGCTTTGATTTGCTAGGCGCTGCGTTAAAGCCCATTGATGGCACAGTACTTGGGGATGAAGTTGACCTTGAATTGGCTGACGAGTTTAGCCTTGCTGTCGAAGGTGCCTTTGCGCATAAATTACCGGCAGATCCTGACACCAATATAGTGACTCGTTGTTATCAGCATTTTGTAAAAGTGATGAGCGAAAAGGGTGTTGAACTCCCGCCAGTCAAAATGACCTTACATAAACATTTGCCTATTGGCAGTGGTTTAGGGTCTAGTGCGGCATCGGTTGTGGCTGCGCTGCATGGTTTAAATGAATTTTACGGTCAACTGTTAGGTGACGTACCATTTAACCAGCACGAATTGTTGTTGATCATGGGCGAATTGGAAGGTCAGATCAGTGGCAGTGTACATTATGATAATGTCGCACCTTGTTACTTAGGTGGCTTGACCTTAATGGCGGAACAAGCTGATACGCTAGCCTTACAATTGCCAACGTTCAAACATTGGTATTGGGTGGCGTGTTATTCAGGTATTACGGTATCAACCGCGGCGGCCAGAGATATTCTGCCGAAGCAGGTGTCTATGCCAAATACGTTAAAATTTGGCCGTCAGTTGGCTGTTTTTGTGGATGCGCTTTATCGCCAGGACGAGAAGCTCGCGGTGAATATGATGACGGATGTTATCGCAGAACCGTATCGCAAATCATTATTGCCATACTTTGATGAGTCTCGTGAGTTTGCGATGCAAAATGGCGCTATGGCGTTTGGTATTTCAGGATCTGGGCCAACCGTATTTGCGGTGTGCGACAACCTTGAACAGGCGCAAACCATCAGCACGTGGTTGCAAGAGAATTATATCCAAAATGACACCGGCTTTAGTCATGTGTGTCAGCTTGATGAACAAGGCGCTGTGGTAAAAGACATCAGCGCTTAGCATAATATTAAAATACGCTTAGTTGAATAAGCACAAAAGGTAAGAAACGTGGAACTAGTTAATTTAAAAGACCCCTCGGACAAAGTCAGCTTTGCACAAGCGGTTAAAAAAGGGTTAGGCAAAAACCAAGGGTTATATTTCCCTACTAGTTTGCCAAAATTTGATGATATCGATGCCATTCTTGATATGCCATTTGTTGAGCGTTCAGTTGAAATTTTAAGCCAGCTAATTGGTGATGAGATCCCTAGAGACCGTTTGCAGGGCATCGTAGAGCGTGCCTTCGCTTTTGAAGCCCCGTTAGCGAAAGTAACCGACAACGTTTACAGCCTTGAGTTATTCCACGGCCCAACGTTGGCGTTTAAAGATTTCGGCGGCCGCTTTATGGCTCAATGTTTAACTGAAATCGCCGCTGGCGAAAAAATCACCATTTTGACTGCTACCTCTGGTGATACTGGCGCTGCGGTTGCTCATGCATTCCATGGTTTAGATAACATCAATGTGGTTATCTTATTCCCGAAGGGCAAAATTAGCCCACTGCAAGAGAAGCTGTTCACCACCTTGGGTGACAACATTCACACGGTCTCGATTGAAGATGACTTCGATGCGTGTCAGCAAATGGTGAAAAGCGCGTTTGATGATGTTGAAGTACGTGAAGGCTTGCACCTTAATTCAGCTAACTCTATTAACATTAGCCGTTTAGTAGCGCAGGTTTGCTACTATTTTGAAGCCGTTTCACAGCTAAGCAAAGAGCAGCGTGATGACGTGGTTATCTCAGTGCCTAGTGGCAACTTTGGTAACTTAACCGCAGGCATGATTGCAAAAACCATGGGCTTGCCTGTTAAGCACTTTGTGGCTGCTACTAACTTGAATGATACCGTGCCACGTTACTTGAAAACCGGTGAATGGGATCCAAAAGATACAGTAGCAACCATATCTAACGCGATGGATGTTAGCCAACCTAATAACTGGCCGCGCATTGAAGCCATTATCGAGCAAGGGTACTTGTCACGTGAAATACTATCAGGTGATATGATTGATGAAGACTACACCCAAGTGGCTATGCGCCAACTTGCGCAACTAGGCTACGTTTCAGAGCCACACGCGGCGATTGCATACAAAGCATTGCTGCGCCATATGGATGAAGGCGATACGGGGATATTCATTGGAACAGCGCACCCAGCTAAGTTCCGCGAAACGGTCGAAAACGTATTGGGCCAACCGATTAGTTTACCTCAACCTTTGGTTGACTGTTCTACCAAAGAAAGCTTCGCTGTGGATTTGCCAAGCGATTATGAAGTGTTGAAAAAGCACTTGTTTAGCCTACTAGGCTAAGCGATTTTTTACGGTTTTAAGGCTGGGTAAATGATGCAAGCCGCAACGTGGCAAATCCTACTCGGAGAAGAAAAGCGGCAAGCTTACTTCACCCATATGATGGACTTTATCGCTAGCGAGCGCGCGAGCGGTAAAGTGATTTATCCCGCCGCTGAAGACGTATTTAATGCATTTAGTTGCACCGAGTTTAATCAAATTAAAGTGGTTATTCTTGGGCAAGACCCTTACCACGGGCCTAATCAGGCCCATGGTTTGAGCTTTTCAGTACAAAAAGGTGTGAAAACACCCCCTTCTTTGAAAAACATGTACAAAGCACTGCAACACGATTTTCCGGATTATATCTTGCCTGAGCATGGCTGTTTGCAATCGTGGGCTGAACAGGGTGTGTTTTTGCTTAATACCGTGCTCACCGTTGAGCAAGGTAAAGCCCATTCGCATGCCAAGATTGGCTGGGAGAGATTCACGGATAAAGTGATTGCACTTATCAACGAGCATGCACAAGACGTGGTGTTTTTGTTATGGGGCAGTCATGCCCAGAAAAAGGCAGGGTTGATTGATGCATCAAAGCACCATATTTTAACCGCTGCGCACCCATCCCCATTATCTGCTTATCGCGGCTTTTTTGAATGTGGGCATTTTGCTCAGACCAATCAAATATTAATAGATAGCGGTCGCACGCCTATCAACTGGCAGATTTAAGCGGCATTAATCCCATGTTCACTAACGACTGTATTACGACCTCTTTGTTTGGCTTTATAAAGCGCGCTATCGGCTACGTTAAATAGCTCTGTGAAGTTCTGATTGCGCTTAAGCTGTGCCACACCAAAACTACATTGTATGGGCTGACCAGGAGCGACCTCAGCCTTGTTCACACTATGCAAAATACGCTGAGCAACCTGCTGGGCATCGACAATGGTCGAGTCTGGCAGTAACGCCACGAACTCATCGCCACCGAAACGCCCTAGTAAATCGGTGGGGCGCAACGAGAGCTGAGCGACCTTACAAACACGTTGCAGCGCTTTATCACCGACACTGTGACCGAAGGTATCATTAATTTTTTTGAAGTTGTCCATGTCAAAGGCGATGAGACAAAGCGGGTCGCTGTCTTTCAAACTGCGGTTAACGGCTCGCTCAGCTTGTTGCATGAAATGCTGGCGTGACGCCGTTTGGGTGAGAGCATCAATTGTGATGATGGCTTGCAGCTTTTCGTCTGTCTCTTATACACATCTGACGCTG
>OJFV01000337.1_pt1 | contig 13108 bp, 6 predicted proteins | sample 1594391 | NCBI WGS metagenome assembly OJFV01 (sample SAMN05416856, study PRJEB24817) | seawater metagenome | isolation source: Sea water | place: Canada:Atlantic | collected 2013-11
TGGCTATCAATCTTGATGACAAAAAAGCAATTGTTGCTGAAGTTCAAGAAGCTGCCAATGGCGCTCAATCAGCTGTAGTCGCGGATTCACGCGGTGTTTCAGTTGAAGCAATTACTGTATTACGTAAGCAAGCACGTGAAAACGGTGTATGGATGAAAGTTATCCGTAACACGTTAGCACGTCGTGCATTACAAGGTACTGACTTTGAATGTGTTACTGACACATTAGTTGGTCCATCTTTAATTGCATTTTCAAACGAGCATCCGGGTGCCGCAGCACGTTTATTCACAGATTTCGCTAAAACTAACGAAAACTTTGAATTAAAAGCAGCAGCATTTGAAGGTAATGCAGTAGACGTAAACATGTTAGCTAAGCTACCAACTTACGACGAAGCAATTGCACGTTTAATGAGCGCTATGAAAGAAGCATCTGCTGGCAAACTTTGCCGCACGATTGCTGCAGTACGCGATCAGAAAGAGCAAGAAGCTGCTTAATAATTGTTTACCTCTTAAAAATAAGAGCACAATTCGCACTTTTTGTATTTATAGTTATTTATAACAGTCAAAAGACTGTTACTTAAAACAGGAAATTTAAAATGTCTATTTCTAAAGACGATATCCTAAACGCTATTGCTGACATGTCAGTAATGGATGTAGTTGAATTAATCGAAGCAATGGAAGAGAAGTTCGGCGTATCTGCTGCTGCTGCTGTTGCTGTTGCTGGCGGTGACGCTGGTGGTGCTGCTGAAGAGCAAACTGAATTCGACGTAGTTATGACTAGCTTCGGCGATAAGAAAGTTGCTGTAATCAAAGCAGTTCGTGGCGCTACAGGTTTAGGCCTTAAAGAAGCTAAAGACTTAGTTGAATCTGCTCCTAAAGCGATCAAAGAAGGCGTTGAAAAAGCTGAAGCTGAAGAGCTTAAGAAAGTTCTTGAAGAAGCTGGTGCTTCTGTTGAGATCAAATAATCTGTTTTTAAACAGATTATTTGCCTGAAAAGGCAATGGCTGGTGATTTAAACGTCACCGGCCTTTTTGCGCTAAAAAAAGTGGTTTTTTTTTGAACCAAAACAGTGCATTATTTGATACTTGGTATTTTCAAAGTATCACTGCAATATCCTGTCTGATACCAATTGGATTAGATAATTGTCAATTACTTATGAGTAATTCGCGCCATTATTTAAGTCCAATTGGTATTTTAAGGCAGATTCGGCCATAACCAGCAAGCTGAGGAACCCCATGGTTTACTCTTACTCTGAAAAGAAACGTATTCGTAAGGACTTTGGTAAAAGTGTGCAAGTAATGGATTATCCATTCTTGTTATCAATCCAACTCGAATCTTTCCGTAAGTTTATTGATATTGATCCAACAGGTGAAACAGGCCTAGAGGCTGCGTTTCATTCTATTTTTCCAATTAAAGCTTATTCTGGTAGCTCAGAATTACAATATGTTAGCTACCGTTTAGGCGAGCCGTTATTTGACGTTAAAGAATGTCAAATCCGCGGTGTCACCTATTCTGCGCCGTTACGCGTTAAATTGCGTTTAGTTGTTTATGATAAAGAAGCAGCAGCAGGCACAGTTAAAGATATCAAAGAACAAGAAGTATACATGGGTGAAATACCATTAATGACTGATAATGGTACATTTGTCATCAATGGTACAGAGCGTGTTATTGTTTCTCAATTACATCGTTCTCCTGGTGTGTTTTTCGATCACGATAAAGGTAAAACGCACTCATCAGGTAAAGTGTTATATAACGCACGTGTTATTCCTTACCGTGGTTCTTGGTTGGATTTTGAATTTGATCCAAAAGATAATTTATTCGTCCGTATAGATAGACGTCGTAAATTACCTGCATCGATCATTTTACGTGCCTTGGAATATTCTACTGAAGAAATTCTAGATATTTTCTACGATACGACTAATTTCGAAATTAAAGGCGATAAGTTAGTAATGGATTTAATTCCAGAACGCTTACGTGGTGAAACAGCAACGTTTGATTTAAAACTACCTAATGGTGATGTTTTAGTTGAACAAGGTCGTCGTATTACTGCTCGTCATATTCGTTCTCTTTCAAAAGCGAAAATGGCTACATTAGATGTACCTGCAGAATATATCGTCGGTAAAGTGCTTTCTAAAGCCTATATTGATGAGTCTACAGGCGAAGTCATTGCTGAAGCGAATGCTGAAATTACGCTAGAAATGCTAGCTGAATTAAGTCAAGCCGGTCATAAAGTACTTTCTACTTTATACATGAACGAATTTGATGTTGGTTCATACATGTCTGACACACTACGCGTGGATAACTCAACTAACCGCTTAGAAGCGCTAGTTGAAATTTACCGTATGATGCGTCCAGGCGAGCCACCAACAAAAGATGCAGCAGACACGTTATTCAATAACTTATTCTTCTCTCTTGAACGTTATGACTTATCAACAGTAGGTCGTATGAAGTTCAACCGTCGTGTTGGCAATGCTGACTCGGTAGGTAATGGCATTTTATCTAACGATGATATCATCTCTGTAATGAAAACTCTTATCGCCATTCGTGACGGTAAAGGTGAAGTTGATGATATTGATCACTTAGGTAACCGTCGTATTCGTAGTGTTGGCGAAATGGCTGAAAACCAATTCCGTGTTGGTTTAGTTCGTGTTGAACGTGCTGTACGTGAACGTTTAAGTCTTGGTGATTTAGACGCGATTATGCCGCAAGATTTGATTAACGCTAAGCCGATTTCTGCTGCCGTTAAAGAATTCTTTGGTTCATCACAATTGTCACAATTTATGGACCAAAACAACCCGTTATCAGAAGTAACGCATAAGCGTCGTATTTCTGCCTTAGGCCCGGGTGGTTTAACACGTGAACGTGCTGGTTTCGAAGTACGTGATGTACATCCAACGCATTACGGTCGTGTTTGTCCAATTGAAACGCCAGAGGGTCCAAACATTGGTTTGATCAACTCGCTTTCATGTTATGCACGTACTAACGATTACGGTTTCTTAGAAACTCCTTATCGTAAAATCGTTGATGGCTATATTACTGACGATATTGATTACCTTTCTGCAATTGAAGAAGGTAATTTCGTTATCGCACAGACAACTGCTGAAGTTGATGCTGACCGTAAGTTAGTAGATGGCTTGGTTGCTTGTCGTCATAAAAACGAATTTACTTTAATGTCTGCTGAACAAGTTCAGTATATGGATGTTTCACCACAACAAATCGTTTCAGTAGCGGCTTCATTGATTCCGTTCCTAGAACACGATGATGCTAACCGTGCCTTGATGGGCTCGAACATGCAACGTCAAGCTGTACCAACACTAATCGTGGATAAGCCACTGGTTGGTACTGGTATGGAAAAAATTGTTGCGGTTGACTCTGGGGTTACAGTTGTTGCTAAACGTGGCGGTGTTATTGACTACGTAGATGCTTCTCGTATTGTTGTAAAAGTAAACGAAAATGAAATGCATGCTGGTGAAGCAGGTATTGATATTTACAACTTAACGAAATACACACGTTCTAACCAAAACACTTGTATCAACCAACGTCCATTGTGTCGTATGGCTGAACCAGTAGTTCGTGGTGATGTATTAGCAGATGGTCCTTCTACAGATATGGGTGAATTGGCACTTGGCCAAAACATGCGTATTGCGTTCATGCCTTGGAATGGTTACAACTTCGAGGATTCAATGTTGTTATCTGAGCGTGTGGCTACTGAAGATCGTTTCACTACTATCCATATTCAAGAATTAACTTGTATCGCTCGTGATACTAAGCTTGGCAGTGAAGAAATTACTGCTGATATTCCAAATGTTGGCGAATCTGCATTATCGAAATTAGATGAAGCGGGTGTTGTTTACATTGGTGCTGAAGTTAACGGCGGCGATATCTTAGTAGGTAAAGTGACACCTAAAGGTGAAACACAACTTACGCCAGAAGAAAAACTTTTACGAGCTATCTTCGGTGAAAAAGCAGCTGACGTTAAAGACAGCTCTTTACGTGTTCCTAACTCTGTTTCAGGTACTATCATCGATGTTCAAATCTTCACCCGTGACGGTGTAGAAAAAGATGCTCGTGCTGTTGAAATCGAAGAAATGCAACTTAAACAAGTTAAGAAAGACTTGGGTGATGAGTTCAGCATTTTAGAAGATGGTATTTATGCTCGTGCTAAGAAGTTATTGTTAACGTCTGGCTTAAATGAGTCTGATCTTAACAGTATGTCTCGCGACAAGTGGTTAGTTCAAAACTTGGCTGATGAAGGTCAACAATCTGAGCTAGAGCAAATCGCAGAGCAATACGAAGCAATCAGAGCTGATTTTGATAAGAAATACGAAGTTAAACGTCGCAAGATCACCCAAGGTGATGACTTAGCGCCGGGCGTATTGAAAATCATTAAAGTTTATCTAGCTGTTAAACGCCGTATTCAACCAGGTGATAAAATGGCTGGTCGTCACGGTAACAAAGGTGTTATTTCAAACGTAGTACCTGTTGAAGATATGCCATACGATGAGCACGGTGTGCCAGTTGATGTTGTACTTAACCCATTGGGTGTACCATCACGTATGAATATTGGTCAAATCCTAGAAACGCATTTAGGTATGGCTGCTCGTGGTATCGGTGAGAAAATTAACCGCATGTTGGAAGCTCAACAAGAAATTCATAAATTACGTGGATTCTTGAAAGAAGTTTACAGCTTAGGTGAATCTCGTCAGAACGTAGATATTGATTCATTCTCTGATGATGAAATTATGCGTCTAGCTGGTAACTTACGTGCAGGTCTTCCAATTGCTACTCCAGTATTTGATGGTGCTAGTGAAAAAGAAATTAAAGACTTGTTCAAACTTGCTGATATGCCTGAAAGTGGTCAGTTCACTCTTACTGATGGCCGTACTGGTCGTGAATTTGAGCGTCCGGTAACTGTTGGTTACATGTATATGTTAAAACTGAACCATTTAGTTGATGACAAAATGCATGCGCGTTCTACTGGTTCTTACAGCCTTGTAACGCAACAGCCATTAGGTGGTAAAGCACAGTTTGGTGGTCAGCGTTTCGGTGAGATGGAAGTATGGGCACTAGAAGCATACGGTGCCGCTTATACCTTGCAAGAAATGTTAACGGTTAAATCTGATGATGTTAACGGTCGTACTAAGATGTATAAAAACTTAGTTGACGGTGATCACAGAATGGAGCCGGGCATTCCTGAATCATTCAACGTATTGTTGAAAGAAATTCGCTCGTTAGGTATCAACATCGAGTTAGATCAGGACTAAGCTACTTAAAGCTACATTGCTAACTTTTCGTTTATTCCAAAAGTTAGTACAGGGAGAGAGCAGTTAACTGCTCTCTCCGGTATTTAACTCCGACAGGAGATAGAGTGTGAAAGATTTACTTAAGTTTCTTAAGCAACAAAATCAAACAGAAGAGTTCGATGGTATTCGCATCGGACTAGCTTCACCTGACATGATTCGCTCATGGTCATTTGGTGAAGTAAAGAAACCTGAGACGATTAACTATCGTACTTTTAAGCCAGAACGTGATGGTTTGTTCTGTGCGCGTATTTTTGGTCCAGTTAAAGACTATGAATGTCTTTGTGGCAAATACAAACGCCTTAAGCACCGTGGTGTAATTTGTGAAAAATGTGGCGTTGAAGTTACATTAACGAAAGTTCGTCGTGACCGTATGGGTCATATCGAATTAGCAAGCCCAGTTGCACATATTTGGTTCTTAAAGTCATTGCCATCTCGTATCGGTCTATTATTAGACATGACACTACGTGATATTGAGCGTGTACTTTATTTTGAATCATATGTGGTCACTGAGCCAGGTATGACAACGCTAGAAAAAAGTGCCATTTTAACCGAAGAAGAATATCTTGACGCGTTAGAAGAGCACGGTGATGAATTCGACGCACTTATGGGTGCTGAAGCGGTTTTAGCTTTACTACAGCAAATCGATTTAGACGGTGAAGTAGCGCAAATGCGTGAAGAGTTACCTGAAATCGGTAGTGAAACTAAACGCAAGAAAATCACTAAGCGTTTAAAATTAATGGAAGCATTCGCAGCTTCAGGTAACAAACCTGAGTGGATGATCATGAACGTTTTACCAATTTTACCACCGGACTTACGTCCATTGGTACCATTGGATGGTGGCCGTTTTGCAACGTCTGATTTAAATGACTTATACCGTCGTGTAATCAACCGTAACAACCGTTTAAAACGTCTTCTAGATCTAGTAGCACCAGATATTATCGTACGTAACGAAAAACGTATGTTGCAAGAATCTGTTGATGCATTATTAGATAATGGTCGTCGTGGTCGCGCAATTACTGGTTCTAACAAACGTCCTCTTAAATCTCTTGCCGATATGATTAAAGGTAAGCAAGGTCGCTTCCGTCAGAACTTATTGGGTAAACGTGTTGATTATTCTGGTCGTTCAGTAATCACCGTTGGTCCAACGCTACGCTTACACCAGTGTGGTTTACCTAAGAAAATGGCACTTGAGCTATTCAAGCCATTTATCTACGGTAAGTTAGAAGCACGTGGTTTAGCAACAACGATTAAAGCAGCTAAGAAATTAGTTGAACGTGAAGGCGCTGAAGTTTGGGATGTATTAGACGAAGTTATTCGTGAACATCCGGTTATGCTTAACCGTGCACCAACTCTTCATAGATTGGGTATCCAAGCGTTTGAACCTGTATTAATTGAAGGTAAAGCGATTCATTTGCATCCATTGGTTTGTGCGGCATATAACGCCGATTTCGATGGTGACCAAATGGCGGTACACGTACCGTTGACAATCGAAGCACAAATGGAAGCACGTACGTTGATGATGTCAACGAACAACGTTCTTTCACCAGCTAACGGTGATCCAATCATCGTACCATCACAGGATGTTGTATTAGGTTTATATTACCTAACACGTGATCGTGTAAATGGTTTAGGTGAAGGTATGTCATTTACCGACATCAAAGAAGCTGAAAAAGCTTACCGTACAGGTTTTGCTGAACTTCATGCTCGCGTTAAGATTCGTATCACTGAACACTTCAAAGACGAAGAAGGTAACTTCACAGTTGCTAAAACGACTTTACGTGATACAACAATTGGTCGTGCTATCTTATGGCAAGTATGTCCAGACGGCATGCCTTATGATCTTATTGATCAGCCGTTAGGTAAAAAGCCAATTTCAAAACTGATTAACCATGCGTACCGTAACTTAGGTCTTAAAGATACAGTAATCTTTGCTGACCACATTATGTACACTGGTTTCCACTACGCGATGATCGCGGGTGCTTCAGTTGGTATTGACGATATGGTTATTCCAGATGCGAAATACACCATCATTGAAGATTCAGAAGAAGAAGTTAAAGAAATTCAAACTCAGTTCGAGCAAGGTCTTGTAACTCAGGGTGAAAAATACAACAAGGTTATCGATATTTGGTCATCTGCCAACGAGAAAATCTCGAAAGCAATGATGGACAACTTATCAAAAGAAACCGTAATTAACCGTGACGGTGAGCCAGAAGAGCAAGACTCTTTCAACTCTATCTACATGATGGCCGATTCAGGCGCTCGTGGTAGTGCTGCTCAGATCCGTCAGCTAGCGGGTATGCGTGGTTTGATGGCTAAACCAGATGGTTCAATCATCGAAACGCCAATCACCGCTAACTTCCGTGAAGGTTTGAACGTATTGCAGTACTTCATCTCTACTCATGGTGCGCGTAAAGGTTTGGCCGATACGGCATTGAAAACAGCTAACTCGGGTTACTTAACTCGTCGTTTAGTTGATGTTGCACAAGATTTGGTTGTTACTGAACATGATTGTGGAACATACGACGGTTTACAAATGACACCATTGATTGAAGGTGGTGATGTTGTTGAGCCATTACGCGAACGTGTTCTAGGTCGCGTAGTTGCTGAAGATGTAGTGAAGCCTGGTACAACAGAGGTGTTGTTACCTCGTAACACATTAATTGACGAAGCTTTATGTGATTTCATTGAAGAAAATTCAATTGATCAAATGAAAGTGCGTTCAATTATTACTTGTAAGACTGACTTTGGTATTTGTGCTCATTGTTACGGCCGTGATTTGGCTCGTGGTCATATGATCAACCAAGGTGAAGCGATTGGTGTTGTGGCAGCACAATCTATCGGTGAACCAGGTACACAGCTTACCATGCGTACGTTCCATATCGGTGGTGCGGCATCTCGTGCATCTGCAGAGAACAATGTACAAGTTAAGAACACAGGTACCTTGAAATTACAAAATGCGAAATTTGTAACTAACTCAGAAGATCACTTAGTCATTACTTCACGTTCATCTGAACTAACAGTAATTGACGAATTGGGTCGTGAGAAAGAGCGTTACAAAGTACCTTACGGTACAATTCTTTCTAAGAAAGATGGTGAAGCAATTAATTCTGGCGATATTATCGCTAACTGGGACCCACATACGCATCCAATTATCACTGAAGTTGGTGGTAAGGTTCAATTCGTTGAGCTTATCGATGGTGTAACTATGGTTCGTCAAACTGATGAGCTAACTGGTTTATCAAGCATTGTAATAACTGAAGCTGGTCAACGTAACACTGCGGGTAAAGAAATGCGCCCAATGGTTAAATTAGTTGATGCTAAAGGTAATGACGTAATGATTGCGGGTACTGAAATTCCTGCACAGTACTTCTTACCGGGTAATGCGATTGTTAACCTTGAAGATGGCGCGGAAGTAAATATCGGTGATGCGCTAGCGCGTATTCCTCAAGAGTCTTCAAAAACTCGTGATATTACCGGTGGTCTTCCACGTGTTGCTGATTTATTTGAAGCGCGTAAGCCTAAACTTCCAGCTATCTTAGCTGAGAAGACAGGTATTATTGCTTTCGGTAAAGAAACTAAAGGTAAAGTGCGTTTACTAATCACTCAACCAAGTGGTGAAGTATACGAAGAGATGATCCCTAAAATGCGTCAATTGAACGTGTTTGAAGGTGAATCTGTACTTAAAGGTGAAGTTATTGCCGATGGTCCAGAGTCTCCACACGATATCTTACGTCTACGTGGTGTTGCTCCAGTTGCTAACTACATTGTGAACGAAGTACAAGAAGTATACCGTTTACAAGGTGTTAAAATTAACGATAAGCACATTGAAGTTATTGTTCGTCAAATGATCCGCAAGTGTGAGATCTTAGACGCTGGTGATAGTAACTTCCTTAAAGGCGAAATCGTTGAAGTTGCGCGCGTAAACATTTCTAACCGTGAGTTAGAAGCTGCAGGCAAGCAACCAGCTGAATACGAAATGCAAATGATGGGTATTACAAAAGCATCATTAGCAACTGAGTCATTCATCTCGGCGGCATCTTTCCAAGAAACGACGCGTGTACTTACTGAAGCAGCAGTAGCTGGTAAGAAAGACAAACTTCGTGGCTTGAAAGAGAACGTTATTGTTGGTCGCTTAATCCCAGCAGGTACTGGTTATTCTTATCATCAAGAACGTGCGCGTGCTAAAAACGCTGTTCCTGAAGAAGAAGTAACAGTATCAGCTGACGACGCAGCGCAAGCATTAACTGATGCCTTGAATGCAGATTTATCTTCTACGAGTGAATAGTAGATAGAAAATCGCTGAAAAGCTGATGTTTAACCTGTCTAATGCGAGTAAAGCTTGACAGGTTAAAGCTTGACCTATAGAATTCCGCGACCCTATATTCCGTACCACTTGTGTATAGAATCTAGAGTCGCGGATTTTCACGTTTATAAGGGTGTAAATTTCCCCATTGATTGGAATTTACACAAATTTAACTAATCGGGAGCTATTTAATGGCAACTATTAACCAATTAGTACGTAAACCACGTGTAAGACAAGTAACTAAAAGTAACGTTCCAGCGTTACAAGCTTGTCCACAACGTCGTGGCGTATGTACTCGTGTGTATACAACTACACCAAAAAAACCTAACTCAGCATTACGTAAAGTTGCTCGTGTTCGTTTAACTAACGGCTTCGAAGTAACTTCATACATCGGTGGTGAAGGTCATAACTTACAAGAGCATAGCGTTATTTTGATTCGTGGTGGTCGTGTTAAAGATTTACCAGGTGTGCGTTACCACACCGTTCGTGGTGCACTGGATTGTTCAGGTGTAAGCGACAGAAGACAAGGCCGTTCTAAATACGGTGCTAAACGACCTAAATCTTAAGTTTCCCTTTCTTAGCTTATGAGTAAGCTAAAGAATAGAAACGTTAAGTAAGGCCAAATAACATATTACATTTTGGGTTTATCCTGAATATAACGGAGAATTAAGATGCCAAGAAGACGCGTCGTAGGGCAACGAAAAATATTGCCAGATCCTAAGTTCCATAACGAACTTTTAGCAAAATTCATCAACATCCTTATGGTTGATGGTAAAAAATCTACTGCAGAAAAAATTGTATACGGTGCATTAGACATTTTGACTGAAAAGAACTCTGAAAAAACTCACCTTGAGTTATTCGAAACAGCGTTAGATAACATCCGCCCACAAGTGGAAGTTAAATCTCGTCGTGTTGGTGGTTCTACTTACCAAGTTCCAGTTGAAGTTCGTCCTGTGCGTCGTAATGCACTAGCCATGCGTTGGTTAGTTGAAGCAGCTCGTAAACGTGGTGAAAAATCAATGGCTCAGCGTCTAGCTAACGAAATGTTAGATGCATCTGACAGCAAAGGTTCAGCGGTTAAGAAACGTGAAGACGTTCACCGTATGGCTGAAGCTAACAAAGCATTCGCTCACTACCGTTGGTAGGCACTATAAATTAGCAAATATTGCTAGTTTTATAGTCAAAAGTGTAATGCCGTGGTTATCGCCGAATATCAATATAGATGTAAAGTGATAACCACAACTGTTTTATAATCTGAGATAAAGTCTCAGAAAGAGGATGAAATTGTGGCACGTATAACCCCTATTGAGCGTTACCGAAATATCGGTATTTGTGCTCATGTCGATGCCGGTAAAACGACAACAACAGAAAGGGTACTTTTCTACACTGGTCTTTCACATAAGATCGGCGAAGTTCATGATGGCGCAGCCACTATGGATTGGATGGAGCAAGAGCAAGAGCGTGGTATTACTATCACCTCTGCAGCTACTACTTGTTTTTGGAAAGGGATGGAAGCACAATTTGAAGACCATCGTATTAATATCATCGACACCCCTGGTCACGTAGATTTTACTATTGAAGTAGAGCGTTCATTACGTGTATTAGATGGTGCGGTATTAGTGCTATGTGCATCTTCAGGAGTTCAACCACAAACGGAAACTGTTTGGCGCCAAATGGAGAAATACTCTGTTCCGCGATTAGTTTTTGTTAATAAGATGGACCGTACTGGTGCTGATTTCTTATCTGTTGTTGAGCAACTCAATTCTCGTTTAGAAGCTAACGCTGTACCAATTCACTTAGCAATTGGTGCTGAAGATGACTTTGCAGGTGTTATCGACTTAATTAAAATGAAAGCTATTAACTGGAGCGAAAGTGACCAGGGCATGACTTTTACTTATGAAGATATTCCAGCAGATATGCAAGATGAAGCCGATGAATGGCATGAAAATCTTGTTTCTGAAGCAGCTGAAGCCTCTGAAGAATTAATGGACAAATACCTTGAAGAAGGTGATTTATCCGAAGCAGAAATAAAATCTGCGCTACGTACCCGTACACTAAACAATGAAATTGTCCTTTGTTCTTGTGGCTCTGCTTTCAAAAACAAAGGTGTACAAGCAGTACTTGATGCTGTCATTGAATTCTTACCTTCGCCAACAGAAGTTGAAGCGATTAAAGGTATTAACAATGACAAAGACGAAACTGAGGGAAGTCGCGAAGCCGATGATAAAGCACCATTTGCTGCTTTAGCATTTAAAATTGCGACTGACCCGTTTGTCGGTACATTGACGTTCTTTCGAGTATACTCAGGTGTAGTAAAAACTGGCGACAGTATATACAATCCTGTAAAGGGCAAAAAAGAACGACTCGGTCGTATTGTGCAAATGCATGCGAATGACCGTCAGGAAATTAAAGAAGTACGTGCTGGTGATATCGCTGCGGCCATTGGCCTAAAAGATGTTACTACAGGTGATACGTTATGTGATGCAAATCACGTAATTACGCTTGAACGTATGGAGTTTCCTGAACCAGTTATTTCGGTTGCAGTTGAGCCAAGAACCGTTGCTGCCCAAGAAAAAATGGGTATTGCACTAGGTAAGTTGGCTGCAGAAGATCCATCATTTAGAGTATTCTCTGATGAAGAAACGGGTCAAACCATCATTTCAGGTATGGGGGAATTACACCTCGATATCTTAGTTGAACGCATGAAACGTGAGTTTAGCGTTGAATGTAACGTTGGTAATCCACAAGTGGCTTATCGCGAAACCATTCGCTCAACGGTAGAAGTGGAAGGTAAATTTGTTCGTCAATCAGGTGGCAAAGGTCAGTATGGTCATGTTTGGTTGAAAATGGAACCTCTTCCAGAAGGTGGAGGATTCGAATTTGTTAACGAAATTGTTGGTGGTACAGTTCCAAAAGAATTTATCCCAGCAGTTGAAAAGGGTTGTCAAGAACAGATGGAAAGTGGTGTTTTAGCGGGTTACCCGTTATTAGACATCAAAGTCACTCTGTATGATGGTTCTTTTCATGACGTTGACTCAAACGAAATGGCGTTTAAAGTCGCTGCATCGATGGGTTTTAGACAAGGTGCGCTTAATGCGTCGCCGGTTATTCTTGAACCTATGATGAAAGTTGAAGTTATTACGCCAGAAGCAAACATGGGTGATGTCGTGGGTGATTTAAATCGCCGCCGCGGTATGATCGATGGCATGGACGAAGGTCCAGCTGGTTCTAAGGTAGTGAATGCAACAGTACCACTATCAGAAATGTTTGGTTACGCTACGGCTTTACGTAGTGCAACTCAAGGTCGAGCATCATACTCTATGGAGTTTCAGCAATATAGCGAAGCACCTAAAGCTGTTGCCGACAAAATAATTGAATCTTAGTAAGGCTTTTTGAAAGTCTGGCTCGGTCTTTTGGCCGGGCTTTTAATAAACTTTAAGGTAATTGAAAAATGGCTAAAGAAAAATTTGAACGTTCGAAACCACACGTAAACGTTGGTACTA
>OJFV01000342.1_pt1 | contig 12775 bp, 13 predicted proteins | sample 1594391 | NCBI WGS metagenome assembly OJFV01 (sample SAMN05416856, study PRJEB24817) | seawater metagenome | isolation source: Sea water | place: Canada:Atlantic | collected 2013-11
CCTCTTCGTCGGCAGCGTCAGATGTGTATAAGAGACAGATATTATCATATTGCACTATTTAAGATATAAAATAGTAAAGGAATTGCTGTTGTTCCTGCACCCGACGTACGTACCAAGTTCACTTGCGCAAACGCGTGTAGAACCGCACTATCAATAGCCGCAAAGGATTGGATATCGGCTAAGCTAAAGTCAGTTGAGTCAGAGGCGATAGCGGTTAAGGTAAACGCTAGTACACTAAAGTTTGGTTGCGTAAAATCCACAAAAACGATGAGAGACATTGCAACACCATATGATTGTTCGCTTACCTCAAAAATAAATACTCCAGCATTTGCTAATTCACGGCCAACCGAGTTAGGCGTGAGAGAAAAGAGACTCGGTCGTATTCGATTTCAAAACCCAGAGTACTGAACTGATCAACGTTTGTGGTTGTTACGGTGACCGCCAGTGCATCGCCAATGTTTAATTCAGGCGAATTAATATCGAGGGTAAGCAAGTTCGCTTGTCTGGGGAGGCTAAAACACATTGCTAAGATCAACAGTAATTTTTTCGTGCGATATGTTCCATATTTTTGTCCTGTTTGAGTAAGGCGCACAGCGGGTTCGGGTACATGCGGTTTTTTCTTATGATGAAGCCTCACGCAGATACCTGGATAAGTTTGAATATCTTATCCGTGATGAATACGTATGTAGGACGCTATGCGCGGTAACGGATGGCGGGTATCATTTGTGACTATTTTGTTAACTCACCTGTATTGGATACTATCCCCATGCGTTTACCATTGTCATATATGCTCTCATATCCTTTTGCTCGCACGTGGAGTGTGCCCCTTGTGATTTTTACCAGTAGTTTATTTGCCTGTTCGCACGAGCCGGGTAAGCGAGATGAAAACGTTCAAGATAAGGGGGACGTCGCAGTGGCGAGCATAACGGATGAGCACGTGAAGCCGGTGGTGTACCAGGTGTTTACTCGCTTATTTGGTAATACCAACACCACTAATAAGTCGTGGGGCACAATTGAAGAAAACGGCGTTGGGAAATTCAGTGATTTTACCGATGAAGCCCTGCAAGGCATTAAGGAACTCGGCGTCAGTCATATTTGGTATACCGGCGTACCCCATCACGATGTAATCACCGATTACAGCGCGTACGGTATTTCAAATGACGATCCCGATGTGGTTAAAGGTAGAGCGGGGTCGCCATATGCTGTGAAGGATTATTACACGGTCAATCCGGATTTGGCGGATGACCCAGCAAATCGGCTGGCAGAATTTGAGGCGTTGATAGAGCGCACTCATAAAAACGGTATGAAAGTCATTATTGATATTGTGCCTAACCATGTGGCGCGAAATTATCAATCGCTGGCAAAACCGGACGGAGCGAATGATTTCGGTGAAAAGGATGATGTAAGTCTTGAATATGCGCGGGATAACAATTTTTATTATGTCGTTGGACAAGACTTCATGGTGCCAAAAGCCCCTCAAGGTTATCAACCTTTAGGCGGGGAAACTCACCTTTTAGCAGACGGGGAGTTCAAAGAGTCACCCGCAAAGTGGACGGGCAATGGTTCACGCAAAGCCCAACCTGATGCCAATGATTGGTATGAAACAGTGAAAGTTAATTACGGCGTTAAGCCTGATGGAACATACGATTTCGCTATGCTACCAGCGCAATATGCTAACAAAACCGCTGATGAACATGTGGTGTTTTGGGCAGATAAGAGCGTGCCAGATTCATGGATTAAATTTCGTGATATTACCCAGTACTGGTTGGCAAAAGGTGTAGATGGGTTTCGATACGATATGGCTGAAATGGTGCCAGTGGCGTTTTGGAGTTACCTAAATTCGCACATTAAACACATTAATCCGGACGCATTTTTACTGGCTGAAGTGTACGATCCGACTAAGTATCGAGAGTATATAACTCTCGGGAAAATGGATTTCTTGTACGATAAAGTCGGCTTTTACGACAGTTTAAAAGGGGTTATGCAAGGTCACTTACCCGCTTCTGTCATTACAAAAGCACATTCAGAAGTAGCGGATATAGAGCAGCATATGCTGCACTTTTTGGAAAATCATGATGAGCAGCGTATCGCAAGCCCCCAGTTTGTTGGCAGCAGTGAATTAGGCAAACCGGCATTAGTGGTATCAGCTTTAATTAGCCGCGCACCCACACTCATTTATTTTGGCCAAGAAGTGGGGGAAGATGGCAGTGAAAACATGGGCTTTGGCTCTGCCTCTCGCACCACTATTTTTGATTATGCTGGCGTTCCAGCGCATCAACGCTGGATGAACCAAGGAAAATTCGACGGTGGGTTGTTAGCGCCAAGCGAAAGAGCACTTCGGGATTACTATCGCCGGGTTTTGCGTATCTCTGCAAGCCAAAGCGCGATGGAAGGACACTACGTGGACTTGCATTCAGTCAATCTCAATCAGAATAACAATAATGATGTAGCAACGTACAGCGAGGAGCTTTACTCATTTAGCCGCTTCAATGACGAGCAAAAAATAGTGGTAGTCAGTAACTTTAGCCAAGCGGGTAAACAGTTCGAGTTAGTGATCCCCGAAAGCCTAGTTTCCAAGTGGGACCTACCCGATGGAGAATACACAATGTTCGATTTACTCAGTGATCAAAAAATGAATATTAGAGTGGAAAATCAAAAAGCTCGTATATCAATGACGCTAGGATCGTTACAATCTGTGGTACTGAACCTCGTGAAGTAAAACGCGCAGGTAGAATTTTTTGATAACGACATTGTAAAGGCAGGATAAATGCGGAATTGGGTAGCGAGTTTGAGTCGACTGTTGTTGGTAGTGATGGGTATGGTGTTCACGTTATTCGTGCTTTCGGGTTGCGGTGAAGTTGCCCAGCGCCCAACGTCGGCTGCACCGAATGTATCTGAATTACCTTTTCCGTTTTTAATACCTGGACTGGATCGCCAAAGAACTGTTCGGCTGTACCTCCCACCGAATTATGAACATGAGACTCAGTCTTACCCCGTGATTTACATGCATGACGGCCAAAACGTGTTTGATGATGCCACGGCTTATGCTGATGAATGGGGAGTCGATGAAAGCCTAAATACGCTGGCTAAAACGTCGGGACGAAAGTTTATCGTTGTGGCTATCGATAACGGTGGTGATTTTCGAATGAACGAGCTTAGCCCGTGGACCAATAAACGCTTTGGTGAAGCACAAGGAAAAGCATATATGCAGCTGATTGTTGATGTAGTGAAACCTTATATCGACAATAACTATCGCACCAAAGCAGATGTAAAGAACACCGCGATTATGGGCAGTTCAATGGGCGGGTTAATAACGCATTATGCTGTTCATAACTATCCTGAAGTCTTCGGCAAAGCAGGCATATTCTCCCCATCTTATTGGTATTCGCAAGATGTATTCAGTGATACTAAATTACACCGTAGCAAGGATTCCGCGCGTTTATACGTGTTATACGGCAGTGATGAGGGGGACGGGATGATTGCTGACGCCGATAAAATGCAGCGGTTATTAAAGGGGCAAGGTCACCCCCGTGAAAACATGCAATTTGTGACCGTCCCAGGTGGGCAACATAATGAGCAACTTTGGGGAGGTTCATTTACCGATGCGATTGAATGGTTGTTTGAGATACATTAGGCTTGTAATCAGTTGGAAGTCGCTTTATAGACTCCTGTAGTGAAGAAACATGCTATTGCTACAAGGCATTGCAATTATCACATTAAAAAGAATTCACACCGACTTATGATAAAAATACACATTTCAACTGGACGAAAAATGATGATGCGGTTATTCGGTCTTAGCTTTATTTTACTGGTATTTACGGCGACGAGTAGTGAGTATCAATCACACGAATTGAATGGCCAAGTACTGCATATTCAAACTGATGATGGGCAACTTAGCATTACCGCACTGGCCGATGATTCATTTGAAGTGTTTTATCAGCCGAAGGATATAAAACAACTGCCATCATTTGCAATTGACGGTGTCGCAAAGCAAACAGAATTGACGATATCAGATGAGGCATCGCGCCTTACTCTGAGCGCCCCCGGTATTCGTGCACAAATAGATAAATCCCCTCTGCGGATCCGCTATTTTCGTGGTGATAAACTGCTGTTAGCTGAGCATCAGGGTTTGTACTTTGATGCTAACAAGCGGGGTTTTAGTTTCGATTTGCAAGAAAGCGAAAAGCTACTCGGTGGAGGTGAGCGGATCCTGGGGATGGATCGTCGCGGACAACGCTTCCCCCTTTATAACAAAGCTCATTATGGCTACACCACTGAATCAAACCAGATGTATTTCGGTTTATCCGCTGTTATGTCGAGTAACAAATACGTGTTGATATTCGACAACTCCGCCCGCGGGGAAATGGATTTAGGTGCTAGCAATAGCGATGAAATGCGCTTTGAAGCTATAAGCGGGCGTACAAGTTATATTGTTGTTGCAGGAAAAACATACCCAGAGTTAATAGAAAATTTTGTCACTGTTACGGGTAAGCAGCCTTTACCGCCACGTTGGGCATTAGGCAGTTTCGCCTCGCGCTTTGGTTATCGTAGCGAACAAGAAGTACGAGATACGGTAAAAAAATATCAAGAATCTGGATTTCCGTTAGACGCACTCGTGCTCGACCTGTATTGGTTCGGAGCAGATATTAAAGGTCACATGGGCAATTTGAGTTGGGACGAAAAGACCTTTCCTACCCCAGTTAAGATGATCAGTGATCTGCGCAAAGCAGGTGTCAAAACGGTAGTGATAACTGAGCCGTTTATTCTGTCTTCTTCTAAAAACTGGCAAGACGCTGTCACTCACAATGCGCTGGTCAAAAATCCTGAAGGTAATCCGTATCAATTTGACTTTTACTTCGGTAACACCGGATTAGTGGATGTGTTTGATAACGATGCCCGTGATTGGTTTAACCAAACCTACACAACGTTGTATAAACAAGGCGTGGCTGGTTGGTGGGGAGACTTAGGTGAGCCGGAAGTTCACCCAGCAGATGCGCTGCATAACCTTAACGGAATGTCTGCAACCGGTGACGAGGTGCATAATGCATACGGCCATAAGTGGGCAGAACAAGTATACCAACATCAAGTATCATTAGCGCCTAACGCCAGACCGTTCATCATGATGCGCTCTGGATTTGTTGGCTCACAGCGTTATGGGATGATCCCATGGACTGGTGATGTTAGCCGCTCTTGGGATGGGTTAAAACCACAAGTTGAATTATCGCTGCAAATGGGCCTGCTTGGCTTAGGGTACACTCACTCTGATTTAGGCGGATTTGCAGGGGGCGAAGTGTTTGACCCGCAAATGTACATTCGCTGGTTACAATACGGTATTTTTCAACCGGTTTTCAGGCCTCATGCACAAGATAATATTGCCCCTGAACCTGTGTTTCATCAGGGTAAAACGAAGGATATTTTACGTACTTATGTTGAGTTGCGTTACGCCATGATGCCGTACAATTACTCTTTGGCGTTTGAGAACAGTTTGACCGGTATGCCCTTGATGCGTCCGATGTTTTTTGAGAATGAAGATGATGTATCGCTAATCGATGTAAAAGATCAATATTTTTGGGGCGATGCGTTATTGGTTAAACCTATCACTCAAGCAAATCAGAAAGAGGTCAGCATCACCTTACCAAAAGGAGCATGGTTTAATTTTTGGAGTGATGAGCGCTATGAAGGAGGTAAAAATATTACCCTACCCACCGACATCAAGTTATTACCTGTTCTAGCTAGAGGAGGCGCTATTATCCCTATGACTCTGCCGGTATTAAGTACAGATGACTACTCCACGAAGTCACTCGATTTACACTACTACGCTGACAAGAGCGCTTTGCACTCTACTTCAGTAATGTACAACGATGACGGTAAAAACCCTCATTCTATTCGCGATCAAGCGTTTGAAACGCTGACGTTTAACGCGGCGCGCCAAGAAGACGAAAGCAAGCCTGATTCGTTAGTCTTTAAATTGACGCGAACAGGGGAATTCAAAGGCATGCCAGGAAGCAGAATGGTGTCACTTTGGATCCATAACTGGCCGCAAGATATTAATCAAGTGCTGGTGGGTGATAAACAATTACCTCAGATTAAAGACAAAACGGCGTTTCTAAACGCAAACCGAGGCACCCGTTGGGACAGTGAAACCAACACGCTTGAGGTGAAATTTGGATGGAGCGGAGATACCTCAATTCAGGTGTTTTAATCTTCAGATAATACGCTGGTAGCCATCTCATGGTGGCTATACCCATAGTGATAATTTCACCTTTTATTATTCAAATCAGCTGCTTGCATTAATATCCATTTAATTTAAATTGGTGCTTTACATCATACTGCGTTATTTTTAATCACACTCAGGTCAACAATGAACTTTTGCAGTGATTAATTTTATCTAGGTTGATTTTTGAAATATAGATTAGTAGTTTGGTTAATGACTGGCTTAATAAGTTCTCAGGTTTCGAGCGCTGAGCACAAGTCTATCTTGAAAGCATGTGGACATCACGACTATGCACCATGGAATTGGCTTCAGGACGATAAGATTGTCGGTGTATGTGCCCGAGTCGCAACTGAACTTTTCGGTTCACTTGGGTACGATCTAGACCTCACTTATGTAGGGCCATGGAAGCGATGCCAACAAATGATAGAGAAAGGAGAGGTTGACCTTAATATATGTTCCTTCAAAAACTCAAATCGTGAAGGTTATTCTGTATTTTCCTCTGATCCAATGGCTTCGAATGAGAATGCTATGTTTGTCAATAAAGACAATTTCTTTGATTTTGAGGGCCTGGAAACCCTCAAAGGTAAATTAGTAGGTTTAGTCCGTGGTGTAAGTTTAGGAAATAAGCTGGATGATTACTTAGCTAACAATAGCCATGTTATTCGTGTCAAAGATTATCAAGCATTGTTATCGATGTTGAAACTCAACAGAATTGACGCAGTTATACTTGGGCGTCAATCCGGACGACATTTGCTTAACCTATATGGTCTTAATAATAAAATTGTCGACTCACCTAATGCATTAGTGAAGGGCGATCTGTACTTTTCCATTTCAAAGAAATCACCTCATACCGGCTTACTAATCGATGTGAACGAAACATTGAAGTCTGATGAGTATAGAGCATGGTTAGCCAGCCTATTGGCACAGTATTCCCAAATGCATAAAGAATATAAACATAATCAAGGTGTAACAGATTAACCCGCTAGAGACAATGTGAGATAGATCTGCGCTGAATAGGTCATTGGGAAAATAGCTATGTACTTTTTTAAATACCTATCGCACTGGTTTGAATGCAAAATGTTGTTATATAGTGGCCCTAAACTAGGGCATAGATAAAGAATTCGAAAATGGGAAAATTAATCATCTTAGCGGCTGTGCTGTTTGCCGCTCTCCAATATATTGGGGAGCCCGAAGCACAATTAAATACAAAGCAACCGGAACAAGCGCCCAAACCAACGCGACAATCCCCCGTTGAAATGCGGGTTAATCAATCTCCTAAATTAGCAGTATCCCCAGCGAGAAAACCGGCACCTATGATAATGAACTTTCGTTGTGATGGCCGCCAATATTGTGGACAAATGACATCTCGTGCTGAAGCCGAATATTTTTTACAGCATTGTCCGGATACAAGAATGGATGGCGATGATGACGGAATACCGTGTGAAAATGACACCCGCTTTTAGGCTAGCGTTTAGCAAATATTCCGAATAATGTACTGTTTGTAATTCGAAGTACTCGTTTTCATACAAATTTCAGTGCCTAATTCTTCAAATAATTCGATAACCTTGCTAAAAATAGGTGATTTAAAAATATACAATCTTTGATGATGTAACGCACGAGATATTAGGTGATCAAAATGGACCTATTCGTGGTCAAAATGGCCGAGTTCATTCAAGCAGAAATGGACACCGATGCCGCACACGATTTTCAACACGTAAAACGCGTTGTTCTGAATGCGAAGCAATTATGTGAAGCAGAAAAGGCTAACGAGTGGGTTGTAATGCCCGCGGTGTGGTTACATGATTGTATGACTTTACCAAAAGACCATCCTGAAAGGGCGTTAAGTTCTGGGTTGGCAGCGGATAAAGCTGTTACTTTCTTATCCGAAATCGGCTATCCCCAAACGCATTTTGACCATATCCATCATGCTATCGTTGCCCACAGCTACAGTGCTAATGTAGCGCCGAAAAGTTTAGAAGCATACGTAGTGCAAGACGCTGACAGACTAGACGCCATTGGTGCAATAGGTGTTGCAAGATGTCTGCAAGTAGGCACTTCGATACAGCGCGATTTATACGAACCTGATGATCCCTTTGCGCTGTATCGAGATGTCGATGATAGCCAATTTACTATTGATCACTTTTTTCAAAAATTACTCAGGATAGAGGAAATGCTTCACACCGATGAAGCGAAGAGAGAAGGGCGGATCAGAACTGATTTCATGCATCATTATTTACGTCAATTGCGTCACGAAATTGGTTTACGCAGGTCTTAAAGGCAGGAACTCAGATCGTGTAGTATAGTTTTGTTACCATGTCGAGTGTGCTTCATGGTTAACTTTGTTTGTGGTTCCATCTTGGAACACCTAATTTATCTTTAAAATATGTCAGTACATCCTAAAAGGAGCTTTAGTATGTGTCAGTTGTTCGTTGAGGCGGAATCAGAGCAATGGTTAAGTAGAACAAAGTCATTGCGTATCGAAGGTGTTGTTACCTCAATTCGATTAGAAAATTTCTTTTGGGATGTGTTAGCCGAAATTGCCTTTCGCGATGATATGTCAGTTAATCAGCTCATCACTAAACTTTACTTTGAATCACGAGAAGCAGAGTTAGACTTGAGCAACTTCACCTCATTTTTACGGGTGTGCTGCAGTCGATATTTGTCGCTGGTGGCGGATGGTGAACTAACTCGTTGTGAAAAAACCCCGATGAAGAAAGACAACATAGACATTCTACTAAGCCAAGAAAATCAACGTACATTGGCTAGGCGTCGATGCTTTACCCGAGAGCCTTCCGTATAGCTTTCATCACTATACTTTATTGTGTGCGATGTTACTCAATTGAGTAGCATCGCCGGTGTTTTAGTTCATCAAGCCCCCAATCCTCCCAGTCAAGATAAGCTGACAGCGGTTTGTCTATTTAAATTTGAATAATTCGGTCTCGCTCTGACACTACTCAGTAAATACTTTATGATACTGCGCATTGACACGATCGGCGTTTAGCTAAACCCTATAAGGTATTTCATGAATCAAGAGCTCACGTATCCTATCGGTACACCCGGTATCCCTTGGACCCAGCCTGAAAAATCCCAATGGTTAGCGCAGCAAACCATTAAGCGAAGCTATCAAAATGAAGTGGTTGTTCATATTGATAGCCTACGCGCTCAATTTAATGTGGAGCAGTACGGTACACTCAATTACAAAAGCGGCCCTTACGCCCTTTATGCTATTACCAGCAAAGAATTTGATCTCAATAAGCCGACTGTATTAATCACCGGTGGTGTGCACGGTTATGAGACAAGTGGTGTTCAAGGCGCATTACGTTTTGCTATGCGCCATGGAGTTGATTACCTGGCAGACTTCAACCTTATTATAGCGCCGTGTATCAGCCCGTGGGGGTACGAAACCATTAATCGTTGGAACCCAGTGGCGATAGATCCGAACCGTTCATTTGTGCCCCAAAGCATGTCACCGGAAGCAGCGCAAATTATGGCCTACGTGAGCAATCTGGGCCTAGTAATTCACGCTCATATTGATTTGCATGAAACCACTGATACGGATAACAGCGAATTCCGCCCGGCCTTAGGGGCACGAGACGGCCAAGAGCAAGAGGTCTGGCAAATTCCTGATGGCTTTTACACCGTCGGTGATACCCAAAATCCGCAAGATGCATTTCAACGTGCAGTGGTGAAAAGTGTCGAGCAAGTCACGCATATCGCCTTGCCTGATAACGAAGGTAAATTGATCGGTTCCCCTATGACACAGCATGGCGTCATTAATTATGCGCTGAAAGATTTGGGCTTATGTGCTGGGTTTTCTAATGCGCGCTACACCACAACTACAGAGGTTTATCCTGATAGCGAAACGGCTACACCAGAAGAGTGTATTTTGGCCCAAGTTGCTGCTGTAATAGGCGCATTAGATTACTTGCGTCAACAAGGCTGATAACGTAAATAGATGAACAACGCGCATAAGCGTTGTTCATCTCGACATGCTAGGATTGGGCGTAAAGCCTACTCTAAGAAACTGGCATCTTGTGCTAGCAACATCGAATATAAAGGTTGGAAATTGCCCCAAGTCACGAGCTCAGAGCCGTTTGCTGCTTTGGTCTTTCGGGCAATATCTGGATTTATCAAAGTCAATGGGCCCGCCGCTTGTGCCAGTAACTGACTTTGACAACAGCTATCCATCAAAATAAAGTTCGCCACAGCCGCATCAACCGATGAGCCCAGGGTGATCAGACCATGATTCTGTAAAATAACTGCACTGTGTTCGCCCAAGGATTCTGCAATCAGATCGCCTTCATCTTTTTCAGCCACTACACCTGTAAACGTGGCAAAAATACCGTGGTTTTCAAAGAACATGCACGCGTCTTGAGAAATCGGCAGCAGTGGTTGGCCTAGTGAAGAAAATGCTCTGCCATATTTAGTGTGCGCGTGAGCAACAGCATTAACATCAGGCCGCGCCATATGAATCCGGGAGTGGATCGCAAACGCAGCATTATTGACCGCATGTGCACCATCAATGATATTCCCTAAATGATCAATACGCACTAAATCAGACGCTTTGATCATTGAAAAATGAATACCTAAAGGGTTGACCCAAAACGTATCAGGCTCAATGCAGTCGCGCAGGGTGATATGGCCAGCTAAACCTTCATCAAAATGATGCAGCGCAAACGCTCTAAAACCCGCAGCCAAGCGCTGTTTTTCATATTGACGCTGTTTATGTTTATCGCTAAATGTGGGTGGCATTGGAATATTGAATTTACCTGCACCAATAGCCATGTGTTGCGCATCTTGTTGAATCTTATTGTTCATCTTCTACCCCCAGTTTATTGAATTGACACCAGCTTAATAATTATTAAAATAAATACCAATGATGCAATTTCATTCCAAAGTATAAATATGCTGCATAGTAAAATTGATTTAAATTTATTTCTTGTTCTTGTCGCTGTTTACCAAAAAGGCTCAATTACTGAGGCAGGTAAACAACTCCACCTTAGCCAACCCGCAGTCAGTCATGCGCTTTCTAGGCTCAGAGATAAATATCAGGATCCGCTTTTTGTGCGCCACGGTCGCAAAATGATACCCACCCAATTGTGCCAAACGATCATGCCAAGGGTGCTCAGCTCGGTGGCAGAGCTAGAATCCACTTTGCACGATATTGGCGACTTCGATGTGCACCAATATCAGCGTGAAATGAAGTTCGGGTTTAGGGATATCCTCGAGTCTATTTTCTTTCCTGAGTTGGCCACGGATCTGATGGCTAATACGCCAAATATTACAGTGCACAGCCGCCAGGTGAGCCGCCTAGACATGGAAGCTGCCCTTGAAAGTCAAGCCCTTGATATAGTAATCGATGTGCTTACGCCTACCAATAATGATATCCAGCACACATTGATTTGTGACGAGCATTTTTCGTTAATTTGTCGTAAAGGCCACCCCATTTTATCTGATATGAGTTTGGCAAATTACATCAACGCCGAGCATGCGTTAGTGACCTTAAAAGACTCTGCGGTCAATACCGTGGATATGGCGCTGGCTAAACACGGTGTTGCGCGCAAGTTTGCGTTAAAATGTGAACATTATTTTGCTGCAACCAGTGTTATCAGTCGCTGTGATATGTTGCTGACCATGCCCAACGCCTATGCGCGATTGCTAAAACAACAAATGCCCGTTGAGGTTGTTCCTTTGCCGTTCGAGGTACCCATTTTGCCAGTACATATGTACTGGCATAAGCAAGCAGTGCACGACCCACTGAATAGTTGGATGCGGGAGAAGTTACTCGCTATCGCTAAGCGCGTTATTCCCCCGTCATCTTGAGTGAGCTAGAAGAAGAAAGCGGCTTGCAACAATACACTTCTTGGGCGCTCCACTAAGAATCGATGTGCGTAACTCAATACTGGTACATCGTTCGCTTGGCTAAAAGTACTTTTGTCCGTGAGGTTGTTTACCAGTAACGAGAGGGACCATTTGTCATCAGCATCAAGCAGTCCAATTCGTAGGTTAATTTTCTCATAGGCATTTTGATGAGCAAGGGGATCTAAATCTTGCTCCAAGAAGAACTCATCAGTGAAGTTAAGCGCTAAATTAGCACTGAGTGTATAACCGGAAAAGACGTTGGCTTCATAGTTCAACGCGATATTGCCCGAGTAATCAGGTGCAAACGCACCGGTTTTTCCCGTCAATGATTGTGTCGCTTGGCCGAGCAATTCTGATTGGCGAACCGTTGGCGCTGCGCCATCGTAGGCTTGATATTCAAAATCGAGCAGCGCGATATTTGCTGTGAGATCCCAATTATCTGCAATGACCCAACGGGCATCCACTTCAACTCCTTTTACAGCGGTCTCAGCCGCATTTTTCACCACAAAGGCATTGCCATTAAACTCAGATACTTGCAAGTTTTCATATTTGGTATAGAAAAGCGTGGCGTTCACTTCTAGCTGATTTTTAATCGGCTCTGATTTGATACCCAGCTCGTAATTGGTGGCTTTTTCGTCTTCGAATTCAAAGCCTGTCTCTTATACACATCTGACGCTGCCGACGAAGAGGATAGTGTAG
>OJFV01000343.1_pt1 | contig 12757 bp, 11 predicted proteins | sample 1594391 | NCBI WGS metagenome assembly OJFV01 (sample SAMN05416856, study PRJEB24817) | seawater metagenome | isolation source: Sea water | place: Canada:Atlantic | collected 2013-11
ACTTGAAATATCGGTTGCAACGATATCTATACCCGCCGAAAACGCGTTTGGATACCTAGCTTGATATTCACGCACAGCAATAGCGATTGAATAAGCCTCTTGTCCAGAGGAGCAAGCTGCACTCCAAATTTTAATCGGTTTACCGGTCTTTGATAATGACGGAAATAGTGTATTTTGCAGCGTTTCAAAAGGGTAACCATCGCGGAACCACAGTGTTTCATTTGTGGTCATGGCGTTAATCACTGCATTTATTAATGCCACATCGTGATTGGCGATGGTACGCTTGATAAGACCCGACAGGGATTTTTGCTCAAACTTTGCAACTAACGGTGACAACCGACTGTTCACCAGATATTGCTTGTTGTCCCCCAACACGATGCCACATCGACTCTCCAAATAACGACAAAATAAACTGTATTCGTGTGCATCAAGTGTATTACTGGTCAATCGCTTTCCTTGACAGTTATTTGTTATCAAACCATTTTTGCACTGAGGTCACCAGTTCGTCGGGATGAAACTTAGCGATAAAATCATCAGCTCCAACCTTTTGGACCATCGCTTGGTTAAACACACCGCTTAGAGATGTATGCAATACAACGTGCAAATCTTGTAAGGCTGGATCGTTTTTGATCTCAGCAGTTAGGGTATAGCCGTCCATTTCCGGCATTTCAATATCAGAGACTAAGATACCCACCTTATCTGTTATGTTGCCCGTTTCCTCTGCCAGCTCTTTTAAACGATTCAAAGCTTCTAATCCGTTTTTAGCCATTTCTATTTCTAACCCTAGTGTGGACAGGGCTTTTTTGACTTGGTTTCTCGCTACAGAAGAATCATCTGCAATAAAAATAATCTTCTCACGTTTGTTTTCAACTGAAATACTCGATATGTCGTCGCTCACGTCAGTACTGATCGGAGAAATTTCATTTAGAATTTTTTCAACGTCCAAGATCTCAATTAACTCTTCTTCGAACTCTGTCACCGCAGTCAAGTAACTCGCTCGGCCGCTCCCCTTAGGCGGCGGCATGATCGCCTCCCAATTGGTATTGATGATGCGCTCTACTGCGCCAACCAAAAAGCCCTGCACAGAGCTATTGTATTCAGCAATAACGACAAAAGCGGAATTTAGATCAATAATTGGCTTGCCACCAGTGGCCATGCTCATATCAATGACTGATATTGTTTGCCCACGGATATGCGCTATACCGCGCACGTAGGAGTTTAATTTTGGAATAGAGGTTAATTTGGGGCATTGTAGTACTTCTCGTACTTTAAACACATTTATGCCAAATTTTTGCCGCCCATTTAATCTGAATAGCAATAACTCCAAGCGATTTTGCCCCACTAATTGGGTTCGCTGGTTAACTGAATTCATTATTTCAGACATGTAAAACTCCATAAAAAATAAAAATCGGCGTAATAGTTGCTTTCAACCTTATATCGCGGCAAGTACTTCGCTTATTGTGCTAAATCGTCTACTTTTTGACGCTGTGCACAGTCTGTATTTGCCTAAGCATAGACAAATTGGTCTCAAGTGAAAATGAATAATAACGTTATTTATAAAGTGTTTGCCGCCATTACCATACTGCCTTTCATTAATACTGCGGGCTTTGCGAGTACGAATACCCATCAAGCGCGTTCAGCACAACTGATTGAAGGGGCTGAACAGTATGTATCATCCCAAATCAGTTCATCGGCTAATACACGGCTTAACATTAGCACTGCCGACATCGATCAAAGAGTAAACTTGCCATTGTGCCCTACTCCGATTGTGTACAGTGCCAGTTTGGAATCGCTCCAACAGAGCAATGTAGCAGTGAAAGCGCTTTGCAGTTCAACAAATTGGTACATGTATTTAATGGTCAATGTGAAACAAATGCAGCCGGTGGTGGTTATTTCTAACGCTGTCAGCCCTGGGACAATATTGAATCAAAGTAATATTGAGCTGATCAACATGAACCGTGCACTTCTTAGACGCACTACTTTTTCAAATGTGGATGATGTGATGGGTGCACGCATCAAACGCCGCGTTAGACCCGGGCAACCTATTACACCTAATAATTTATGTTTCGTGTGTAAGGGTGATACAATTATTATCAACGCTTCAAATTCCATGATGCAAGTTAAAGCAACGGGCGTAGCGATGCAAGATGGCAATATTGGTGACACCATAAGCGTGACTAATAGCCGCTCGAAAAAGCAAATAAATGCGCGCGTTGCGAGTACCAGTGAAGTCGTTGTAGGCATATAAACCAAAGCAGCGATGCAGCGAATATTAAGAACGCAAATAATGCAAAAATTGTGTAAGTCATCCTAAAGATATGCCCTGGGCTGCCGATACAATATTTGAGGAAAGTTTAATAAGGTCAGGTAGTCACTATGTCTATTAACAACATTAACAACAATGGTCAAAAGCAAGTTATTGATAACCAAAAAGTTAATCAACAACAAACGCAAAACCAACAAGCGAATGAAGCTGCTGCAAAGAGCACGTCTTCGCAACCTGTGCGTCAAGATTCTGTTTCGTTAACACAATCTGCACAGCAATTAGCCCAAGTGCAGAAGAAAAGCGCCGAAGCGCCAGTTAATCAGGAAAAAGTTGATCGTTTAAAGAAAGCGATTCAAAGTGGTGAATACAGTGTAAATCCTGATAGTTTAGCGAAAAACATTGCATTACAAGAATCAGAAATATTTGGCAGAAACTAGTATCGGCAGCATAATGATTGCCTACTAAAAAAAGGCAAAAAGAATGTCAGAATTAATAAAAGAAATAACGAAACAGTTCGACCATCTAGAAAACCTCATTCAAGTGCTTGACTCTGAGCTGCATCTCATTAGCACCAGAGATGCCGAAGCCCTCATCAATCTACTCAAGAAAAAAGAAGACTTGCTCACTCATATTCAACAGCAAGACGACGCTATCAGTCGATCTTTTGACGCTACCTCAGAAGAAGAACGAACTGGCCAAGAAATTACAACCATGTTTGAGCGCGCAAAACAGCTAGTGTCGGAATGTGAATATCGCACAAAAATAAACCAAACAGCAGTTGAACAAGGTCAACTCAGACTAGAGCACTTACGCACATTGCTGCTCGAGTCTCGCGCCAAAGAATCAATGACCTATGATAAGAGTGGTAAAGCCCGGGGTGGCAAAAGTGGTAGAGGGATTAGCGCTTAAGTTGTAACCCATTCAGTTGAGTGCTTTTATTGGCTTCATAAGCGCAGCTCTTTATATAAACTATTTCAATGACGATTTTCTTACGTTCTTTTCAACTACAGTGTTTTGAAGCCATGTAAAAACGAAGAGTTAGACTCTGATATAGCTATTTTATAATCAAATAATTCGCTTAAAAAGTTCACATCAAACATTCATTCACGGCAACCTATTGCCGCCTAGCAAACTTAAGTAGCCCGTCGCACCTTAGTGCTAACCTTACGACTTCTAATAGTAATGTACATCCTTTACTCGTTTAGGCCGCGCAGTTGAAAGGTAAATGTCATACACACGTTTAAAGTCTAACTCTAGTTCTGTTGCATACAGATCGTCACCTACCGGATAGCTTTTAATAACGCGAGCACCGCGAATAACGCCTTGAACTGAGCTCGATAAACGCTCATCTGATAACAAAAAATTTGATAACGTTTGACTGCCGTCAACTTTTTGGCCATAGACTTGCTCTGTGAGCTCGCGATACGCATCAAGTTTCGAGGCCTTGATCGCCATTAACATCTTTGTGGAGTCTGAATTGCCACGTTGTCCTTTAATTGGCGCATAACCAATGGCTGATAGCACTGGGTAATCTTGCGGCTCTACCACTTCCCATTCAACTTGTTTATCAAAGACTGATGAGCAGCCAACAAGCACTAGGCTCAAACCCAATAAAGTCATACTTAATATTTTCATAATCATTCCAGTGATAACGGACCTGCACCTTTAATTAAGTGCTTTCATGACCATTCATAGTTGTAACTTGATAACTAGTAACAATAGCTAGCAAGAACCGCACCTATATTTGAAAATGTAACACCAATAGGAGATAGCCGGTAATACTCTTCCAATGAATTAGTTTAGGTACGAAAAATGCTTCATTCGAACATATTGGGAAAATTGACAGTTTTTTATTCTATTTCGTCATTTTTCAAAGAGTAAAAGCACAACCTTAGTCATCATCACAAGCGAGCCACACTATGCCAAAGCTAGGCGACATGCTAACCACCTTATTTACCTGGGTTTTCTTGGTACTCATTTCGATGCCAATACCAACCAATGCGGCGTGGTTTGAAGCGACGGGTCAAGCAGTTATCAATAACGGCAATAAGGCCTTAGCTAAAAAGCAAGCCACTCAAGAGGCCGTCAAACAGGCATTGATGTTCGCGGGCGCGTCCATTACCAGTGTGCAGGCAATGTCGAATGGCTTACTGGAAAATGACCGGTTCGAAATACGCAGTGGCGGTGAAGTCAATGACTTAGCTTTGATCAGTGAAACTTACCATGATGATTATGTGACCGTCGTCATTCGCGCAGACATCTTTGCCCAAAGAACACAGTGTGATGCGGCACAGTATAAAAAGCGTTTGGTCAGTACTTGGTTCCCTATTCGAGACCGTCAGCAAGGTATCACTGGTGGGTTAACAGGATTTGGCCAAACAGTCAGTGAGCGCTTTGAACAACAGTTTAACCAGACCAGTCGTTTCGCGCGCATGACTCAGCGCCAACCTTACTATTTATCACCGCAAAGCCCTGACATAGAAAGCGACATCATCACGCTGGCTCGCCAAACTGATAATCAATATGTACTGATTGGTGAAATCACCGAGTTCTCTGTAGAACGTTCGTCACGTAATGCATTGCTATTTTGGCAAGATGCCCCATTGTCTAGGAATTTTCGTTTAGAACTCTCCTTATACGACGGCAACAACGCTACTTTGCTCAAGCAAGAACGCTTAGCCATTAACACGCCGTGGGAATTTGAACTACACCAACAAGTCAGCCCATCCAGTCAGCTGTTATGGCAGTCGCAATTTGGCCAAGCTGTGACCGCAATAATCACCGAACAAGCATCATTAATAGATGAAGCCTTAGACTGTCTACCTACTTACGCTCGAGTTTTACAGGTCAATAACGAGCAACTCACCGTCAACATTGGCAAACAAGACGGTGTACAGATTGGTGACGAGTTAACCCTTTTCAAACACACCCAATTTGTGGATGCCGTAGGTAACCTGCACCAACAATTACGGCTTCATCCAAATCAAGTGAAAGTGATGCAAGTGTACAATGAAACCGCTGTGCTAATGTCGACCTCAAGCGTCCCATTGGCTAACATTCAACCAAACGATTTTGTGGCACGTCAGTAGCGCTTTCATTATGAGTAGTGCTGGGCAATAATAGCAGCGCTTGAACGGCGTCCCCGTAGTTTAATGGATAAAACGAGCCCCTCCTAAGGGCTAGATCTTGGTTCGATTCCAGGTGGGGATACCAAATTGCATTATGAACAACAACCTCCGTTAACCTCAAACCATCACAGACTAATAAATACGTGCCCTTCAGGCTTTCGACCTAACTTTTAGACTTTAATCAAGATTAATCTAAATAGCCTATTTTTAATGTCTATTGATACACATGTGATACACAGAATCATTGCGCACTGCCTGTAAAATCAGTACCTTAGTGAAAGAGAATACTTTTACTGATACACAGATGAGCCAAGATAAATTCAAATTCACTTTAAAACGCATATCTGTGCTAGAGCCAAGTAGCACTAGAAAGCGCTATTACGATATAGATAACCGTGGATTAATTCTTGAAGTACTACCTTCTGGCCGTAAAGTATTTCGCACCATCTTACGTAACGGCTTAACGGGCATGATCAACTCCGTGACAATAGGGCCCTTCCCTTCGATAACGGTTGATATGGCAATCAAACGCCACTCAGAAAATGTTGCAGAAATAACTAAAGGCAATGATCCTAACGAGACAAAACGTGAAGCGAAGCGCAGAGGAATGAGCTTTGCTGAATTACATGAGCTGTATGACAAAGATTTTGCTGACAAGGTGAAACGTGACGAGCGTAGAGCTTCGAGTCAATTGCAAAGTAGCCGTTTATACAAAAATCACCTAGCCAATATACTGGATCATAAAAAGAGAAGGCTTTCAGATGTAACGCTCGAGCAAATTGATGCAAGGTACGCGTCACAAGTAATTGACACGCTAAAATCAGAAAAAACGAAGCCTATCTTCAACAAGTTGCTAACCCTACTACTAAGCATGTTTAACTTAGCGATTAGAAAGCACTTGATCACTACGAACCCGTTTCTTGGCGAAAAGAAGTTCAGAGATACTGAGCGTAAGCGCTATCTACAAAATAACGAGATTGAACACTTTTTTGCCGCAGTAAATAAGGAAGAACAGATATACCAGGACGTTGTCAAAATGCTGCTGTTTACAGGACAAAGAAAGAACTGTGTATTGTCGATGCGGTGGGAAGAACTAGACGCTAGCCTTAGTATTTGGACCATTCCAGTTTCAAAGATGAAAGGCAAGGAATCACATACCCTTCCCTTACCAATCCAATGCATCGATATATTGCAGCGACGTTCACAAGAAAAGCACCTAAATGGCTTTGTATTTCCCGCAAAAACAAATAGTAGCAAACTGGGGCATATTGCCGAAAAAACCGGTGAGAATTCCTTCTGGCGACGGATAACCAGGAATGCGGGGCTATATTCAGAAGATAAAAGTCAAAATCTAACCGTTCATGACTTACGCCGAAGCCTAGCCAGCTGGCAAATTAATAACGATGTTGACTTATACACGGTGTCAAAGACACTCGGTCATAAGAGCATAGCGACAACTCAAAAAATATACGCTCACCTAAATTCAGATAAAGTTCGAGATGGCGTTTCAACAGCTGCGTCGGCATTAGAGCTGGCTTCAGTCAAAAGCACTGATATGTCGCCTTTTCCACGAGTGAAGCAGTTTGTTGAATCGCTAAGTTCGGATGAGCGAAACTATTTATCGGGTTTGTTATCAAGCGAATATTGACTACTTGTTTATGCTAGCCGTTAACTTTCTTTAAGAACTCGTTTCTTAATTCATTAACACGTTCACTGAAATGAGCTTCCCTGTGATGGTTAGGGCAAAGTGCTATGACGTTACTAATGTGATCCGCTCCTTCTTCAGACAATGGAATAATATGATGACTCTCAAGGTACAAGGCCCCTGAAATGGTTCTAAATCCTTTTTCGCCGCAGTGTTCACAATTACCTTTTGCACGGAGCAAAGCTTGATCTCTAACCGCTTTACTTCTTTGGTAAACGAATGAAGTTAACTCTTGCTTTTCAGGTTGAATAATTTCAAGTTCACGCAGTGTAAATTGGTCAATATAAGGAGCAGCTATCTCTCCTCGTTGTAAAATACAATTACCATCGCCATCGTATTCCTTTATAAACCAGTTTACCGAGTCTAGATGCCGTCTATCAGCGGTCGATTTTTCACCTTCTTTCTTAAGTTTAGGATTCTCGTCACAGATAATCACCCGAACAGCGGTATTTAATCGAGCGGCATTCTGCAAAGAAAAGTCCATATTATAAGCTCGGCGTTTTTGTATTCCTTTCAACTCTTCAGCCACTTGGCGCATGTTTAATTTTTGAATCACTACACCATCTAACACTTCACAGTTATCAAACCACAGGTTTAAAACAGTGATATTTTCTGGTTTATTTTCAAAGAACCATTCATAGCAATACTTAGGATTCATCGAGGCTTTTTCAGCGCCCCCTTTAAAGTTCGCCCAGTCACTAACATCAATACCTGCTTCTTCAACAAGTTCTATGATTTTTCTATGTGAGATTGGTTTTAAATCGATTAATTGTTGGTCTGAATTTGAAATTTCCATAGCTAAGTTACTTCCTTTTAATTATTAATCTTTGGGTATTTAAATCGATATTTTTATCTTTTTCCTAAAAAAATCTTCAACACCTTCATGAAAAGCTTTGTCTTCAGGAAAGCAGCGCATGTAGCCTTTATCACTTAAACCCAACCACTTGCCTATGGCTAAAGGAATTGCCTTTCCTTGCTCGGTATCCATACCTTCTAAAAACTTGTCTGGTATTTCAATAAACTCATCTACCATCCATGATCCAACTAATGGGAAGCTAACACCGCCGTGTCGTTCGGCAAAGTCATACTCAAGTAACTGCTTACCTTCGTACACGCGATTCAACCAACTATTTTCAACAATTTTGCCGCCCGCGAATAATTCGTATTTGTACAAAAGTGCGCAACAAGCGGCAAAATAGGCTCTATTCTTCCAGTACTTAATCACCCAACGGCCAAGTAAGTGATACTTATATATTGCTCGTTGATTGATTTCACCAATTGGCTCAGCAATCACGAATAATGCATCATAATAAGCGCCCACTAATTTTTCGTTTGATGTCAGTACATAAGACGAAAACTTATCAGCAGATTTGTTTTTTAATAACTCGACTAGGTAATGTTCAAATCTTTCTGGGTGTTTGTAAAAGTCAGGTATGTCATAAATCTCGTTCGAGCTTCCTTCTAACCAGTCTTTGTTTACGCCAAACAATACAACAGCATCATTGATTATTTCGGGAGTGATTTTGTCTAATAATTTTTCATCTGAGGAGCAAGCAGATATATCTAAGCCATGGTCAAAAAAGACAGGGATTTGATTGCGGCCAACACCGTGGGACTCGAATAAAGCGATTAAGCGAGTGGCGATAGTTTCGGGGTTATCTTCAGCTTGTTTGATTTCTTTTTCTGATGGGGCTTTCCAGAAGAATTTAAATAATGATGTTAATGCAACTAAAATGGCAATAACTATCCCTATAAGTTTAATAATTTCCATATCAGTTAACTAAATTCAAATCCTAGTTCATTAAGTGCGCTCAGGGCTTCTACTCTTGAATGAGGTACTACCTCATCGTTTAAGGCGTTAACTATTGATTCCAACAGTTCATCTTGCATTGTAGCTAATCTGCCAAAGGTAAGTGATTTATGGTATCCGTCGCGAATATTTCTTTTTTCAGCCATATTAAAAATAGAAGCTTCTTGTAGCTTAATTTTGAGGTCGTCAATGGTTGAATTTTCTCCGGCGAGAACGCTTTGAAGCCATTTTTTGTATTTTCTATTTAGTCTATCTTTAACCCTTTTGGTAATACCAAACACACGGTCCCACGATAATTGATTTTCATCTGAATCATCGTCTAATTCAACCTCCCAAAATTCATTTGATAATATTGCTGCTTCACTTGATGAATATGAAAAAAACAATCCGCCATTTACAGAATTGTTGAATGGATAAAATGAAAGTTTTCGTTGCTTAGCAAGCTTACAATAACAGGGATCTTTAGCACCTTTGGATTTACTGTTACATTGATAGCATACGGGGAATAAATTGTTAAAATTAACAGCTGCGAGCGGATATTTATCTTTTGGCAAATAATGATCGTAGGCTGGTCGCCATTGCTTCGAACTAACGGTATCAGCTAACTGTTCTTCATAGTCATTTATCCCACAAAAACAACAAACATCTCCATTCTCTTCCCGATATCGTTGAGAATGAAGTAGCAGTGAGTCAACACCTTGATCAGCGCCGCCATTTGCTAACTTCCTGATTGCTGCATTCTTTAGTCCACTAGTGTAAAGATATTCACCTAGCTCTTTTAAACGTTTCTGAAGGGCATTAGGAAAACTAGATAACTCTAATTTAGGTAGAGTCTTTTCTTCACAAAGTTTTTGAATCCTTTGATGATTTATGTAGAGTCGTAAAAGTCTTTTTTTCTCAGCAGAGGTTAACGTTTTTATTTCTTTAAATGCAGCTTTGAACCTAATATCAATATCGTTGCCGCTATCATCATGAATAGGGATGAAAGCAGCAGGAAACAAAGATGCCTTTGTATAGTTAGTCAGTACTATAGATTTTTGAATAAATTGGCGTAATACGTCGTTTAAAAAATTTAAATTTGTATCAACATAATTAACTGGAAACAGCATCTAACAATCCCTTGTTTAACATGTTTATTAATAATCTTTTCTCGTAAGAGTCACCAAACTCATCTTCCAATTTTTTAACTTTTTCGTCAGCAGACAAATCACTCTGAACGATCTTTTGTAAATCTCTTTTGGCTATTTCTGAAACCAAGCCTTTCATATCAAATAGAAGTTTAAGCAGCACATCAAACGACGCTCCATATGTCTCATCTTCCAATGGTTGATGCTCAACGCCTTTTTCATCTCGAACAAACTTTATGACATTCGCTTTTTTGCAGGCAGATACTAAATATGGCGAGTGAGTAGAAATTAAAAATTCCGTGCTTTTCTGGCTTTCACCCAGTAGCTCTTCAAGTAAAAATATGAATTTTGCACGCCAGGCCGGATTAAAGTGGCTTTCTGGTTCATCTAATAAAAATATAGAGTCATCTCGTGCAAATAATATTACAGCGGTAAATATCTGGATAAACTGATGCTCACCATCACTAAGGTGCTTATAAGTCGTTTCAGTTAACGGCTTGTTTAGTATTACTTTTAAATGTTCATCAGGGATTGAAAATAAAACATGTGGTGTACGGCCGCGATTTGAAATCAAATTTATGCTACTTAATTCGTACAAGACTTCAAAAAAATCTTGAGGGTGTTTAAAGTTTTTTGTGATGACTTCTCTGGTTTTGTCATTAATGACAAAGTCGAGTTCAAACCTTCTTTCACTCTTTGCCATGTTTTTATTAAATATCAAAGCACAGTCACATAATTTTTGTAATGCTTGTTCCATGCGTTGAGATAGTAATATTTTGTTTTTGTTCGTATCGATGATTAATTGGAATGAAATAAGCTCTTCAATATTAATTATTTCAGCAAACTTTTGCAGTAAGTTATTTAGTGCTTTTTTGGGAGGGAAATTATCTCGACCGGTCTTATTCTTAAATATAAACGCGGTAATTAACAATAGTTTAGTGGTATCTCGATCTAAGAATAGTGTTCTGGTTAGGTCTTGCACTCCTGCTTTGCCGTCTCCTATATCATCTCGAATTTGACTTAACTCATTTCGCCTTAAATCAAAGAATAACGGGCTAATTGTTTCGTTATGTCCCGATGAATAACCGACAATATTACTAGGAAGAACATTGGGGTATTCAGCAGTATCTAAAACAGTATCACCATCACCAACAATCACTTGTGGCTTTTTGCCTAATATTCCTACTACTTTAATGAAACCATATTTTCTGTTTGGTCGCAGCTGATAACACAACTCAAAATCTGCCTTACAGTTTTTTTGTAGGTTGGTGCTATTGGCTGATTCTCTATTGGAATCGAGGGTAAAAAATATCTCTGCAATCAATTCAATAAGCTTAGATTTGCCTGATCCATTCAACCCAACAAAACACAAAGGTTCAAATTTACGGCCTATCTCCCTGCCATTAGCAAAGTTAAATTCATAATCTTGCACAGAATTATTCGGGTTACTATAACGTAAGCTTAATAACTTCATTTTAAGTCCTTCAGCTTAAAGTTATATTCGCCGGTCTTTTCTTCCCAATCAACAATTTCAATTAATGGTTCACTTATTCCTGGAAAACCCTTTACCAAACTTAATATTAAAGTCTTAAGTTCTTCATATGTTTTATCAAAGCCGGTTACAGATTGGAATTGTTCAGTTGAGAAAGTTGCACCTTTTAATTTTTGAATAGCACTTTCTGCATAGGGCGCATTTGTGCCTAACCAGTTTTTCATTCTTGTTTTTTCATCGGTTAAATCCACTTCAACAGCGGTACCTATTTCATCTTTAATATGTGCTTTTTTACCATCAGCCTTTGATAGGTTTACTTCTTTTTTAGGTTCAGCCGCTGAATCCTTTTCCCCCGATATTGGGTCTTCTTTTAAGTGCTCTGGTTCTATTTTTTCATCGGTTAAATTTACTTCAACAGCGGCACTAAGTTGATCTTTAATAGGCGTTTTTTTACTATCAGCCTTTATTAGGTTTACTACTTTTTTAGATTTATCCGCTACTTTCTTTTTACCAGTTATTGGGTTTTCTTTTAAGTGCTCTAGTTTTATTTTTTCTAATAATTTTTCTGCCGGTTCATCAGTCAGACCTTGCGGGATAAGCTCTCCTCGGAAAGCTTTGGCTAAAATTGATTGGGTTAATCGGTTGGTTCTGGCTTGGGCTTCTTTGTATTGTTTTTCAACGGTATCAGCCATAGTGAACAAAGATTCAACACGGCGAACGATTTCTTTTTGTTCTACTAATGAAGGCAATTTCAATTCGATTGATTTGATTGTTTGGGCGTTAATATTTGGTTGAGCTACAGATGTAGTTCCTAGTCCTAATTGCATTTTACCAATTGGTGAAGTTAAAAAATAATACAAATATTCAATAACTGCATCGGTACTGAATCTAAATCTAATTAAATATGCACTTGGAATTGCAAGATAATCACCTTTAAAAATTGCCATTGTTCCAATACTGCCAGTACGAGTTATCAATAAATCATCCTTTTGTATTTTGAATAATTCAATCTTATTTTCAGGACAATTAACTTTTGGAGTTTTATCAGTAATCTCGATAACTCCAGATGATGTCATATCAGTGGTTCTTACAGTTGGTATACCTACGTCACTGTAGTCATTTTTGCTAAATCTTGGCCCATAAAAGGACTCGGTACATAAATTGCCCAGTGTGGTATCTACCCATAATTCTGTTGTGGAGCTGTCTCTTATACACATCTGACGCTGCCG
>OJFV01000345.1_pt1 | contig 12586 bp, 9 predicted proteins | sample 1594391 | NCBI WGS metagenome assembly OJFV01 (sample SAMN05416856, study PRJEB24817) | seawater metagenome | isolation source: Sea water | place: Canada:Atlantic | collected 2013-11
ACGAGATTGCCTCTTGTCTCGTGGGCTCGGAGATGTGTATAAGAGACAGATTCAGAAGCGTTTAATCAGCTGTCATTAGAGGCAGACAATGCTTACATAATATGGGCAGACATATGTAACGATATTGACCCCAGCCGCATGGGTGGCAAGAACAGCGACAAGTTTACTGGCCATGTTCCTGTATCAAACCTTAAGTACAAAGGTAGAACTGCAGTATACAGCAACCTGCGATCGTCTGACGATGGCACCTTTGAATACCCAACCGTTAACTTTGTTTTAAAAGGTAGCAACGTAGGTGGCTGGTCTGGTCTGCCTTTACTCGTAAAATTATATAAAGAGCATAAAGGCACACTTACTGATGACGAGCGTTTAAAGTGGCATCGTGAAAGCGAGGCTAAAAAGAAAGAATTACTTATAAAACAGGGTATTGCAAGGCAAAAATCAGAACAACTTGAATTGCATAAAAGTCAGTTAAATCAACGATATAACGATTTATTTCTATCTTCTATAAATGAAGATGGTAGCCACCCTTATTTGGTTAATAAAAAGACTTCTGATATTACTCAACACATAGATATTCGACGTTGTATCGAGTTTGATAATGATTATAGCCAAGGCAGAAAAGGGCAAGAATTTTTAGCGATTCGCTTTATCGATTTGAATGGTGACTATGTTGGTATTCAACGTATTTACAATGACGGTACCAAACTAAACACACCGGGCTTTAATTCAAAAAATGGGGCCCACTGTGTTATTGGTGATATTAATACTGCCGACAAAGACTACATTTATGCCGGTGAGGGTTTTGCTACCTGCGCAAGTGCCATGTTAGCATTACATCAACAAAAAATTGGTAATCACCGAAAAAACGTAGCTGTTATTGTTGGCATTAGCTCAGGCAATTTAAAAAAATGTTTATCTTTAATTAAGGACCGTGAACCTGAATTAAAAATTAACCATTTGGCTGATAATGACCAATGGAAAAACCAACAAGGCAAAGGTAATGCCGGTTTATTAATTTCGTGTTTTGCGGTTGACGTACTTGGTTATAAATCAGTAGTACCACTGTTTAAAGATTACACCTTTAACAATCTTGAATTAGATGACCGACCAACCGATTTTAATGACTTACACTGTTTAGCCGGTTTAAATGAAGTTCGTCGGCAATTAAAAGCCCAGCGGAATAAATTTAAATCATCAGGTAAAAACCCTTTTGACAAAACATGCCGAGAACTGCGTTATACTGCAGCAAGTCACGGTAATAATAAAGATAACAAAAAACTGTTTGAGTTGGTGAATAAAGCCATTCAGCAGGGCTTGCAGCTTTATCCTATACATTACGGTGTTGCTGACATACTTGGCCGTATTGATCACAATATAAAACATCTTTACCACTTGTTTGACAAAGTCAGTTATTTTAATAAATTACAAAAGACATTAAACTGGAATATTAAACAACGTATTAAAGATGCTCAAGCATTCCGTTCGTTTAGCCATGAAGCTATTTCAAAGCCACACATTAATTATAAAAAGTTCAGCGAAACCACCATTACACCTGAAATATTTTCATATATTAAAAATCTATCTGGTGCTGTTGTAGTTAGAGCACCAATGGCCAGTGGTAAAACACAGCATTTACTTAGTCCGTTAATGGCTAAAGCCGAAAAAGCCGCTTATTTTGCTCACCGTGTTACATTGATTGCCTCGAGTGTTGGTAATTTAAATAAACGTCGAACACAGTCTGATATTAAAATATTAAAACCAGTTGAGCTTGAGCATGTTGAACACTTTTTTTCTCAAATATTTAAACCTGCTAAACTACAAAAACCATTGCCAAATGATTATCTAGTCCAAAATTATCAAGATTTTAAGGGTAATGGTATGGGTATCTTTGCCCGTTCAGTTGAACAAATGGCCATGTGTATTAACTCTATAACTAACCCATCGTTCACGCCATTATTGCAAGACTTAGATTTTGCAGCCTTTGATGAAGCGGCACAAACACTGCGCCATGTGGCTGACGGTAGTGCCTGCGACAAACCTGAGGCAGTTTATAATGCCATGATCAATACTATTAAAAACACAAACCAAGTGATTTTATGTGATGCTGACGCCAATGATGAAGTGATTGAAATGTGCGAACAAGCTCGTCCTGGTGAAATAATACATGTAGTAGAGCTTGATACTGATTTTAGTGATATTAAAATTAAATACACTGACAACGGCGATCAGGTTTTTAACCAGGTGTTTACTTCGGTAGAAAATGGCGAAAAGGTATTGGTAGCCAATGATTCAGCCACTAATGGTAAATCTATGTTTGAACGACTTAAAGAGCGCTTTCCAGACAAGCGGTTTTTGTTTATATATCAAGACTCAAAAGGCAATGCTGATGTTGACTACTTTAACCAAAATCCTGATTTGGCGGTTAATCAACAACAATACGACGCAGTAATTTACTCACCTTGTATTAGTTCTGGTGTTTCACTCGAATCTGGTTATTTTACTAAAAACTTTGCTATTTTATGCGGCACAGTTGCGCCCAGTGATGCTATTCAAATGATACGACGAGACCGTTGTGCAAAAGAATTCATCATCGGTTTTAACAAACAAAATACTCAATACCCAGAAACAAAAGAAGAAATAATTATCGGTATGATCAAAGCTAATGATATTAACCTTGAACTAGATTTATCTGAGGGAATGATGCGACTTGGCCGGCTGTATACCAAGTTTGACGACATGCGGATCAATGTTATCGCTAAACAAAATAAGGCGCGCAATGATTTTGCTAATAATATGCTGTTAATACTGCAAGGTGACAAATACCAACTTGAACGTATAGCAGGGAACGAGGTTGAAAAAGAAATTGGCAATGCACAGCGTAAATTAGGTAGAGAAATCGCTAAAATGCGTGATTTAGAACTTCAATTAAGCCAAGAAACGCCCGAGCCTGAAACAGCAGAACGATTACGCAAAGAAGATTGTGTTAGTGAAGAAGAAAGAGCCCAACTTAAGCGCTACGACATTGAAACACAATTATGCTCTCCCGTAACAGACACCACTATTTCTTTTAATGATGACCGTGGTATTAGTAAAGTAAAAAACTTTGAATTAATTCAAGGCACCATTCAACAAGCAAATGCTTATGACGTTTCAGAAATCGCTACTAATGTTTCATTTAGCGCACGAGAACGTAAAACAGCAAAAATGACACTCCAACATAAAGTTTTTTCATTATTAAATATAAACAAACAAACTGGTGAGGGGGAGTTTACAGGCGAGCAAATGCGCCTAGTGCGCGATACGTTGTTAGAAAGCACTGATGCCATTATGTTATATAACACAACCCGTATTGGTGGTTATATTCATCCCAAGAGCCGCAAAAAGAAATGTGAAACCACTTTTGTTAAAAATATTCTTGCCAAATGTGGACTTGAACTAGGATCACGACTAGAAGGTAAGTCTAGAAAGCGCACTTCTTTCATCAACCCTGACAGTTGGCAAGCTATGCAAGGTTACTTTGAAGCACGCCAAATGCAAAGCGTGTCGTCACTCGAACCGTTGCAATATGATACTGATGCGGATGTTCTTAAGCGATCGGGTTTGTCGATAGATATAAGTATTATTAATAAAACCGATCACGAAAATATTACTTATGCTCAAATGGCTGGAAACGCTTTAACAACGCTGGTTAAAGGGGCTATTGAGGGAGTAGATATTGGCTTTGAAATGGCAATAGAAATGCTTGACGATGAAACAATCATTGAAATCTTAAACAATGACATGTCAATTGAGATGTTACGCTCATATTTATCTTCAAAAGTTAAATATGAACGACAATTACAGCGATTTGCTAGCTAAATAATTCTAAATTAGAGACAAAAAAACAATGCAATTAATAATTGCGGTCTAGTCATGTCTTTATTTTATAATACTGATAACGTTTTTGAGTTCATCATCAATATACTGATGCAAGGTTGCATCGGCGCCCATGGCGCTTTCTGCAAGTTTTTCATTTAAATGCATAGCACTGGTTAATTTTCTGACTAACTCGGGTTTTGTGGGTCTTGGTATAACTTTAAGCGCCTCTTTAAGCTGCACTTCAGTAATACCCAGTAATGTTGAAAGTTCAACAGGAAAACGAACGGCAGCTCGTTGAACCTCTAATAATAAATTTTGTTCTGTAGACACGTAAAGTTCCTTTTAACGACTGAATAAAAAGACGCCTAAATAAAAAATAGAAATCGAGCGTGAATAATAATTAGATAAAAAGAAAGTTTCTAGTCTACGTTTTTAAACTTTTTTACTCTCACGAGTAAGTAAAAAAAGTGAAAATAATTTATTTGGCTAAAGTGATTTGAGGTTTTTGATTGAACATTGGTGTGTAAAAGCTGCTTTTTAAAGTGTCGTAATGCGTACTGTAAACCACACTGGCTTCACGCATAGCATTACTGTGCTTGTCATGTTTACCATGCTCTAAATAGATGCTAGCAAGCTGCAAATAGGTAGACATTTTATCTGGCGAGTGTGTTTTTTCTAATTCACTCCAAACAAAAAGTGCTTCGGCTTTGTTGGCCAGCTCAAGCGTAAATTCATCCCTGCTATTTATTTGTGCTGTAATCAACGCCATATCTAACATTATTCTGGCCAAATCATCAGCCTGATAACCAGTTTTTTGTTTTCTGTCTTCTAATATTTCAGAAATAGAATTCAATACATCCTGATCTTTGTTTTTATAAAAATCCAAATATAAAGCAGATATTTTTAATTCGTAGTCATTGATGTAATCAGGATCTATTTCATTTGTTTCAATAAGTAAATCATTTAAAGCTTCAACTACTTTACCAAACAAAGGATTTGCTCTGTCAAAATTGGTAAATTGTAGATAATTAGAAAGAAAAACAGCACTTGAATCTAAACCAGTAAACCCTTTAGTTTCGTTATTTTCTTTATAATCGTCAAAATACGACAGGGCATTATGTACCTGTTTTTCAGCATTAATTAAATCACCCTGGTACAAATAACTTAAACCAAGCAGGTAGGTATTGAGCATCCACGTATCATTTCTGTGGTATTGATTATAGCTAACCGCGTGTTTAATAGACTCACTGGCCAACGGTAAATTTAATAGTCGATTGATCACATACTTATTGCGATGTGTTTTCATCGCTAAAGAGCCATCTTTAACCAGCAAATAGTCAATCATATTGATGGTGTCATCTGCTAATGCTATCGCGTTTTCATATTCGCCCAGCTCATAAACAATTCTAGATTTTAAGTTTTTAGCTTTAATAAATTGCTGATTGTTTGCAAACATGTTTGAGTCTTTAAATTGCAACGCGTTATTTATGCTATTTTTTGCATCAAGTAAAATGGCTTGTAAATAGTGCTGATGATCATCAGCACTAACGCCATCGCCCGGGCTAATATTTGAACCATCGTAAAAATAAAACAACTCTGTTGCCTGGTGGTAACTCAATAATGATTTGTATTTGTTAGGCAGTTCATTCCAGTATCTTTCCTTAATGGTTTTAAGTAATTGCAAATCATCACGGTTGTCATCGTAATCGCTCGAAATGTATTTGATATCTGTTTCAAACAATTCTAAATACGCCAACGCTTGTTCAATAGTTGCAAAATCACTTTGTGCCAATTTAACAAAAAGCGGCTCAATTATTTTTTTTGCTTTATCATAACTTTTGTAAGCAACCAGTGATTTAGCATACAAAGCAGAAACCAAGGGCAAGTTATATTGCTCACTCACATTAACGGCAACATTGTAAGCGTCTACCGCTGCATCTCTGTTATCAACCAGTACCGCCATTTCACCAATGGCCATGGCATGTTTAAATGTTAAGCTATTATCAGCCTTGCTGTTATTCAGTATTGTTACTGCTTTTGAAAGTGAGCCCCATTGCCCATAACGGTATGAGTCAGCATAGTTGTCAGCTAAACCAATTAAAAAAGCATTATTATTATTTTGTTGGTGAACCCAGGTAACAGAAGACAAAAACAAAACACTAAAAGTAAACGCACTAATAGCGCCTGCGGTTGCCAAAAATGCATGTACCGGCTTTAAAAACAGGTATTTGTAAAAGCGATAAATAGCCGTATTGTTGTAAGCAGCCACTTTTTTTACGTTAATAAAATCTTGTAAATCTTTCGAAAAATCAAAAACGCTTTGATATCTGTCGGTAGATTTTGCTTGAGTAGCACGAATTAATATCGCGTCTAATTCTTTTAGCCAGCGCTTGTATTTAACGTCTTTAACCGCCAGCTTAATATTTTTGCTGGGTAAATTATTTTTAACATCAAAAGGGGGTTTTAAGCCGGTCAGCATTTCATACAAAACCAACGCTAAAGAATAAACATCACTGCTAAAAGTTAATGGAACTTCATTTTTAACTTCAGGGCTAGAATAATCACAACTGTACACCTCAACATATTTTTTGTGATTTTCTTCGGTCACAGTTTTTGCTCGTTGTGCTATACCAAAATCACACAACAAAGGGTCGCCCTGATTGTTCATTAAAATGTTATGGGGTTTTATATCCGCATGTAAATACGGCACTTCGCTGTCATGAGAGCAAGCAAGGGCCTCGCACACTTTAATAATAGCGTTTATTTTTGTATCTATATGGCACAACGGAAAATCGTAAAAACTAACTATGTCGCCCCTATTCATGTAATCCATTATATAGCATGGCAGCATTAATGCGTCGTATGCAATTACACCCACATCAGTTACACGCGCAATGTATTTGTTTTTAAGTTGCGCCATTATGTTGGCTTCGCGATCTATTAAATTGTAGTCGTATATATCAATTAAATGCGGTTTTACAACTTTTATAACAGCGGTTTGGTTAACAAGTAGCCCGTCGGTTCGTTCTGCTAAAAAAACATGAGCCATGCCGCCATTGTTTAAATATTTAGTTAACGTGTAATTACCAACGGTACTGTTAATTAATTTATTTGGCTCAAAATAACTGTCAACAAACGACGAAAACCCAAGCGATAAAACGTCTAACGACACATCTGGGTTCTGTGACATTTCAACACAGCCCAGCACATCTGCTTTTAATGTTTCATCATCACCGCAAAGTTCATCAAGCGTTTTTTGCCTTAATCGTGGAGGCGTTTTTTCTATGATGTCCCACAGTTCAAATAAATCTTTAGCCATTATCTTCACTATCTACGAGTTGTTTTTTAATAAAAGCATCAGCAAACGCTAAGTATCGATAAAAAGTACTTTCACTTACGTTAAGTATTAATATGATATCAGCTATTTTAAGGTCAAAAAACCGATGTAAAATAAAGGCTAAAGCCTGTTGTTTGGCTTGTTCTTCTAAACGAGCTATTGCCTTATCTAGTAATAAAAAAGTGTGATCAATTTTCAAAGAGAGATTTTCATTAACAATTGATGATTCACAATTATCAATTTTTATCCTGTCACCCACCCCTTGGCCAGCACGTGTAATTTTTCTAGCTTCATCAACAAGTGCGTTGTAAACCATGCGTCTTAATAAAATTAAAAAATCATCAGCGCCTTTTAAACGCATATAGGGTTGCCTTTCTAGTAACTTAATAGAAACAGTTTGGGCTATATCACTAACATCAAATAATTTTAAAGGTGTAGAAACAACACGCCCATTATTAAACTCTAATACTGAAAAGCGCTTAATCAATGGCTGTAAATAAACAATTAAGTTGTCTCTGGCAGTTTTACCTCCAAGGTTCCATTGCGTTATTAAAGCACTAAGCTTATCAACATCAACATCAACATCAACATCAAGCATTATTGCACTCCTTAATATTAAAAAGTTGTTTAGCTGTTAACACAGTAATTTGTTTAGAACAGCGTAATGTATCTATCCATATTTGGTTTTGTTTTACAACAACCGTTTCACTATTGGTGTGGCCATGTACAGTAAGGTCAATATTTTTAATAGGCCTTTCAAGGGATTTTGGTCGGTTAAACTTTTCACTGGACCAAAAAAGCAAGTCTTGTTGTTTTTCAGGTAAAATATTTTTAGCAATATCAAGCCAATCATCTGGTGCTTGGGCGTGTGTTAAACCGATATTTCCAAAAGGGGTTTGGACAGTAATAGCTAAATACATTTTTGCATAAACGATAGCCATTAAAAAATTGAGTTTATCAGGTGTTTTTTCTGTTTCAAGCAGCCATTCACCACCAGCCCTGACTAAACTATTAATAATTGACGGATTAGTTTTTAGGGTTAAAAACATATCCTCATGGTTGCCAATTACAGCAAAAAACCAAGGTTTTAACAGCAGCTCTAAGCAATCAATAGATTTGTTACCGCGATTAATTAAATCGCCTACTGAAAATACTCGATCATCAGTATTTTCTTTAAAGCCAGCTTCAGTTAATTTTGTTAGTAATAAATCATAGTGGCCATGCACATCACCCACAAAAAAATCGGTGCCATGTTCGTTTCGAAAAAAACGTTGATGATAGTTTATCCTTTTCTTCAACATAGCGAATACAAATCAAAAAATTATGTCTTCATATTACACTAAACGCAGAAATGAAAAAAGCGGCAATAGTTGCCGCTTTTTGGTATCAACATGAACGCTTAAATTCGTACTTTACCGCGTTTAGCGCCAACTCTTTCATGATTAACACGAACTTTACCGCGTTTAGCGCCAACCCTTTCATGATTAACACGAACTTTACCACGTTTAGCTCCAACTTCTTGAGTTGACATAGTCTTTGCATCCATTGCTGGTACTGCCTCAACCGGTGCTGAAGTTAAAGATAAAGCTGCTGCAAAAAGTGTACTTAACATATCGTAATCCCTATAAGTGTCAAAAAAATGTTGAACACTTATAGAGCAATAATTAAGCCAAGGTGGTTTTAGTGTTTATTTATTGTCAGCAGATCATTAATTAACGCGTGAATGTGTGCTTTATCGCCTAATTCATAATCACCCAACAAATTATTTAACGCCTTTGCTTGGTGAACAAAACTAAGATCTACAGGGAGTAAATTTTTATGGTTATTATTCAGTAACTGTCTAGATAAATCATGCAACCATAAACTAACAGCACTACCGTAATCACTATAATTTGCTTTCATAGCTATGGCTTGGCATGTTGGTAAATCAAACACGCGCTCGCCACTGGTTCGTCCAATACGGCTCCATGTAATCAGCCGGCTACCATCTTCTGGCATATCTTCAATATTACGTTGCCAAATATCTGTAACACGCTTACCCGGGCGTTTGTTTTTAATGCCAAGCAATTGCGACAAGTTAAAATTATTTAACCAAAAACGTCCTTTGTAATACGTAAAAGGCACGTCAATACCATTAAATTGCAGTGGAAATATGTCAGGTTGGTGACCGTCTAAACTATGCGGCTCGTCCACCTCATAAACAGGTGCGCCATGGCCATCACCAAATTGATAATGCTCGAGTACATCTAACACCCATTTTCTGAATAGTTTGGCTTTTTCAGTTCGGGCAAACATAGCTATTAAATGACAGCCGCGAGGGGAGAAAATACGGGTCTTAACTCGGCTACAGCCGCCATTATTCAACGAGAACGTCATATCGACGTTCGTGTGCATATCGTCGTTGAATTCGTCTTTGTTTTTTCTATATAAATTAGATACATTATCAGAACGGGCATAACCTAGTGCTTTTGCTAAATCAGCGGCAGCAAGCCAAGGTTTACCATCATGATCAATAATGCATAGTTGAGTTTTGTCGAAGGTGACCGTATCAATTACGGTGTTTTGAGTGGTTGGCATAAATGCCTCCTTTGTATTTTTCGAGTTGTCAAACACCAATAGAGGTGTCAGGAGGTTCGAACGGCTACAAAGAGACCGCGAGCTAATTTCCCCGAAGGGTCTTGTATTCACTCACTCCTGACATAATTCGGAGGGTGTTGTGCCATAAAATTTAGGCACAAAAAAACCGCGTGTCTGTCGGGTGCGGATTAGCGCTTTGTAGAGGATTCGACGCCTCACAAGCAGAATACCGCACCAACGGTTTAAATTAAAGTTTTTATTTTTTTCTTATTTCATTGTTTTTATCGTGAATATTGATTACTGACACATCAATTTGCAAACATTTATCTTTAATAGCTTTGTTTAATCGTTTTAAATATCTTCCGTTATCAGCGGGGTCAACAATCAAAACTATACCAGCCTTTTTACCTGTCATTGCAGAATAATAAAGACTCTGTCCTATAGATTCCGCCCATTTGTGTGAATAATCATATTCAATAGCGTGAGTATCGGTGAGGCAATCAACTCGCGTTCTATCAGGTAAAATATACTCGAGTTCACCTTTACAATTGTGATCTACATAATCAGCTTCATGCCATTTTTTTGAATATGAAGGTGGCTGTGTAGAACCGCCACCTGTAACACCAATTGCTGAAGCAGAGAAAAATACTAAATAAATAATTATTTTACTCATAATTTTTTCACCTCAATTTTACCGTAAGGTCCTCTAAATCCATCTAAACCAGCATCATTAAGCGCTATTCGTTCAGCCTCTTTTTCATTTTTAGCATAAAGCGTATCTTGAAAATGAGGTGGCGTTTTATAGGGAATGGTTACTTTAAATTCAAATAAATCACCCACAAATAAAGCGTAACCTATTTTCATAGCGGTTATTTTAGAGTTTGTTTTTAAGGTAAACATTTGTGTTTTATTACCTAGTTTTACAATAACCTCCCACAAATCATTATTAAGTAATTTGGCGTTAATATGTGGTTTGTCAGCTTTTTCAGTTGGTTTTTTTTCTTCAACATGCTCTTTTTTAACTGTAGGTTCGCTAGTATTTGGTTGTAATTCTTCCAATTCACCTTCGTTGCTTTGGGTAGTTAAAGGCTCATCAGGTAGAGCCAAATCATCAATAGCGACTAAGTAGTTTTTGATCATACCTTTAAACTTTCTTGTTTTAACAGCAAGAAAATTTAGTGTTAGTTTTATGGCTTGGTTCTCTAAAACCAAATCCTTTACAGTATTATGCAACTGAACTGCAGCATCTAAACGTGCAAGTGATGGCATATCGTCATCTAATTCACATAGCCTTTCCCAACGCTCATTCACACCAGCTGTATTTGGTTGATAATCAACAGTGAAATTTGATAGCTGATAGGGCATATAGTTTGATTGTGAATCTTTGTCAGCATGCCCAAATAACTCAGTAAAAAACACAGTAACATCTTTGTTTTTCCATCGAGGATCGGATAAATAAAAGCGTTGATAACAAATAGCGCCATAAATACCACGCGTGTCTTTAAACACTCTGCGGCTATCTATAAAAAAGTTCTTTGTAAACTCGCTTAAATGGGGAGATATTTTGCCAGACAAGCGGCTATTGTTATCACGGTAATCATCTTCCTTGGCTTCACCACTAACAAGGGATTTTACTGTAGGTGAAGAACGTAATGCTATAAATGCGGTTTCTATAATTTTACTATCAACTAAAGAATAAATTAAACGTTCAACATCGTCATCGCCTTCACGTTTTTTGGCTTGGCCAGTAAACATCAAAGTGCTTTTTGTTTTAGCGGATAAGTTACCTGTTAGTAAAATTTCAACTGGGCGGCGACCAGTCGCCGCACATAAAGCAAAAACTAAGGGAGCTATATTTTTAACGTCACCATAAAAAGACTCTGGTTTTCTTTGTAAAATTTCAACTACCTGGTTCATATATCTAGGATAATCTACATGTACTTTGGTGTTCTTTTTAACAGCCAGTTTGTTTTTAGATCTTCTTGCCATTGCATTTTTATCTAATGTGTCCATAGATAAGTTAACAATCAATTCATGGTCTACTTTTAGAACCACCACTTCATCATAAAGTGATTGCGCTTCGCGCATGGTTTTTATTAGCCTTTTTTTAGCGGCAAAGGTGTCTCCAGCGCTTAACCCTAGTATTTCAGGGCGATATAAAGGGTGTTTTTCGGCTAACTTCTTAATACGTTCATTAACATTAGATTTAGAAAAATCAAATCGCTCTACAGCAGTTAGGATTTCTTTCGCTGAAAGCAAAGATTCCTTTAATATGATTTTTTGGGTGCGAGCTTCAGAAGGGGGTAAGCCCAGTAAAGTTTGTAAAATATTAAAATGACAAACATACTTTTTAGACATGCGTTCAACTTCTGAATTAAAACGATGATGAATGCCAGAAAACTCCCTCAATGCAGTTCGCGCCCTTGTTAAATAACGCCTAGCGGTTTCAGGAGTAATTTTACTAGACTCTTTTTTTCTAGCATCGCCATAAATTTGATTAATAAATTTAGTAGCCAATCGCTGAAAAGATTGTGTTTTAGTTTTTTGAGCAGAGTCAGATGCTTCAATTTTTTTGGCATCATCAATCAATGATGTTATCAATTTACCCACTGCTATTTTATGTGCTGGCATGCTCTTTAATCCTCATCAAATACAATAAATCCATCATACACGGCAACAAGATATAAGTAAAGAAATACTTATATACAGTGTTGCCATTTATGATACACGGCAACACGGTACACCACACCTTGTTTCCATGTATGGTACTCATTACGACTATACGTATAGTCGTAATGAGTACCATACATG
>OJFV01000348.1_pt1 | contig 12485 bp, 9 predicted proteins | sample 1594391 | NCBI WGS metagenome assembly OJFV01 (sample SAMN05416856, study PRJEB24817) | seawater metagenome | isolation source: Sea water | place: Canada:Atlantic | collected 2013-11
AGATCTACACTATCCTCTTCGTCGGCAGCGTCAGATGTGTATAAGAGACAGGAGCTGAGCATCGCCAAAGAACACCTCGGCATTGGGATTGCACAGCACCACATCGCCAACCTCGTCGACCAAAATCACCCCGTCGCGGGTGGATTGCAGGGCGCGCATGATGCGCTTGTGCTCGCGCCGGGTGGTCTCATCGCTTTGCGCCCGCAGCTCGGCCACCTCAGCTCTGTGTTCACGCAGCTGGTACAGCGCCCGGGCCATCAGGCCAATTTCGTCTCTGCGGTTCTGGCCGGGAATTTCAGTATCAAAAGGCCCTTCTTTATTATAGTGGGCCTTGCGCATCTCAACCAGGGCCTGGGTGAGCGCAACCATAGGCTGCGACAGGCGCGCCAGCACCAGATAGACCACCACGCCAAGCACGCTCAGCATGAAAAGAGATAATTTCAAATGCTCGATGACGGCGGTGCGCAGTGGCACGGCAATGGTCGAGACCGGCAGGGTGATTTCCAGACGCCCCAGAACATGCATCTGCTCTCCAACCTTATAGAGGATGCTTTGGCTGGAGCGCAGATCGTCCGGCGCGGGGCTGTAGCCTGTGTTCTGCTGGACAAAGAGCTCGGTGCCGGTTTTGTCGAAGATCTGCACCTGCGTGGTGTGTCCTTCTCTGATAATACTCTGGATAATACGCTGGACCTGGCCCGCGTCATAGTCCCACATGGGGCGCGCCAGGGCCTCGCTGGCAAACCGCAGCACGACGTCTTGTTCGGTTTCCAGATTTGCCAGGAACAACTCTCGGTGGTCCACCACCTCATGGGCAATGCTGAAACACTGGATGATAAAAACCGGGATGATCATGCCCAGCATCAGCCGGGTGCGAAACGGCATATTCTTGAGGGCTTTCATGGCGTCGCCTCCACCTGCCTGTAGCTGGCCAGAATATCCTGGTAGCGTCCCGACTGCTGCAGCTGCGCCAGCCCCGCGTTAAACTGCCTGGCATAGAGGGGGGAACTCTCCAGAGCGGAGGAAAAGCCGATGTGCAGCGCGTCGACTTCACCGTGTGGCAGGATCTCGACCTGATCGGACAGCCCCAGACTGCGGGCCGTATAGATCAGCACCGAACGCTCCTCCAGCACCAGATCAATCCGACGGCTCATAAGTTTTCTCAGATTGCGGCCTGCCCCGTCCTCACCGCTGAGCAGTTGTACCCGGGTGGGGTCGGCCTTATGCCGGGCGATATACTGCGCCAGGCTGGGGGCGTGCCGGTAATCCTGGACAGCGCCGAGCTGCAGCCCCTCCAGATCCTGTGGTCCGGTGACAGGGCGGGCTTCACCCTTGCGAAACGCCAGGCTTTCCTGATGCAGGATCATCGGCGCGCTAAAGATCAGGTTGTTGATTTTGTAGAGGTCGGGGCCGATGATGCCATTGACCGCCCCGGTCTGGACCTGGGCCAGACTGCGCGACCAGCTGAGATTGGCATAGCGCACCTCGTGCCCAAAGAGAGCCAGCGCTTCGCGGGCGAGCTCTACCAGAAGACCGGGACGCGGGCTGTCAGGGCTACAGCTGAAGGGGCACCAGTGGCTGGCACGCAACTCGATGACATCGGCACGGGCGGGCTGCCCGCCTGCCAAGAGTGCAAACCCCACGAGTCCCACTCCTGCAGACCCCCAAAGGATCACAGACAGGGCTGGCAGTGCAGCTGTCAGAAAGCGGATAACCCACATGGCACTTGACCCTTTGTCTCAACGCATGGGCTGACTGTGACAAAAGATCGTTAAATGAACGTATGGCTAATTTGGCATATTGTTCCGGCAGCACCGGCAGCAGGGCGTTGAGAACGAACAAATTAACTCAAAACGCTGGGCAGGCCGTTCTGTGCTGATCCGGCCTTTGTCGATCCGGGCTGGCTTTTGTCGGTCTTTGGTGATCAGAGTGTGACACGACTGTGTAAAAGACAGTGTACAAGACGGCGTCCGGGCTCTCGCGTCTGGCCGAAGTCTGGCCGAAGTCTGGCCCTGCCCTGCCCTGTGTGGGCCCTCCTGCTGTACAGCTTTGTGCAGACCTGCGCGCGAAGGCGGGCAGAGATGGCCCTATACATGACGGTTTGAATGGCCTATACGCGGCCAATTGCTGCCGGGGCTCTGCCCTTTGTGCGGCAGCTCTGGTTCGGCCTCAGCCCCAATAGAAAAGCAGATCATCTCTTGAAACAGACATTGGCTCTGGCGCTTGAGCGCCGTGGATATACATCTTTGACCCCCGTTCAGGAGGCGGTCTCCGACCCTGCCCTGTCCGGTGTAGACCTTTTGGTCTCAGCCCAGACAGGATCGGGCAAAACCGTAGGCTTTGGCCTTGCGATTGCCGACACTCTGCTGGGTGAGGAAGAGAAATTTTCCTCCGCCGCAACCCCGCTGGCCCTGGTGATTGCGCCCACGCGTGAGCTTGCGATGCAGGTAAAGCGTGAGCTGGCCTGGCTTTATGGCGAAGCCGGCGCGGTGATGGCCTCTTGTGTCGGTGGCATGGATATGCGCGACGAGCGCCGCGCCCTGGACCGGGGGGCCCATATCGTTGTGGCAACACCCGGCCGTCTGCGTGACCACATCATGCGCGGCTCCATCGATCTGTCCGACCTGCGCGCCGTGGTGCTAGACGAAGCCGATGAGATGCTGGACCTGGGTTTCCGTGAGGATCTCGAATTCATCCTGGGCGAATCGCCTGACGCGCGCCAGACGCTGCTGTTCTCTGCCACCGTGCCGCCCGCCATTGCCGGCCTCGCCAAAAGCTATCAGCGCGATGCCAAGCGAATCTCGACCGTGGCCGAGAAATCGCAGCACAGCGATATCGAATACCAGGCCATGTCCGTGGCCGCGCGCGACGATGAAAACGCCATCATCAACGTGCTGCGCTATTTTGAATCGCCCAATGCGATTGTCTTTTGCAACACCCGCGCCATGGTCAACCGGCTGCTGAGCCGCCTGTCCAACCGGGGCTTCTCTGTGGTGGCTCTCTCGGGTGAGCTGTCGCAGGCCGAGCGCTCTCATGCGCTGCAGGCGATGCGCGACGGGCGCGCCCGTGTCTGTGTTGCCACCGATGTGGCGGCGCGCGGTATTGACCTGCCGAACCTCGATCTGGTGGTCCATGCCGAGCTGCCAAACAGCCACGAAACCCTGCTGCACCGCTCTGGCCGGACTGGCCGTGCGGGTCGCAAGGGCGTCAGCGCGCTGATCGTGCCGCCAAAATCCCTGCGCAAAGCCGAGCGTCTGTTGAAGATGGCCAAGCTGCAGGCGACCTGGGACAATGCCCCCTCGGCTGACGCCATCAAGGCCCGTGACGGCGAGCGCATGCTGACCGATCCCGCCTGGAGCGAAACACCTGCCGCCAGCGACGAGGCGATGATCGCCAAGCTGGCCGAGGAATTCTCGCCCCAGCAGCTGGCCGCCGCCTATCTGCGCCTGTGGAATGCCGGCCGCTCTGCTCCCGAAGAGCTTTCGGCGGCCAATGCCAAGCCCGAGCCACGCGCGCCCTTTGGGCCCAGCGTCTGGTTCTCGATGAATACTGGCCGTGACAAAGGTGCTGACCCGCGCCGCCTGCTGCCGATGCTGTGCCGCGCCGGCGACATCACCAAAAACGACATCGGTGCGATCCGCATCCAGCAAGACGAGAGCTATGCCGAGATCAGCGTCAAGCAGCTCGACGGCTTCCTGAAGTCCATCGGCGACAACATGGCGCTGGATGACGGCACCAAGCTGACCCGTCTGGACAGCCCCCCCAACCTGCCTGCCGGCCGGCCTGCGGGTGGCCCCTCCGGTGGCCCGCGTAAATCCGGTGGCTATGAGGGCAAACGCCCGCAGCGCGGCTCGGATGGACCCAGAGGCGAGGGCGGCTATAAAGGCTCCCGCGACCGCGACAGTGGCCCCAGAGATGGTGGCGGCTACAAGGACAAGAAACCCTATGGCGGTGACAAGCCCCGTGGAGAGCGGTCCGGTGGCGACCGTTTTGAGCGCCCTGAGCGTTCCGAACGCCCCCGTTACAAGCCTGAAGCACCACGCGAACCCAATGCTGTGGTGACGCCAATGACGCCGCGCAGCAAGCCGGCGCCAAAATCAGATGGCAAACCCGGCCTGCGCGCCGGAGCTTCTGATCCCGGCAAGAGCTGGCGCAAAGAAGGCGGCAAGCCTGCTGGAAAGCCAGCCGGCAAACCAGCTGGAAAATTCGCAGGCAAACCCGGCGATGAGCGTGGCGGCAAAGGGACGCCTCCTCCAAAGGGCAAAGCCAACAGCAAAAAGAACAAGGCCCGCGCCGCTGAGGCCAAAGCCAGCAAATCTGCCAAGCCGCGCCGCCCCAAGGACTAAACCGGCTCTAAAGCCTGAAACGACAAAAGCCGCTGACGGAGACATCCATCAGCGGCTTTTTCTATGGTGAAGAGACAGATCTGTTGGCCTGCCACTGCGACGTGGGTCTTGTCAGCGCGCGGCGGCCTCAACGGCGGCGGCAACCTCAGAGACGGTGGCGTTGAGCAGGGCTTCATCCTCGCATTCCGCCATCACCCGGATCAAAGGCTCGGTGCCGGATTTGCGGATCAGCAGACGGCCCTTGCCCTCTAATGCAGCTTCGGCGTCGCGAATGGCGGCCTGTACCGATGTCGCCTCAAGCGGGGTCTGCCCGGCGGCAAAGCGCACGTTCTGCAACAGCTGCGGCACCGCCTCGAACTGGTGCAGCAGCGCCGAGGCGGGCTGCCCCGTTTCCACCATAGCCGCCAGCATATGCAGCCCTGCCATCAGCCCGTCGCCGGTGGTGGCATAGTCGCTCATGACGATATGGCCGGATTGCTCGCCGCCCAGGTTAAAGCCGCCCTGGCGCATTTTCTCCACCACGTAGCGGTCCCCAACAGAGGTGCGTTCCAGCCGCAGCCCCTGCCCCTGCAGATACCGTTCCAGCCCAAGGTTCGACATCACGGTGGCGACCAGAGTATCGCCGGCCAGCAGACCTGCCTTAGCCCAGCGGGTTGCCAGCAGCGCCATCAGCTGATCGCCATTAGCCACAGCCCCGGTCTCGTCGATCATGATGACCCGGTCGGCATCGCCATCCAGGCAGATGCCCACATCTGCCCCATGTGCCACCACAGCAGCGGCGGCAGCTTCGGGCTGGGTCGAGCCACAGCCGCGGTTGATGTTCGTGCCATCGGGGGCCACTCCCAGTGGCACCACATCGGCGCCCAGCTCCCACAGCACCTCAGGGGCGGTGCGGTGTGCGGCGCCATTGGCGCAGTCCACCACCACCTTTAGCCCGTCCAGGCGAATATCGCGGGGCAGCGACGATTTAACCCGTTCACTGTAGCGAAAGCGGGCATCATCAATGCGTTTGGCGCGACCGATGTTTGACGCCTGGGCCGGCGCGACCCCGGCCTCGATCAGCGCTTCGATCTCCAGTTCCGCCTGGTCCGACAGCTTAAAGCCATCGGGGCCGAAGAATTTAATGCCGTTGTCCTGCGCGGGGTTGTGACTGGCCGAGATCATCACGCCCAGATCCGCCCGCATGGAGCGCGTCATCAGCCCCACAGCCGGTGTTGGCACCGGTCCGAGCAACAAAACATTCATCCCCGTCGAGGTGAGGCCGGCGGTGAGCGCGCTTTCAAACATATAGCCTGACAGCCGGGTATCCTTGCCAATGACCACCCGGTGCACGCCGCCGGCCTCGCGGCGAAAATAGCGCCCTACGGCGGCGCCAATGCGCAATGCCATATCAGCGGTCATCGGGTGAATATTGGCGGTGCCCCGCACCCCATCGGTGCCAAAGAATTTGCGCATGTCTTTTGTCCCATCACATGCCCTGACAACCAGAGCTGCGGCGCCAACCGCAGACCAGCCGCCTCTGGGCCATCGTCCATTTGTGAAGACCATAAAGCAGGGCGCAGGCGGCTATAAGCCCGAATTGCAGCCAAAGACCCCGGCCGACAGAATTCCGCCTGAGGCAAGCAACCTGAGGAAATTATTCGGCGCAAAAAGAAACGGGCCAAAAGGCCCGTTTCCAAAACTCAGATTGGCTGCGCCAAAGGCGGCCAAAAGGCTCGCAGCACTTAGTTGGTTGTTGTTGTTGTTGTTGTTGTTGTGCCGGTGCCACCATCATCGTTGCTCGTAAGGGCAAGGATAGCGGCCAGCCCCAGAACACCAGCCGCGGCAGTGCCAGCGGTGATCCCACCCAGAACGGTTGTCTTGGTAGTTGCAGTGGTGGTGGTTGCAGTGGCTACAGGAGCGGCCTGTGCAGACACAACAGTTGCGCTTGAGGCAACGATGAGAAGAGCGGCAAAGATCTGTTTCATAATCCAAACTCCTTTGGAAATTCTATTTGATTGAACTCTAGGCGAGGTCAGCGAGCATTTCAACGAAAGGAATAGGCTGAAAACAGTTGATAAGTGGTTTTTTATGCGAGATGTGACTAAAAGGCTCAACTTGCCAGGTCGCGAATGCGCAAATATCCGATTCCCGGCCCGGCCCACTGGCGCGATTGCCAGAGTTTGGCGTCGCGGGAATCAATCCAGTAGTCATTGATCACCACACCTTTTGCCCCAATCCCTTCGCCGCCTTCGCAGTGTTCCTGCAGATGGCGGGTGGCATAACGGATCCCGATGATCTCGATCGTTTCAGCCCCAAGATCGGTGACACTGCAAACCATGTTGAGCTGAAAGGCCTGATTATCACCGCCGCGCAGACTGTAGCTGCGGCCGCCGCCGCGCGCCGGTCCTGGCTGGTCTGCAACCGCAGGAACCTCGGCCGACAGCAGATCGTCTCCCAGGCCATGGGTGGTGATCAGCATGCCGTTGCGAAAGGCCAGAGTGGCCGCATCGCTGGAGCGCCAGATGCTGATTTCACCCGGCAGATCATCCCTGCGGGTCAGGTACAGCCCCATATAACCCGTGAGCGCCTCACGTTCGACCAGAACCTCGATATGTGGCTGGTCCAGTTGTTCAAGCAGAGCCCGGGTTACCACAAGCGGTTCCGGTTTGGGTTTACGCCACTGGGTGATTCTGGCGCCAATGACCTTGACCAGCTCCACGTCTGCGGTGGTTTCGGCCGGGCCTGTGCTGCAGGCCGACAGCGCCATCAGCGCAAGCAGGAGGCCCGCACGGGTGGTGGTTTTCCAACGCCGAGATATCATTCCCAGAACCTCGCACGTTGATTGTTCAGGCTCGCCTGATGCGCATCGCGGATCGAGCCATAAAGCCGCCCCGGCACCCCGACCTTCTGGCCGCCATCGCGCTGAGTCGGGCGGATGGTCAGCCCATAGCCACGTCGGCTGGGTTTGCCCAGGATCCAGTCCAGCGGCATGCGAAAGTGGAAGCCCTTGTCAAACGAGCCCTCGCCAAAATCTTCCGACGAGACATTGGTCAGGGTAAAGAAGGCGCCCACCAGCCAGCCATTGTTGAAATGCCGGTCCAGACTGAAGGTGCCGCCATAATCACCGGCCAGATAGCGCCCCGCGTCCAGCCGCAACAGGTAGTTGTTGCCCATCTCGTAATAGAGCGAGGCATGCCCGGTGAAGGTTTTGTAATCCCGGAAGGAGAACAGCTGGTCGTAGTCGCGCTGAATGACGTAGTTGGCCTCAACTCCCAGCGCCAGTGGGCTGTTGACCGGCTTCCACAGCACCTCTCCCGAGATACCGCCGAACATGGTCTCAAACAGACCCGCAGTGGCCCGGGCATAGATATTGCTGGCCGGCTTCCAGTTGCGCGACACAAACAGATTTTCCAGGGTGGTGCCGTATTGCGCATATTGCGTGATATCTGTGCGCACATGCGGCAGCACCGAGTTCGAGGCCCGCCCGTTCTTGATATTGCCGGCCAGACGCTGCCGCAGCGCCCCGGCGATGATCCAGCCCGGGGCCGGCGCATAGCTGACCAGCAGATCCACACCCGCATCCAGACGGAAGGGGCGGGCGGGGTCAAAATAGGATGGTTTGGTATAGGGGCCAAAACTGGCGGAAAACGCCGGATACAGCTCCGTCGACTGCAGCGCGGTCTCGGACACAGGCGCGGCACTGCTGACCCCCACCACGGTCTGGAGCGCATCCGACGCCAATGGGTCAAATTCCAGAGCTTCCAGATCCGAGCGCCGCACCTCAAGGGTCGACAGGCCGATGCCATTGCTCACGGTGGTGATATGGAAGGTCTCAACCGAAGCCGGCAGGGTCGCTGTCAGGATCCGCGCGACGCGACCAGCAGCCTGGGCCGCCGAGCGGTAGCGCGGATTGCGAAAGCGGATTTCGACTTCGGTGCCTTTGAAATCGATCGCTTCCAGGATCAGGCCATCCTCTTTCAGCGCCTCGGCTGTTTGGTCGCGAAACACGGTTGTCTGTGTCGTGCTCTGGGGCCAGTCCTGGTTCCAGTCTTCCTCTTTCACAGCCCATTGGCTGCGGGGAATGATCGGATGCGGCGCGGGCACCACCATGGGGGTGAGCGGCTGATGCGGGTTCAGCTGGAACTGGGCGGTGAGGCCAATTTCAGAGCCATAGAGGTAATAGAGACCAAACCGCGCCCGGTCGCTGTGCTGATATTCCACCCCAAAGTTAAACGGCGATTTGCGTTCAAACACATTCGAGACCTCGGCCTCGGTGACATAGGCATCCGAGGAATATTCCGCCTTCAGGCTCCATTGCTCATTGGGTTGCCACTCGATGCCGCCGAAGGGGGCAAAATCGCCCCGGAACCACTGATCATAGGACAGCTCGCCACCGGTGCCGCCGCCGACAAAGGACGGCCGCTTGCCGCCGATATTGCCAATGGCGCCATAAGAGCCGAGCCGCCCCCAGCCCAGACCCGCAGAGACCTTCAGACGGCCCGGGCTGCCGCCGTGCGACAAAGCCGGCGTCTGAAACCGCTTGGTGGCGACAAAATACTCTGCCGCATAGACCCCGGTGCCGGCAAAATCCTGCAGGCCCATGGTGACCTCCGGCAGCCAGCGCCGCTCTTTCCACAGCCGGGCCCGGACGTCAAAGCCCCGGTCGTAATAGGTGGAAAAGCCAAACAGATTGAGGTCGCGAATGCCGTTGTAGCGAAAGGAGGTCGTGAGCCAGGGCAGCGCCTGAAAGGTCAGATTATAGCGGCTCTGGCCGCCGAACCACGAAACGGATGTCACATATTGCCCATCCGGCAACATCTCGGCCGAGGGCATGTCGACCACACCGGGCACCCCGTAAAAGTTCAGCGACGGCGGCGGCAGCGGTTTGAACCGCGGTGCAGCCGCATCGCTGCCAGGTTCTGGGTTATGCGCGGGCTGCGTCACCTCTGGGCCCCAGGCCTGCACCGGCGCTGCGGTCAGGCACAACAGGCCGGCGGCCAAAGACAGCAGAGCGGCGGCTGGGCCAGAACCGATTGGTTTCAAAAGCATCTGGAACCTGTGCGAAAAAATGCTGATCACGGGAGAGGAGCTGCCTTATGCCAGTCGGGTTGTACCAGTCGGGGTGTACCAGTCGAAAGAGATGAAATGCTGTGCCGGTTAGAGCATAAATGCTCTGCAGGGATCAACGCAGCTGCGACATCTGCTGTGGGAAAGTCAGGATGACTTGCGGTCTGTGACTTCGGGGCCATAACCCTCTACCCAGCGCCGCAAAACCAGCCGCGCCGCCGCCTCGTCGCCAGCTGCCACAGCCTGGCGCAGCCCGCGCATAAAGGCCGCCACTTCGATCTCTGACAGCACGGATTCGCGGGCGCAAAAGATCTTTTGATGCTGGGTGGTGATCAGCTCATCCGTGAGGGTCAGCTCTTCTTCCATCTTTTCACCGGGGCGCAGGCCGATGATTTCGATGGCAATATCGCCGTCAGGATTGTCCTCGTCCCGGACATGATAGCCGGCGCTCTCGATCACCTGGCGGGCCAGTTGCAAAATCGGCACCGGCTCGCCCATATCCAGCACAAAGACCTCGCCGCCGCGCGCCTCGGCGCCGGCCTGCAACACCAGATGCACCGCCTCGGAGATGGTCATGAAATAGCGTTTCACCCGCACATCAGTGACAGTGACGGGACCACCCCGGCTGATCTGATCCTGAAACAGCGGCACCACAGAGCCGGACGAGCCCAAAACATTGCCAAAGCGCACCATGGTAAAGATCGTCTGGCTGCTGCGGCTGGCCAGATCCTGCAGCAGCAGTTCCGCCATCCGTTTGGAAGCGCCCATGACATTGGTCGGGCGCACTGCCTTATCGGACGAAATCAGGATAAAGCGTTCGACCCCGGCCTGCAGGGCGGCACTGGCCAGCGTCTGGGTGCCAAAGACATTGTTTGCCAGCCCCGGCAAAGGGTTAGCCTCGACCAGTGGCACGTGTTTATAGGCCGCCGCATGCAGTATCACCTGCACATCATGGGTTTTCAGCACCAGGCGCACCTGACGCGGATCGGTGACCGAGCCCAGCACCGGGACCACCTCAATAGAGGTGCCTGCCGTGAGCTGCATCATCTCCTGATGCACCGTGTACAGCGCCAGTTCGCTCAGCTCAAAAAGCACCAGCTTTTGCGGGAGGCAGGCCAGCACCTGGCGGCACAGCTCAGAGCCGATCGAGCCCCCGGCCCCGGAGACCAGCACCACCCGGCCGGCATAAGATCCGCTGGCCTCTTTCAGAGGCAGATTGCGGGCCGCCCGGCCCAGAAATTTTTGTGGCGCAACCGGCTTTAGCTTGTCCACCAACGCCTCTTCGCCAATCAGCTGTGCAAAGGAGGGCAGCGCCTGCACCTCCAGCTTCATCTTCTGCAAACGCTGGGTGATCTGCGCCTGCTTTGGCTGGCTCTGGCTTGGCATGGCCAACAGCACCCGGTTGATCTTGCGGCTTTCCACCAGTTCCTGAATGCGCGCGGGCGGGAAAACCTGCAGCCCAACCAGGGTCATGCCCTGCAACGAGCTGTTGTCATCGACAAAGGCAACCGGATCGATCCCGTCGTGGGATTTCAGGGCCTGCGCCAACTGGGTGCCGGTGGTGCCCGCACCATAGATCAGCACCCGGCAGCGCGGCAGCGCCCGGCGATAGATCGCCAGTACGATCTGGTGCAGAACGGCACGGGTGGCCATCATGAAGAGCACATAGCTGGTGGCAAAAACCACATGGGTTCCCGGTGGCAGGTCCGGCCCAAAAACATAGGTGAGCCCCGCAAGCGTCACCGCCGTCAGCGTCGCGACCGCCGCCGTCAGCAGCACCGCGTAGCGCTCATAGGCATTGAGCTGCACCATCGGCAGGCCCAGCCACAGCGACGCGGCCGCTGTCACCAACATGACATAGGGCAGCAGGGGCAGCATATCCCCAAGGATCTTGAGCTCGGGTTCCGGCAGCGGCTGCATCACCAGGGTGAACAACAGGGCCATCGGTATCAGAGCCAGATCAATCGCTAAAAAGATGTAGGATTTCTGTTTGCGCGACAAAGCGCTGATCAGATTAAACATCCCTGCCGTTCCCGTCCAATGCGTAGAGCCGCGCGTCTGGCTCATCCGTCTTCGGCATTTGAAAATAATGCCGTCCCGGGCATCGCCCGCTTTTGGGCGATACACCCAATCTGTTAAATACCCAAGGTTTCAAAAATAAACTTTCATTCGCTTTCGCTTAACTTAGCCTCTTTCCGCGCCAGCACAAAGTCGCAACCCGCCAAAAGCGGAAAGCCGCCAACCTTTGCGCCAAAGATCTCTCGAAAAGGCCCCACTCCGCAACCCAAGGCCCCAATGCGCAGCCCCAGGACAGCTAGAGGACAGTCAGGCCGTACGGGAGCGATGATTTTGGCGTCAAAATTCGAATCATCACCGCAAATCAATGCCCACCAGTGCCCCCTCAGGGCGAGCGTCAGCCGCGGCGAAAAATATTGCCGATGGTCTGAAACACCAGATCGAAATCATAGCACATGTTGCGGCGGCGTTGATAAATCAGATCCAACCGCGCCTTGGCCGGGATACAGACCTTTGAGTAAATCGCATCGGTCTCCTCCGGCGTGGCACAACGCTCCAGCAGCGCCGCTTCATGTTTGTGATAGGTGATCGAGGCCAGCCCGGTCACGCCGGGCCGTGACTTGAGCACCTCGTTGTAGATCTTCGGATAGGCCTCGACATATTGGCGCAGCGGCGGGCGCGGCCCCACAAAGGACAGGTCCCCCTTGAGAATATTCCACAGCTGCGGGAACTCATCCAGACGTTTGCGGCGCAGCCAGGCGCCGGTCTTGGTGATGCGCGCCTGCTTGTCGCCGCCAGAGACCCCCTGATCCTGCGCCACCACCCGCATGGTGCGCAGTTTCCACAAGGCAAACCCCTGGCCGGGGGCCTTCATGCGCTCGGCCACATAAAAGATCGGGCGGCCCTCTTTCCACAAAAGCCAGCACAGCAACAGCAACAGAACCGGCCCCAGAATGAGCACCAGCAGGCAGGCAAAGAAGAGATCAAAAAGACGTTTGGACCAGGTCATGTGGGGTCTGTTTCCTGTACTGATACTGGGGCTGATACTGGGGCTGCTGCGGGTTCCGGGGCTGGTTC
>OJFV01000350.1_pt1 | contig 12392 bp, 19 predicted proteins | sample 1594391 | NCBI WGS metagenome assembly OJFV01 (sample SAMN05416856, study PRJEB24817) | seawater metagenome | isolation source: Sea water | place: Canada:Atlantic | collected 2013-11
TGCAAAAAGACTATCTTAATTTAAGCTAATTTGAAATCGGGGGCAGGATAATATCTAAAATAAGGCCGTGTTAATCAATTGATTTACTGTACAAAAGATGTGTACTTTTTATTTTGAAACTCAAAGTAAAATCAAAAATTCTGCATCATAATTTTAACGTTTCAAAGCTTCTTACAACTACAAGGAAATTTACAGCAATGAATATTAGCACTTTTACAGCTGTTGATTTAATAGGATTTGGAGGATTTTTGGCAGCGTGGGCTCTTTACACTGGTTTTGCCGATCATAGTCGATGGTCAGATCAGAGTTTGACCCAAAGAATGAACCAATACAGAGAGCGCTGGATGAGAGAAATGGTATCGCGTGACATGCGCATGATTGATACCACAATCCTTGGCAACCTTATGACCGGAATTGCATTTTTTGCATCCACAGCCATGCTTATATTGGGTGGAATTATCGCCCTGCTTAGTAACGGAACGACCGTTTCTCAATCTATCAAACACTTACCTTATGCGATAGACAGTAGCCCTGCCCTTTGGGAGTTTAAGGTACTGGTACTCGCATTGATCTTTGTTTATGCATTCTTCAAATTTGCCTGGGCTTTTCGTTTGACCAACTATTGCAACATTATGGTTGGATCGGCACCTGTTAAAGAAGCCAATAAAAACGAATTGGAGGAACATGCCATACGCGCATCAAAACTAAGCTGTCGTGCCGGACATCACTTCAATCGGGGCCTTCGTGCATTCTTCTTTGGCTCCGCGGCCCTCGCTTGGCTCTTCCACCCACTTGCCATGCTTTTTGCTTCATTCGTAGTGGTTTTAGTTCTTTACCGGAGAGAATTCAGTTCCACAGCATTGTTGGTTTTGCAGGATTGAGAAGAGCTAAAAGAATTTTTCAAATTAACACAAAGACTTAATACAACCATATTTCGATGCCACAAAAGCATCAATTCATTGTTCTTAATGCCGAGTTTTCAATTATGAATTATATTACTCTTTTGATCATGTTATTGATCACTCTTCCAGTACAGGCATCGATGACCGATTTTGAAACTGCATATAAAAAAGGTGATTACAATAAGGCTCTCACTTTGGTTACAAAAGCAGCAAAACAGGGAGAAGCAAGAGCCCAATTTGCTCTTGGTTTTTCTTATTTCGATGGAAAACTGGGGTTAGAAAAAAACTATCCAGAAGCAATTAAATGGCTCAAAAAATCTGCCCAACAAGGATATAAAGATGCCCCTTATTTTTTAGGATGGGCAGAATACTCTCACGGCATAAACTATCATGAAGCCGTTAAATGGTTTGAATAAGCAGCTATGCAGGCTGAAGTGTCGCCGGAATTCAATCTTGAATTAATTACAGCCCCTCATATTTTTATTGGGTTGATATATTTTGAAGGGAAAGATCCAACTATCGATATCGTTAATACTTATAAGTGGCTATACATAGCCACATCATATGAACAGCCTTATCCACAAAACTCTGTATTTTTATGGCCGACACCGAAACATATAATTGATGACCTTAACCAACTTATGACATTAAACCAAATCAAAGAAGCTACTCTTCTTGCTGACATCTGGATAGCAGAACATCCACTTTAAAAGTTACTATGAACACCAAGCTCTTCTCCCACCTAATCTCACGGCAAGGTATGCTGCCCAACGCTTGAACCAAGGCATACGGTCTTGTTTTGCAACTATCCTCAAAATAGCATCAGCCACTGCACGAGAGCCCTCCCTACTTGAATAGAGTAAATCGTGCAGAGTAGCCGATCTGAAAAATCTCGCATCAGCTCTTGGAATAAACCACCAAAGCAGCCGAGGAACAGATGCACCATCGTAACTAAATCCAGCAGGTACATCGACTTTCATATTTCGCGGACCTGTAATTTCATGAAGACAAGCTGTCGTAAACGGGTTTGCAGGGTCTTCAGGCGAGATCCAAACCAACACACCATCTTTCGGACGAGAGGCTTTAATTTGATGAATATTGTATTTTGGGTGAAACTCGTACCGATCAGTCATTATCAAGCCCCGCCGCTTCCCAAGCTACCCAGGCATCATCCAACTTTACTGTGATTACAGACCATTCTGCACGGATCTCATCAGGTGTTTTGTCTCCGTTTTGAACAGCCTTAATTGACTTGAAAGTAAATACCCCAATTTCGATCAGTGCATTTACGGTTGCCATTGTTGTCGGGTTCATGCTTCTACCCCTTTCTTTACAGTCAGGAGAATGTAAGCGGTATCCTGTAGAGTTGTGAGGGCTGAAGCGTAATCAGTCACTTCGCCAGAGCATAGCTTCACTGTGGAAGGCATAAGATCAGATACCGTCTTGATCGTCTTATCTGATAATTGACCTGCTGCTCTGTACCCTGACAAAACACGAACGGTTGATATAATACCCTCGCAAGTAATTTGAACCTGTTGTTCCGTCGATAACCGGTTCCCTGCCAGCGTGGTGCACGCAGACATAAAAAAAGCCGCCATCAAGGCAGCTGTTAAAAATATATATCTCATGGTTCTCATTTTAAGCTCCTGTAAAAACCTGATGCCATGTGCCTCTCGGGCCGGAAGCATTTTTGAATCTATAGTCCTTGTCGACAAGAAAATTGATATCGGTCAACCCATTAGAATGGCAATCGAATATGGTCGAACTTTCGTCGTGTCTGATATCACTAAGCATGTGGGATTTACTTCTCTAGAACAGACAACAAAGATGTATCTATAAGGGGATAAGGAAAACCAAAAAAATTACGTCCTCTTTTTGATTTAACTTTTTACAATTCAGCCTGGTATTTGTTCAAAGCAAGGATTTGTATTGCTTAGGTCCCGTGTGAAAAAGTTTAAGTACTTTAATACCCCCAGGCTATACAATTAGAACGATCTAAATAAGGATGATCATCATCCAAATGTAAGAACGAACCACTAACACCTATCCCTTTAAATCCCCAATTTTCAGCAACACCTAACATCGCGGCAAGTTGCCGAGCCGATGAATATTGGATATCTGCGGCGTGACCGATAGAGTGGGCGCCTCCCCGTATTTTTTTCTTTTCTTCAGAATGATTTTCACAACGAAATCCGCTGGTAATCTTCATTGGACCAACGTAGTTACGCATTTTCTGTATTCGTTGCATAAAGGCCGGGTCCATATCTGCACGACCACACCCACAATTGCACTCAAACTCAATGCGCTCAAAGTTGGGATAATTTGACCAGTTAAGGTTCATATTACCTTCCTCCTAAACCAGGCAGTTACAATCGAAGCATCAGAAGTTGTAGACCCAACAAGAGTTCGAAAATTCACCACGTCTCCCGCTAAAAATGATACGGGATCATTCTCAAATACAGCACGAGCTTTAGTATCATTGATAATTGAAACGCTTTTATTGGTACTCATCGTGTTCTTTATTACCTCAACTTCGACACTCGTTGTACCTTTGATACTAAGGCCTATCCCGATGAGATCACAATCAAAGGCCAAGACAACCCCCATACCACTTGAGGTGTTACCCCCATTACCAAAAGCCCATTCATAGGTACCATCTGCTATATCAGCGTTTTCTTCAGCCCAAATAGGAAAATAGCAATAAGCGATAGGTTTATTTAAAAGCGAGGCATAGTCACCATCAAACGCAGTACTGATATCTTGTTTTTCATTTAAGGTTGTTAACAACCCTGGAACATCGGAAATACCAGATACACTTCCACCACCCCCACCGGTCGTTTGACTTCCGTGTGTAACCTTTATCATTGGTTTACCCTTCAATGACAACAAGAAGTGTTTTGTCGCTCCCCACTGCTCGCGCCCAAATCGGAGAAGTGGTCGAATTTAAAGTCAAACTTTCGCCTGACTTGTTTAGTAAAATTGCATCAGGGGTATCTGGTATTGGTTGCATATCCCCATAATGAAGTTTTGCCCCCCAATCAGATTGGACGATGATAGAAACTGGTGGGCCATTTTGAGTGATCTGTGTCCAGACAGAACCTAATTCATAAGAGGTTGTCGTCCCCATCTTAATCTCCCTTGTTTATTTCGGTGTTAGCTCTTTTCGTGTTTAAGAAATCTTGCCGGGCTTTGGCTATCCTATAGGCGAGAAGAGCGAGGCCACCAATACCGACCATCACCGCCACACCAGTGTTAAAATAATGTAACCATAAAGGGGTCGAAACCGCCGTTATTCCAATAACTTTATCCACTCCGTCACCACGGACAAAACTCTCAATCATGGTACGACTTGCCCTACCCCGGGCCACCCGGCTTCTAGATCAAGAGCGCGAAGTTTATTTATAGAGTTTGTTTCTGAGGAATTAATCTGTTCTTCCAACTCTCTATATCGTTCCCAACAAACAATCTGTTGTTGCCCCTTTACCACAATCATATCTGTGATTTCTTCGGATCTCAGAGACGGTGTCCAGAAGTTATCAGAAGTTCGCCAGGGAACTATTGTCTGAGAAAGTTCTGCACCCCGAGACTTAACAACATCAAGTAAATCACGGGTCCGTTCCATCTTTGTTATATCGGCGTCAGTTCCCTGTATTGAGTACAGTTTACCTTCTTTAGACCAGTAAAAGTCTCCGTTTAAGATCTCGTCTCGTCTTTTTTTGATCTCTTGCAATGCCTGCTGTTTGGCAGAATTTAAGGGTAATTCTATAGCCTTTTGTTGAATTACCCATTCACTTTCAACAATTGATCCTTTACCCTCTACCCGTGTTTGATATTTTCCAGGAACGATTTTTTCAACACAGACTTTTCGTAAATATCGCCCGTCACGGAGAAAACAGGGTAATTTTTTAGGAGCATTCAAATTCCCCGTTAGTCCACAATTTTTAGCCAAACCCGGCGTCCAAACACCTACAGGAGAAACGGCTGAACCATCTTTTTCAATTACATATTTCATGATTAATTTCCTAATACGGCGGGGAGATTTCCGCCACCTGCGCTGTCAGCAATGGCCATTATTAGATAAGTCCCGCCGTTAGCATTAAGAGCAGCGCCAGTTGACCTAATGGTTATACCCTGCGCTGTGATATCTAAACGATCACCACCCGCTAAAGTCTCGGCAGCCGATGTATCAGCGTTTAACTCTTCACGGATGGGGTTGCCGTTGCTGTCACGCGCTGTATCGTGCATTTCCCAAGCGCCAGAGCTATCCCTGCGTTTGATCAACACCCATCGGGCTAGAAAATCCAACGGAATAAACGGACCGTTTACAGAGCCAGTACCTTTGTAGGTAGTGACCTTACAAAGCCCCGGTACAGACTGGAAGTTGTAACTTATTATCTCCGCGCCATTAGTCAGGAAGGTAGTATTACACCCAACTAAGGTTCCCCATACACCGGAGAAGTGAGGGCTACTGTTAGCCTGTCCTACGCTACTATCTAGGTATAGGTAATGCGTGGTGCTACTTAAATATTTGTGCCACACATTCCACCTAGAAGATCCCACATTGTTCCTAGATTTGTTGATGGACAATTCTACATTATCCAGACCATGCCCGAAGGTTCCTGATACCCCTGTGCCTGTAGCAGTAGCAACAGACATATACCCAGAACTATCAGCAAGAACTTGCGACGGAATAGTGCCATCATTGTTGGTTACTTCTGTTCCATCGTTTCCGAATAACCAATCTACATAAGTAGTGCCGGACCCGTTGGGATTACCATCGGTTCCTAACGTAACCCCACCTGCATCAAAAGACTTCAAGCCTTGCAGTACAGTTGCTTCTGCGGCGGTAGTATCAGATCGGAGCGCCTTTGTTGCTCCACGAACCTGATCGTACAATTGGTGGACTTGCGCCGAGCTTCGGGACTTACCCCAATACAAACCTATCTTACCAAATGGTGTGTATACCTTATGTTCAGTAGCATCACCAATCCGCAACTGTACATCAAACTTATCCCGCCCATGGTATTTAGGGGTTGGCTTGTTGGATAATTTAAGTTCCTTGAAGCCTGTTGGCGGTGTTGCTTGAAATGGCAACTGTCCACAGTTTATAGTAGCTGTATTGCTAACGCCGTTGTAAACACCAAGCCCTACAAATTGAGGGCCTGTAAAACCCTCCATCAATGCCCCAGTTTCAGCAACAGGATCACCACTATTAAACCATGTTATTGTGCTGCCTGTTATGGTCCCTATATAGTATCTGCCATTCTTGTACGCCATAGCACCCCATTGACCGGACGCTATACCACTAGGGCCGGGAACTGCTACATTCGCTCGCCTAGTCTCCCCAGTGTTAAAGCTGTAAGACCAGTCGTCATATGTTGCCGATGAATACCCCGGTATAGCTACACCTGTCGCAGAGAGTGGTAAGGTGTAGCCTTGAGTGTATTTGGTAAGCCGCCCATCTCCCCCCGCACCATCCCTACGAAATTCCAAATAAGTGCCTTCTTCCATTAAAGGGAGAGAGAGCCTATGGTTTTTAAAGGAGTTACTTGTAGACTGTAACGTCATGCCACCATTAGAGATCACACCATCTAGACCAGCCAACGTGCTGATAACCGCATAAGGATCACCCGGCGTATCCGTTAGTTGATCGTCGGAGGTGATACCTGTGAGTGCCCAAGGAACCTTATTACCAGCAGTTACCAAGCCAAGGTTTGAGCTATCCTCAAATAGAAGTTGGCAACCGTTCGGGCCGTACTCAAGTTCCGGCTGATAAGCTGTTTGAGCGTTAAGTAGTTGGTATCCTGTTGGGCCTGTCGTTGTGAAATCCAGAGTGACGCCGTTGTTGGTGTATGCTGAGTGCAGGAACCATAGCAAGCCTGTTGAGGGTAAAGTATCCCCACCAGTACCCGCTACAGGATCACCATTCGCCCAAACGCCGTCGAACTCGAACCATATTTTTCTAGTTGTCGCATCTACAGCAATTCCAACGATGCCCCCGTTAGTAATTTGCGGGTACACATTTGCAGAGTGAACACCTAGAACGTACTTATGAGTGGTCCTGCCGTCGCTCATGTGGACCGCTGTTTGATCTAGTTGGGTGTAAAAATCTATATCACCCCTAGCTAATGGACCACCAACACCAAACATTAGTTGACTTACATCAGTACAGATCATTCGAGCATAATATTTACCTTCAAGCATTGCGTATTGAGTTGTCGTCGAATGATAACTTGCAGGGGTATGGGCAACTGTTAGGCCGTTATTTGTAATGGTGCAACTTGACCCTGTAGTATTTTGCATTTGTACAGACGAGGAAGGCCGCAACGTATCAAAGTCCAATGTTGCAGGACCAACAAAGCCCGTTGGTGGGGTTTGGCTCCAAGGGCTGTCGCCGAAGTTCCATGTATTCTGTGAGCTAAACCCACTGTCATAAAACCGCCAATCACCAGCAACAAATGATGTACCACCTGTTCCTAATGCAGGATCACCACCGCCGATCCAAGCTGAACCGTAACCCCTCCAGAATTTTAGTGTAGAGAAGTTGATCGCGAACTTTAGAACCGTCTGAGATGTGCCGCCACCAGTAGCAACGGCATCGCCTGTCAGGTCATATGTAAAGATATCAGCACCCCCTTGATATAGAGAGTGTCCTAAGAAGGCTGTATCCGCTCCGTAGTTCTGTCCTGTAGTCACGAACTCATGACCAACAGGGCCGAACGCCATATCGTGCGATACATTGCCGCTATCTAAGTTCATCTCAGCGTAGATAAGCCCAGTGCTCAACACAAAGTTACTATAGGCATGAAGCCAAGCCGCTGACGAGTTACCTGCCTTTAACCCTCTATCGTAAAGGAAGGAAGGTCTGTCCCCAGAAGGTAGAAATTTACACCGCTTAAGGTCTGATTTAGCAGGTTCCTTGAGAGCACCGTAACCAGCTACAGGATAGGCGTAATCTTTCTGCCCCATGTTGAGGTTCGCACCTGTAAAGGTGTAAGTATCAAGGTATATTCTCAGATCACCTGTAGTAATATCAATTCCACCTGTGCCAGCGACAGGATTGTGACCTGCAATATAAGTTCCGTTACGCGCCATATAGAATTTACGGTTAGGAATATCAAAATACAAAGAGATAACATCACCAGCAGAAGGCGTACCAAGTGCGTTTTGTTGCACCACCGTCGTCGAGTTATCCATTGTTGCGTAATAGCTTCCAGACGTGAACAGCACCCCTGTTGGATTGTTCACCCCGGTAGTGGTCCCCCCCGTGTTGCCAGATGCAGCATTTACACCGACAAAAAGATTAAGGAAGTCTGCATACTCGCTAATCTAAACTTGAAATTTAATATTCGGCACGATATCCGAATTCTGAATTCTCCATCCCGCAGTATTGCCCTGTATATACTGGTTTTCGTTGTTAAGAATAGGGTCTGTATATGCGGGATTGTTATTTCTAAATCCTAACCAACGCTCTTGCGTTCCCTCGGTTGTGAACTTCTTAGTGGTAACATTCACACCGTTTCCGTGGGGAACGTTCTGGGTGTGGTAGTTAATCATCTCTTGCGGGGTTAGGACTTCACCGTCAAGGAGTACGAAATCTGAAACAACACCCTCGGCACCATTTGCGTACCCCGTGTAGGAATTGAGGCGCATAGTCTGACCAGACATATTAATTTCAGGTTGAGCGTTTGCTGTTGGTATAGTGTAAGTGGCAGCTTCTAATTCTTCTTCATTCTGAGTTACGCTAATAGTCCTCGCAACACTGTCGTAAGCTATCCCTAATACAAAATGCTCTGTGTCCCTAAATACCTTAGTGCTAACCCATTTACCGTAAGTAGCGGTAGGGTCGCCCTCAATATTTAATTTGTCAGACGCATCAAAGTAAACGTTGAACGATCCGGTACTTACACCTGCGTTAAATATGTATCTAATAGTCCCAAATGAAACCAACCGTACATTGCACATAATCGTAAACTGACGGCGATTACCTGTAACCGTTGGGGTGTAGGTAAGCTTCTTACCCGCAGACAGCGCAAGCGAGTTCGTCAGATCATTCTTCCACCCGCCGTCATCGCCGCTATAAAGTGCCCTCATTCCAGCACCTCCAGGGCGACGCGGGCGACGCCGTTAACGGTCGACATGTGCATGATGGTAATCACGCCATCGCCGACACCGAATGTGCCTTTGATAAAATCGAAGCTGGAGATATCAAGCGTCCCGGCAGTGGGGCCATTGGTCATCCAGATATCGACGGAGTTATTGTTGACTTTATCCGCTGCAATCGTCCCGGCACCGTTATTGGTCATGGAGGTCAAAAAGGTTTTGGTAAGATCAATAACCGGGTTATCGGAAGTATTACCGTAAGAATTCACATCCGTGGTAAAGCCGACGCTTAGGGCCTTTGATATATCCGATAACAGAACTTTCTCTGTCCCGGTCAAACCGGAAAAGGGATGGCTGTGTGCCTGCCCGGTATCAGCCGCGAGTGTTATAAGCCCCTGTACGGTGCTCAACAGCGTGCTAAAGCCAATGGAAGACATCACCAGCTTGCCGTTAGCATCGTAATAGGGAACCTCGTTTGGCACCGGAGCGGGGAATTGTAACTCATCCCCGCTATAGGAGACAGGAAGCTTGATCGCCAAACCAATTTGATCGGCCTGTTCCTGGTTCTGAATGGTCAGCAGATCAACGACAGTTTCAATCACATCCGCAGGCATCCCGTCCGAAATGGCAAGATCCGTCTGTTGCTCCAGCGGCGTCGCGCCCAAAATGGTGATGGTTTCCCCGGCCACCGGAGCCATTGAAAAGGTAATAGATCCTCCGTTGGCTGTCCCGGCCCCACTGACGGCAGAGGGAACTACAACGTTCTCAACTCCAGCCAGAGACGTAACCACCACTTTCAGATGACTGTCGGCCAAAAATTTAAAAGGCACGGCAAAAACCGCGGTAGAGCCATCTCCACTATAGGAGGCTCTCCGCGGTGTCGCAGAAATTGTCATATCAGATTTTCCCAATAAAAAAACCTCCGCTAAAGAGCAGAGGTTGAGACCTGTTTATCCAAGAACGATTATACGTGGTGAGAAGGAGAGCTACAATTCATCACAAACTTACTTCATCTCTATACGTCAAAAGCGGGGTCAGTATAATTGGCTACACTTTCCGCCTCAACTGAATCCCGATTATGGTACAGCTTTATTCATCTTTGCCAGTCCCTTTCCAACTTGTTCCATATTTTTAACCATATCGACCAATCCTCGAAACTCGGATAATGTCATATCTCTAATACGTTTAACTTCACTATTTGTAATCATGGGAGAAGGAGGTTGATACAGTAAGCCATCTTCCCGTTGCTGTAAGGCCACCCAAGAATTATGAACTTTCAATAAGTTGATCGCCTGTCCATTTTTATACTTTTTGCTTCCGATCCCATAAACTGAAAGTAACACCTTCACCTGTTGCAAATACTCTTCAGAAATATCTGACTTATCCGGCTTTACTTGGCTAATTTTCTTAAGATACTCTATCCCTTGATAAAATTCATCACTAACTCTTTTGGCTTCATCAACTAGGTGATAATTGAAAAGCTGGATTTCCTTTTGATTTAAAGCCTCTAAATAATTACCATCCCGAATGGCTACTTCGGATCGTCTTGCGGCCTTTCTTTCTGCTTGCATGTACCTCTGAATGGCAGATGCATTCTTAACCGCCAAGCCAGCAAGCGATTTGCGTGCCGCTTCTTTAAGTACCAAATCTGAAACTTCACGGCTCCCTGTTTCCCGAACAAGTAGATTAACTTCCTGCTCCAGGAACGGCATCCGGTCATTGTTATGAGTGGCCGCAACAGCCAACCTTTCAGCGGCCCCATCTTTACGTGGGTCATCACCATGTCGATCTTGCATGATCTTGTTTGTTTCCGATCGTATAAAAATATTAGCTCGTCGCCCCAGAGCTTTCATGCCAACGAACGCAGTAATCATTTCATCAACATTATTGAAACCAAACTTACTCGCAGCGGTCTCTAGATCGAGTGCATCTTCACCCGTCTGATATATTGCTCGTTTGCACTTTTGAAAGGCGGGTAAAGCTGTTGTCTTCACCTTCCTTGAGGAGTTTATTTCCCATCAGATACTCAAAGGCTCTGTAAACAGGATACTTTTGAACATCAGTTGTGATTTCTTTCTCAACTGATGTTCGGAGCCCTTGCCATTCTTCTGAGCGTTCCCGACGCGTTTGCATAAGCATACGATCACGGAATATAAAGTTCGCCTGTTCTTCTGCTCTTCTGGCAGAGGCCTTATAGCCCACCTCTTGCGTATCTGTCATAAGGTCAACGATATCGGGATTGATCTTATATTGATTAATTTCCTGTTGCAGGGAAATCTCTTCTTCTGTTGCTAACATCCGGTCCATAACTCCCCGTACCTCATCACTGAGTTCCACATCGAGATTTTTCAAAGCACGATAGATGTTCGTCAACCAGGCAGAGAAGCGTTCAAACACACTTTTAAGTTCAGCAGAAGGGGCTTTTCCCTCAAATAAATAGGCTTCAAAACCACGTGCAAATTGCTCTTTGGATTAGAGGTCCAAAAAGCTGATCACGGAACATCTCTGCAGTCTTAACTACTTCAGGGAAATGATGAACGCCTCCATTATCAAGCGCTTTACCGACCTCTTCTTTAAACTCACCAATACCCAGAACACTATCCGTTTTGTTATCACCACTTAATTTACTTATCGATTTTCTAGATGATAATTTACGAAAACCGACAAAGGCCTGATCCATTTCTTGCAAGACACTATTAAGAACCCCTTGTTTCATAGTAATCAACGTTTCCACAGCCACAGGTGAAGCAAGGTTCAGCGCATTTTTTTCATAGGTTAAGGGCGTCTCGGCAAGTTCCTGTATCGCCTTCCGCGCATTGCGTCGCCAGACGGAGTAAAGGGTCACTCCAGCCCAAAACTTTCTCTAAACCAAAAGCTGAAGCTATTTTTTCACTGGCTATGTTTGTCGAAATTTGACGACTTCCTTCAACAGGAATAAAGGGCACGGTGCCTAAACCCTGTGCCAAGTCACTTGCTGTAACCTCGATAGACCCCGGCTCAAGAAAATCAGGTGTATCCTCAGCGGGAACCTCGAGGCTCTTAGAAATATCGTCATTGATCTCTTTCAAGGAAATGACAATATCTGAATGTTGGGCTACAGTATTCTGTGTCGGGTCATTCTGACCCTGGGAAGAGCGAAACAAAGCTCTCTCAGGTGTATCTTTGGCGAGGGCGGAAACGTCGTCAGAGGATTTAGAGGGCCCGACACCCTTATCAGTGAGACTGTGAATTAGTTTGTGTATCTGCTTATCATTCCCCTACAGGAGATAAGCATTATGAATCAAAAAGAACTATTAGCGTTTGCCAAAGAAGCGGCCAAAAGCATGAAGACGGAGAAAGACCTCAGTGACTTCAGCCGTATGCTCAAAAAAGTAACTGTTGAGGCTG
>OJFV01000353.1_pt1 | contig 12250 bp, 7 predicted proteins | sample 1594391 | NCBI WGS metagenome assembly OJFV01 (sample SAMN05416856, study PRJEB24817) | seawater metagenome | isolation source: Sea water | place: Canada:Atlantic | collected 2013-11
GAGATTGCCTCTTGTCTCGTGGGCTCGGAGATGTGTATAAGAGACAGCTAAAGCCCGACTTTACTCGCTATTCGGCCGACACTATTGGTGAACAGTTAGCCACCCTTGAAGGTGTGGTCGATGTGACGGTAGTACCAGATGAAGGTGTGGTCTATATCAAGGCCGATGGTAAGCAATTCTCGCTAGAAAAGGCCCATCTTTTAGTCAATGGCTAAGCAGCTTTTTACGTCAATCAGGGCTAAATTTCTAAGAAATAATCTGTGAAATCACGTTATAATAACTGGCACAGTGAAAATCGATTTTGTTGAGCTTGCGCTTACCTTGTGAACCTTAGGGTGATGTTGAGCTCATATTTCCGCTATGGCGAAATAATGGCTAAATTAGCGTGAGTTGGCGAGAATGCGGTAAAATTGATCACTAATTAATTGAAAAATAGACATATTCATACTTAAAAACCAGGTGATATTTAAACTGTAGGTGTTTAAAACCTTAGGTATTAGGGCAGATAATAGGAGTTAAAATGGCGAGCAAAGGCGTAAATAAAGTCATCTTGGTGGGCAACTTAGGGCAAGATCCTGAAGTACGTTATATGCCAAATGGTAACGCGGTAGCGAATTTAAGCATCGCGACCAGCGAAAGCTGGAAAGACCAACAAGGGCAAATGCAAGAGCGCACCGAATGGCATCGCCTGACTATGTATCGTCGTTTGGCCGAAGTGGCAGGCGAATACTTGCGTAAAGGCTCGCAAATTTACGTAGAAGGTAAATTGCAAACCCGTAAGTGGCAAGACCAGCAAGGCCAAGACAAATACACCACAGAAGTGATTGTCGACCAAATGCAAATGTTAGGTGGTAAAGGTGGCGGTCAATCTGAAGGCGGCTTCCAAGGGCAGCAGCGTCAACCCGCACAGCGTCCTGCACAAGGCGGCCAAAACGCCGGTGGCCAACGCGCTGGCGGTCAGAACTCAGGCGGTTTTCAGCAATCACCTAACCAAGGTTACAACCAAGCACCTCAAGGTGGCCAAGGCAACCAAGGTTTCAATCAAGCCCCACAAGGCGGTCAAAACAAGCCAGCACCTATGGCCGAACCTGACTTTGACTTCGATGATGATATTCCGTTCTAGGGATTACACCTAAGAAGTACAACATTATTGTTGTAAAAAGCGTTATATAAAACCCTGTTTATACAGGGTTTTTCGTTTTAAAGCGGACGTTATTCACCCAGCTGTGCCATATTCTATAGGACCTAAGCATTATCGGTTTTCAAGGGCTGTGTTGGTTCGTGAGTCACCGCGATACACAGATCACAACTAGTCAGCGTTGGCCTTTGGTTTTTTGAGGAGTTTCATTAGGATGAACAACAAAGATAACGGATATCCATACCTTAGCTCAGACCGCCTCGCGTATATTTACAAATGCGGAAAATGTAGAGCCCATATTAAAAAAGGAACTAGAGCCTGCTATCGATGTGGGTATGAATTCACGGAAGGTGATGTTGCTCAAATGATTGCTGAATATAGAGCAAATTACTCAAGAAATTGGCACGTCAAAGTGTATTTTGTGTTGTTCATGATTGTTGTATTAGTTTTATTACTAGGACTAAATTGAATGGCCTCTCATCACAGGATTAATCTCTCACCACAGGATTAATAGAGATTAACACTTGGCTTTTTAAATCGTAAACTCCACAATAAAATGACCAAGTTAGCTCACATCTTACTCATACATATCAAATTAAAGTGCTGCTTTGAAAATAAGTAGACCAAAAACTAAAATCGATTTTTTCCTTATCTGTTTGCTGTTTTTAGCCTGCATATAACTAACGATTCTTCCCACATAAACCCATTCAAAATCCTGTGTTATCAACATCAGAGTATTCGCTAAGGCTTTAAAACGCTCTGGTCGGCTTTCACAGTAATGAAACTTGTTTTATATACTCATGCGCAAGCCTCAGGTTTAAGTTTTTTATACTGGGTTTGGACAGAAATACTTACAAAAATAACAACATATCGTTGGTAAGCAGTAGAAATGCCCAACTTTTTTTGCCACATTACACGACGGTTATTAACAAAAAAGCAACAATCAATCTGGATGGACAAATGTTGAAACTAAACACACAAAAATTTCGCCTATGCGCAATAAGCGCTGCGGTGATGGGACTGATCAGTACAGGGGCGATTGCACAGGAAACAAGCGCCGCTCAAAACAAAAACAAAGCTCAAGAAGAAGATGTTGAGCAAATCATAGTCACGGCGACTAAGCGCGCAGAGTCAATTGGTGATATTCCATTTTCAATCAACGCGCAAACCCAAAAGGACTTTGAACGAAGTGGTGCTAGTAATCTAGAAGATATTGCTCGCAACGTCGCTAGTGTGGCGATTCAAAATCTTGGCCCTGGACAAAGCCAAGTATCCATGCGCGGTGTATCTGCTGGGCAAATCGTACGTGACCAGCCGGGCGTGAAAGAGCAAGTGGGCGTTTATTTGGATGAAAGTGTTATTTCTCTTTCGTTATTCACCCCTGACTTAGACTTATTTGATTTAAATCGTGTGGAGACGCTGCGCGGCCCTCAAGGTACGCTATTTGGCTCAGGCTCAATAGGTGGAACGTTACGCTATATTACTAATCAACCCGAACTTGACACGTTCGAGGGGAAATTTGAAGCGAACCTGAATTCAGTATCAGACGGTGGCACCGGCGGCAATGTGAAAGGCATGGTAAACCTTCCTATCTCAGACTCTGTCGCTATGCGTGCGGTGGTTTATCGCACTGAGTATGCGGGGTTTATCGATGCATACGGCCCTGATAATGCTTTTAGAGAAGATGTTAACGATGGGGATAGAACCGGTGGGCGAGTGGCGTTTGTTATCAGCCCAAATGACAAACTCACTATTACCCCGCGGATCATCTTTCAAGAACTCGAAATAAACGGCTTTAATAGACAAGACGCGTTCAATATCTTTGCCAACCCTTACACTACAACGTGGCCAGCGAAAGAATTAAAAGAAAGAGAGCAGTACTTACTATTAGAAGAGGGCTTCTCTGATGATACGCTGATAGCCGATTTGACCGCAGAATACGCGGCAGATATTGCCGATTTTACCTTTGTATACAGCTATACAGACCGAGATATTCTAGTGAGCCGCGACGCGAGCGCATTATCAGGCTCAGTAAGCGTTGATTTAGGTTTTCCTGATGCGGCGGTCACGCTGCCATCGAACCTTTTAGATCGTACAGAAGTGGAGCAAGACACGTTCGAGCTGCGCGCAGCATCAAACGATGACGGCGCGTTAGATTGGATAGTCGGCGCGTTTTATTCATCAACTGATCGAACTTACAAACAAACGTTACCCACACCTGGTTACGATAGCTTTACGGATGCCACCTTAGGTGCAGGTACTTCAGCTGCCGTAGCCAATGGGTTTGATGTAGATTCACCCTACAACGCTTTTTTGCCTTACGATCTAACGCAACTAGCCATTTTTGGTGAAGTTAATTACCAAGTAAACGACGATCTCAAAGTGACTGCGGGCTCACGTTTTTATGACTACGAAGAAGAGCGTCAGTTTATTTCAGGGGGCTTGTTTGCCAATGGTGACAATCAAACCGATGCAACCGAATCTGATGGCTTTACGTCCCGTATTCTTGGTCAATATCGCTTAAACGATAATGTGAATCTTAACGCGCAGATTTCTGAAGGGTTCAGACTGGGTGGGGTAAACGATCCATTGAATAGAAGCTTGTGTTCTGATCAAGACGAAGCGATTTTTGGTTCATTCCAAGATTATGAAGATGAGCAGCTAACCAACTATGAGTTCGGCTTCAAATCTTCTGGACGCGGCTGGAGCGCGAATGTGTCAGCGTTTTACAATGATATCGAAGACTTACAGGTTACCTTGGATGCAGGCTCTTGTTCTTCTCGAGTGTCGTTCAATGTGCCTGATGCCCACACGCAAGGCCTAGAATTTGAGCTTACACGTCAGTTTACAGACCAATTATTTTTCTCTCTTAGCGGTAGCATTATAGAAGCAGAATTTGACTCAACCGTAGTTGATGGCTCTGGTGCGGTACTCGGTGGTGTAGAAGGTGGCAACCGCTTGGCGTCAGTGCCTGAAGAAAGTTTCTCGATTTCGTTTACTTATGATCTCGCCTCGCCTTTGTTCTCTTCAAATAGCACTTATTTCCAGGGGTCGTATCAGTACGTAGGGGACCGGATAACACAACCCAGCGACCAAGTCGCCGGCGCAGGCACGTTTGTATCTGGCTTAGCCTTTGGTGGAGCAACGGGTCTGGAAACCACCGAATTAGACTTGGTGCTTGATGCCTATGGCACAATGAATCTTAGCTTTGGTTTAGCCTATGACGATTACGAATTTCTGTTGTACGCCAACAATTTGTTTGATGAAAATGCGTTGTTGTCATTGGACAGAGAGCGTGGAGGTCGAGCAAGACTTGGTTTTACGACCAACCAACCTAGAACGATTGGTGCTACGTTCCGCTACTTTTTTGAGTAATATTCGTTAGGGCGTGTTGATCTTTGCAGTACGAATTTTGGTCTAAATGGAAGCGTTTTAATCGCGAAACAGTCCTGCGGGCCTAGTGGGCTAAGTCAAAGGACTGTGACAAAGAGTAAAATGCTTCATTTCATTTAAGTTGCGTTAAGCTTGGCTAAACAAGACAGAAAATGGTGATTTAGTTGAGCGAAAAGACCTGCGTTAGCGGCGTCATTAACGGCTACACATGATGAACAAAACACATTTACCCAGCAAAATATGCCCCGTTTGTCAGCGGCCCTTTTCATGGCGAAAAAAGTGGCAAAAAGACTGGGAGAATGTCAAATACTGCTCGAAGCGGTGCGCGGGGAATAGAACGACTTTAGATAAGAAAAAGTCGGCGTTTTAGGTTCGCTGAAACCGTATTTTTATCGTTGAAGGTTCAGATTTTTCTGGGGCGATTTACCAGTGTGTGTTGCTTTAGGATCCGTTTACTCTCTTGTTGAACGTCATCACGTTTCTGAAACGCCCACAAAGTATCTCTTGCGCGCTTCGCGCTTTGCTCAAGTGCAACAATTGGGTGGTGGTATGTTCGCCCTAATTCCACTTCATATATTTGACATTCTAAGGGAGTAAGTAGCCATGGCGTGTGAATGAGTGCATCCGGTAGCTCAGCAATTTCAGGCACAAAGCGGCGAATAAACTCACCGTTTGGGTCTTTTTCTTGTGATTGTTTAACCGGGTTGTACAAGCGAATAAGGTTGGTTCCCGTTACTGACGCTTGCATTTGAAACTGCGGATAATGTATCCCTGGTTCAAAGTCTAAAAACAATTGGGCTAAGTGGGTCGCCCCTTCTCGCCAATCAATATTTAAGTGGTGACACAAAAAACTCACTAACATGGCTCGCATGCGGAAATTTAGATAACCCGTTTGATGCAGGCAGCGCATCGAAGCATCCACGATGGGAATGCCTGTTTGACCCACTTTCCAAGCATGCAAGTTAGCGTCTTTTTCATCACCTTGCTCATATTCGTAAGCAAGATAGGCTTTGTTGACTGGGTGAAACTCCATGTCTGATTCACTTTCAAATTTCTGAATAAAGTGGCAATGCCAATGCAGGCGAGACCGAAAGGCGTTGATGGCTCTTTGCCATCCTTCCTTGTACTTTTTAGATGAAGTTGATTGATAAACTTGGCGAGTACTTATGTTTCCCCAAGCCAAATAGGGAGAAAGCCTAGAGCAGGCTGTTCTGCTTTTTATCGGGCTAGAAACTGAATAGGCGTAAGCTTTGCCGCGCTCTTTCAGAAAATGATGCAAGGTGTACCAAGCGCGCTTTTCACCGCCAAGCTGAAATGCAGGACTTTGCATTTTATACTCTTGTGGCAATGCTTCACTGGCATCTAGTGTCATCAAGGTGGCAAAGGTTAGCCAATTGACTTCATGTAGGGGCGCATCTGCACATGGAGCATTCATATGTTTATCCCAATTCTGCTCCCAGTCTCGACGGCTAGCGGCACCCCGGATAACGCCACCATGACTGTATTCGTGCCAGTCTATACCTTCAGCATCTAACATGCGCGCGATAGCTTTATCGCGCTTATAAGTGCAGGCAAGGCCGATTTCTTGATGGCTGTACACGCCTGCAATATGAAAACGTTCCATAAGTTGAGCAAACACACAGTGGGCTTCTTCGAAGAATACAACAATGCGAGCATTATAATCGGCGAGTTGGCTGTTTAAGTCGACGATGGATTGCCACACAAACCGCCAATGACGTACATCGTAATGAGAATCCGAAATGACCGAGGGCTCAAATAGATACATCATCACTACCGGCAACGGTTGCTGTGCGGCAGCGAATAAGGCTTGATGATCTCTTAAGCGCAAGTCCCGCTTCAACCACACCACATTGATTTGTTCTTTACTCAAAAGGCCAGTCTGCTGCGTCTGTTTGGTCTATACCGTTAACGTGCGTATCGCCGGCCCATTGGCGCACAAATTCCCCATTTGGATCGTATTGTTGCGTCTGCTTGGCTAAATCGAATCGTCTATGCCCTCTGGGATCTACGCCTACACCTGCAAGGTACTGCCAGTTCCCCCAGTTTGATGCCACGTCAAAATCAATAAGTTGTTGTTCAAAGTAGGCGGCTCCGAAGCGCCAATCAACACCGAGCTCATTCACCAAGCAGCTAGCGACCAACTGGCGGCCTCGGTTTGACATGTAGCCAGTGTGATTTAATTGTTTCATACAGGCATTCACTATGGGATAAGGCGTTTGACCTTGGCACCACATTGCGAACCTTGGAGCGATAAAGGTGGTCAACGGGCGAGTGTCTTGCGTCCCAGAAAACTGAAATAGTTTTGATTGGTATTTGAACAGGTGCCATTGGAAGTATTCTCGCCATAACAGCTCGAAGTAAAGCCAATAGGTTGAGTCATTTTTTTCATATTCTGATTCGTAGCGTGTTAGCTCAGTGAGTACTTGCCTAACTGAAAGGCACCCATTAGCTAGCCAAGGGGATAGCTTGCTGGAATAGTCCCAGCCATCCAAACCGTTGCGTGTTTGTTTATAATTTTTAATGTTGTGGCTGGTAAAAAGTGTGTACTCAAGTTGCGCTAAGCCAGCGTCCTCACCTCCTGTGAAGACAAGCCCTGTTGCTTTTTTCGTCAGGTCCATATTTTTAGATGATAACCAAGGTAAATCGGGAGCGGGTGGCAGAGCCGTCGGTGCTGGTAAAGCGAGAGCAACACTCTGATCCTCAACGCGTTTTCTAAATGGAGTAAAGCTTGCGGGCAAAAATTCTATTTCAAACGGCAGCGTATCAGGTTGAAATAAGCTGTGAGCGTTTTCCTGAATAAAATGAACATCAGGCTGTTTCTGCTTTAATCGTTGCCATTGCTGGCGCTCATAAACACCGGGGTGCATGCCTGAGGCGACTATATTTGGAGTATAACTACCAATTAGGGCATCGAGTACTGCTAAGGTTTCTCCCTCAAGCACAAACAGCTGATGGCCTTGCTGCTGCAAATTATCCTGTAAGTTAGACAGACTCTGTTGCAGAAACGCCCAACGTTTATCGCCCATATGCGCCGACTGAAAATGACTACTCTTAAACCATCGTGGGTCGATTATAAATACACATAATAATTCATCCACTTGTTCACTAAGCGTAACAAGTGCGGGGTTATCGTGTAAACGCAGGTCGTGACGAAACCAAAACAGTCCACGCTTTTCAGGCCCTGAATATAGCTTTTTCAAAAATAAACACCTGTCATCCTAGAGTCAATCACTGGGAATAAATACGTGTGCTTAAACCGTTGAGATCAGCTTATAGATAGGAAGTGCAGAATAGGCCGCCCACAATGAGTATGGGCGGCTGTCGAGATTTCATGCTGTCAAAAATTAAAAGGTCTGTTTGGCCATATTAATGACATGCACCTGGGTGTACTCCAATAAGCCTTCTTGGGCGAATTCGACTCCGATACCCGATTCTTTTGCGCCGCCAAAAGGTACCGTAGGTCCAAAGGCTAAGTGTTGGTTTATCCATGTGGTGCCACATTCTAAGCGCTTGGCGACGTCGTATGCTTTATCTAAATCATTTGACCACACCGAGCCACCTAGGCCAAACACTGAGTTGTTTGCACGCTCAACAGCTTCATCTATGGTTTTGTATTTGATCACTGGCAAAATAGGGCCGAATGGTTCTTCATCTACTACTTTGCAGCCATCGGTTACATCACGCACTATGGTTGGGCGCATAAAGAAGCCCGGGCCGTCGAGTACTTCGCCGCCCGCGGAGATAACGCCGTTTTCTTTTGCGTCGGCTAGGTACTCTTGTACTTTGATGAATTGGGCTTTGTTTTGAATCGGACCAAAGGTAACGCCTTCATGTAGCCCATTGCCCACAATGGCATTATTCGCCAGTTCACTGAGCTCGTGAACAAGGTCGTCGTAAATATCTTCATGCACGTATAAGCGTTTAAGAGCAATACAAACTTGGCCGCAGTTCATAAACGCCGTGGCAAAAATAGCAGGGGCAATTTTCTTCGGATCAACATCGGGTAGTACTATACCTGCGTCGTTACCACCAAGCTCTAACGTCAACCGCTTAAGCGTTGTCGCTGCTGCCGACATGATCTTTTTACCCACGGGGGTTGAACCGGTAAATGCCACTTTCGCTACATCAGGGTGGGTGCTAAGAATATGGCCCAAGTCATTGTTGTCAGTAATGATATTCACCACACCTTTAGGGAATATCTGCTGGCATATTTCAGACAATTTAAGCACGCACAAAGGGGTGGTAGCAGGTGGTTTTAATATAAACGTATTGCCAGCCAGCACTGCTGGTGCCAACTTAAAGCTACCGATCATCAGCGGGAAATTCCAAGGAACCACACCTGCGACCACGCCAAGAGGTTTGCGATGTAATTCTATTTTGGCGGTTTCATCATCTTGATAGGTTTCAATGGGTAATTCACTTTGGGCAAAATATCGAATAAAGGCACAACTGAAACCCACTTCAGCAATAGACTCGGCCAATGGTTTGCCTTGTTCTTGAGTGAGCAGCTCGGCGAAAACATTGGTTTGCTCTTCTAAAGCATCCGCTAATTTGTTTAGGCTGTCTCTGCGGGTTTGCATATCAACGGTTTGCCACTGAGGAAACGCTGCTTTCGCTGCGCCAATGGCTTGCTCGAACTGACTTTCATCAGCGCAGGTTATACGTTGAAATACTTCTTCTGTGGCTGGATTAATGATATCTAACGGGCGATTACCTTGTACAAGATCGCCGTTTATCAGCATTGAAAATGATTGCATGTCTTATCCTCTATTTTAATGGGGAAGAAGAAGGTGAAACTTGAGAAATTTCGAGCTCCATGACTTCGCGCATTTTGAATTTTTGCACCTTGCCGGTCACCGTTAACGGAAACTCTTCGACAAACCGTATGTGCTTGGGGATTTTAAAGTGGGCAATTTGGTTCTTGCAGAAATCAGTGATTTCAGTGGCACAAGCGCTGCTGCCAGGTTTTAAGCAGATCCAAGCACATACCTCTTCACCAAAGTCTGTGTGGGCGATGCCGAATACTTGTATGTCTTGCACGGCTGGGTGGGTGTATAAGAACTCTTCTATTTCTTTGGGGTAAATGTTCTCGCCGCCGCGAATAATCATGTCTTTACTGCGACCGACTATGGTTACGTAGCCATCTTCATCCATGATGCCAATATCACCTGAGTGCAGCCAACCGCCTGCATCTATGGTTTCAGCTGTGCGAATTGGGTCGTTCCAGTAACCACGCATCACAGAATATCCGCGTGTACATACTTCGCCGCGCTCACCAATCGGGATTACGCGGTTGTGTTCATCCACAAGTTTAACCTCGATGCGAGACATCACACGGCCGACGGTTTCTACGCGTTTTTGTAATGGGTCTTCTGGCAGGGTTAAATGATTCAGTGGGCTAAGTTCAGTTTGCCCATAGCCGATGAGCACATGTTCCATGTGCATTTCATTGATCACCCGCTTCATAACTTCAGCAGGGCACAATGACCCCGCCATAATGCCAGTGCGTAAGCTAGATAAATCAAATTGCTTAAAATCTGCATGATCGAGCTCAGAAATAAACATGGTGGGCACACCGTGTAATGCAGTACAGCGTTCCTTTTCAACCACTTGCAAAGTGGTTAACGCATCAAACGCATCGTTGGGGTAAATCATGGTGGCACCATGGGCGATACAAGATAAATTACCCAATACCATGCCAAAACAATGATACAGGGGAACCGGTATACACACGCGGTCACTGGGGCTCAGGCGCATGCCTTCACCGGCTAAAAAGCCATTATTGAGAATATTACAGTGGGTTAATGTGGCACCCTTAGGCTGCCCGGTAGTGCCACTGGTAAATTGAATGTTGATGGGATCGTCCGGCAGTAACTGACTGGTAATAGTTGCCATTTGATTCCGCTCAGCATCACCGCCCATTTGGGTCACGCGCTCATAATTGAGCATACCAGGTACAGTGCTGTTGCCCATTTTTACAATACTGCGTAAATGGGGCGTAACGGAGCTTTCAATTTTCCCCGGCTCACAGTGCGCCAGTTCAGGTATGAGCTGCTGTAACATTTGCGGGTAGCTGCTGGTTTTGAACTGTTCTGCGCAGACAATGGCTTTACACTCCACCTTGTTTAGCGCGTACTCTAATTCACGAAGGCGATAAGCAGGGTTGAGGCACACCATGATCGCACCAATTTTTGCGGTGGCAAACTGGGTGACGGTCCATTCATAAGAATTGGGCCCCCAGATGCCCACACGATCACCAGACGTTATGCCAAGGGCGAGTAAGCCAGTGGCCAATTCATCGACTTTTTGTTTGAGGGTGGCGTATGTCCAGCGAATGTCTTGGTGGGCAACCACCAAGGCCTCGCTGTCTGCATGTTTTTGGCTAATGTAATCAAAGTAATCACCAATGGTTTGGTAAATAAGCTGAGCATCAGCCTTGCCACATATATAGCTTTGTGTAAGCGCCATAAAATGTTCCTAATCTATTGTGTTTTTATTCAAAATTGTAGGTAGCACTGAGCCCCCACCATCTGGGTTTGCCGTAGTAATTCTCAACCATGCCGAACCCACCAGCTTCAGGCCCGCCTGCGAGATCAAAGGCCATTACGCGATATTCTTTATCAAGCAGATTGTCTACAAAGCCAGCAAATTCCCATTTGCCATCATCAGAGGTGTACGACACCCGAGCATTAAATAGGGCATAGCCACTTTGTTCGCCCACGGGTGAATTTTTCAATTGAAAGTAGTGATCGCTCATGTAAACAAAATCTATTTGCGCTGCTAGCTCGCCGTCCGCTAGTTGCCAACCGTAGCGGGCTAAACCGTTAATATTCCACTGTGGGGTAACCACCGCGCGGCGGTCGACTAGATCACCGTTAGGGAGCTGATAGGCATCTTCCACGTTGTTGTCGACGTAGCTAACGCCAAGTAGCAAGTCTAGGTTGTCTATTGGGTTTGACGTGATCTCAAGCTCGGCACCGCTGACGCTGGCGTCAGTGTTGAAAACGAACGTGGTTAAGCCTTCTAAGCGAAAGGCTTGATAGTCGTCGTAGTCATAGTAATAAACAGCGCCATTGACCCGAGTGGTGGAATTGAGCTGATGTTTCACACCAAACTCGTAGGCATGTAAGGTTTCTTTGCCAAATTGCATTTCTTCTGGGCCACCGGTTTCAGGATTACCATCAAGAAAGTCAGTGATATCGAGCGGAGCATTGTAGCCGCCGCTTTTAATGCCGCGGTTGTAGCTTAGGTAGAATAATGTGCCTTTACTGGGGCTGTAATCTACTTCCGCTTTGGCGGTTAAGTAATCATCATCTAGGCTGGCAAAATCGAAGGTTTCATCATTAAATACAAAGAGCGGGCCGCCAAAGCCCAATGGATCTGGGTTGACGATATTGGCAGCAGATGGGTTACTGCCATTGGCAATTTCCACATAATTTTGCGAGTAGTCGATGGACTTTTCTTCGTTAGCCCAGCGCAAGCCGCCAATAACGGTCCATTGCTCATTTAGATCGTATTCTAACTGGGCGAAAACAGAGTAAGTCTCGGTGGTGGTGTCAAAAGGGGTCCAAATTGTGACGGGCCCGCCTGTTTCAGGGCCGGTACCTGCTCCAGCGCCTGCAAGCTGGTCAACAAAGCCGCGCACTTCTCCGCCACTGTCTCTTATACACATCTGACGCTGCCGACGAAGAGGATAGT
>OJFV01000358.1_pt1 | contig 11788 bp, 10 predicted proteins | sample 1594391 | NCBI WGS metagenome assembly OJFV01 (sample SAMN05416856, study PRJEB24817) | seawater metagenome | isolation source: Sea water | place: Canada:Atlantic | collected 2013-11
GTTGGAAAATCAACACTGGGGCAAATGAATCGAATACTAAGATTCCGTTTGGCAGTCGAAATTTAAACAGCGCGTTTTTCACTCGATTTTCGATTACTACCTTGCAAGAACGCAGAGCGTCAATGCTTGAGCGGTTAGTTGAAAAGTTACGTTTGATGAAGTCTTGGATCGCGAGTAAAAGCGGATAGCCACGATGAAGTCTTTTTGGCTAGAACTTGTATTAATTTACCTTTACATGCATGAGCAAGCGCCTTTGTTACGAAATCCCTCTCAATGCTTATGTGTTGAAGGCCATCATTGCTAACGTTGCCAGGAATTTGAATGTTGTCAAAAATTAAGATTAAAACTAACTGGTATGTTAGTAGGCTTCTTGCTGAAATTTACATACGGAAAGTGAAACTGCTTTTAAGAAGTACTAATAAATCAACCAAGCATCAACTCCCTAATAAGCTTGTTATTTCGCTAACCTCCTACAAGCCAAGGTTTTCAACGCTGTATCCCACGATATTATCGTTACTTCAGCAAAAAATAGCCGCCAATGAGATTTTATTGTGGGTGTCAGGAAGTGACTATGAGTTTTTACCGAGTGAAATATTGAAACTACAGGGAATAGTAAACACCGAAGGGACAATATTTAGGATATGTACGACAGATGATACAGGACCCTACAAGAAAATAATTCCTACATTAGAGAGCTACAATGATTGCTTTATTGTAACTGCTGATGATGATGTCTATTACCCCCGCTGGTGGATATCAAACCTATTGAGTGAGTATGAAGGTAATAACAACGAAGTTATTTGTTACATAGCGCACGAAATTACATATGAAAACACCGACAGAGAAGTTAAGCGTTATGATGACTGGGAAAGTTGTAAGAAAAATAACGTAGATAGGTGGCTAGGATTCCCAGTTGGGGCGGGCGGTGTGTTATATCCTCCTAATTGTCTTGATAAACGAGTGACCTGCAGAGATATTTTTCTGAAAGAAAGCCCAATGACAGATGATATTTGGTTATTTTGGATGGCGAGATTAAATTATAGTACTACTAAAAAGACTCGGAAAAATTTTAAAGTTATTTGTTGGCCTAGCTCTCAGAAAGTAGGGCTAATTAACCAGAATGTAAAAAATAATAAAAATGATGAAAATATCAAGAAGATGGTAAAGAAGTTTGGCTGGCCAGTAGGGAGTCGCTGAAACTTTTTATTTGCAATGTTTATTTTAGGCAGAGATATTTATGGAAATTCTTACAAAGGTAATTAACATCTTAAGGGCTTATGTCTACAAGAATAATAATACAAAGCTCGTAGTATTAGGACATCAAAAAACAGGTACTACAGCTATAGCGTCATTATTAGCCCACAGTGCGAACATGTCGTTTTCAAGCGATCCGATTTATGAAATGGCGCCATCTAACTCAAATTTTTTGCGTGTTTTCTTCGACAACTCGAATGACTTTATTCATATTGCGAAGAAAAATCCGAAGCTTTTTTTTCAACAAGTAGTTAAAGACCCAGACTACGTTTTATCTATTGATAAGGTTTTTAAACTTTATCCATCTGCAAAATTCGTTTTTATAGCAAGAGAGCCTCATCAAATAATACGTTCAATTTTCAATAGGTTATCAATTGAAGGTACCACTGAGTTAAGCAAAATTTCCTGTGAAAATTTAACTAAACCAACAGCGAATTGGGATTACATCATTAACGGCAGCCCTACTGTCAGCGATGACATGTCGATTGTTGAAAGGTTAGCGACTAGGATTGAAGAAGCAACCTTGTCTTACCTAAATCACAATAGCAATATAAAGCTAATTAGATACGAAGACTTCAAAGTAGACAAAAGCCAATATATAAAAAAGACACTAGAGGATATGGGGCTGCCGTGCTTGAAAGATACATCTATCATTGAGAATAAGCAATTTCAGCCCAAGGGCGACCACAAAATATTAATCGAAGATTTTTTTGGAAAGAAAAACTACGACTTAATAACCCATATATGTGCTAGAACAATTAATAGTTTCGGGTATTGAAATTTAAATTTACACGGGTGAAATGACATTGCTTTTACTGCAATATCTATTCATTTAAGAAAATGAATAGATAGCTTTTATTTACCCTGACTTAATGTGTACCTGCAAGTAATCTGTGAACCTACTACCTATAATATATCAAATTCATCTTTTAAAGCCTGGCTAAGCACTGGCCAGTCCAGGGTTTGTTGAACGTGATTTCTACCTGCTTTGCCCATCATTTCTCTGAGCGTGTCATTTTCGAGTAAATCGCATATCTTTTCAGCTAGCGCTTGGGGCTGGGTGCAATCAACGATAAAACCCGTCTCGCCTAGTAACATGGTTTCAGATGTGCCTCCTGAGTCCCCAGCGATGACGGGGCGTTCGCACGCTTGCGCTTCGACTAACACCATACCAAAACCCTCGATATCGCTGCCTACGGTGCGATTTGGCAGAACAAATACATCACATTGCTGATAGCACTGGATCATTTGTTCATCATTCAGCTCAGACATGAACAGTACCTGCTCCTCAAGTTTTAGTTCTTTAACAAGATCATGTAACGCGCTCTTGCGTTCGCCGTCGCCTATTATCGCGTATAGGGTATTAGGAATGCGTTCTATAATGCTGGGCAATGCTTCGATGAGTTTGTCATGCCCCTTACGCTCTTGTAGGCGCCCAACAGTGAGAATAACGCTTTTACTTTCCCATCCTAATTGTGATCTAACTTCTTGAGAGGGCAGAGCGGGTATAAACAAACTTGCATCTACGCCTGGATTAAATACCATGGTTTTTGCTGGGTCGGTATGCCACTTATTGAGTAATATGTCAGCCGTATTCTGGCTATTAGCGATAAGTCGAGTCGCGCCACCAAGTGCTTTATTAACAATCCAGCTTAATTCTCGGCTGGTCGCTGCTGTTTCCACATCCTCACCGTGAACATAGCAAATATACGGAATACCCTTTATTTTACTGATGAGGAAACCAATAAAACCTTCGGGTAAACAGCGTCCGCAATGAATGACCTCGATGTCATTTTGCTTGACGACTTTTAATACGGCACGTAATGCGCGAAAGTAGTATTTTAGCCCCGTCAGGCTTTTTAAGCCCCAGCTCCATGAGCTAAGTGGTAAGCGATATGTTTTAAGAGGACTAATGCTATCAACTTCATCGCTTTTATCATCTTGTCCAGCGGCCACTACGATATTGCCTGTAGCGATGCGCGTATAGACTTCCCAAAACCACCGGCCACTTCCTCCTTTAACGGGCGGAAATATTTCACTCAATAACAAGGTTTTTTTCATCGTTCTGGGTCCGTGATAGAGCGCTCTTCGAGCATCAGTGACAGGTTCTGCTCACAAATATATTCATGCTGGGCAAACCAATTTTCGTCGGCATATTTACGCCAACGCTCAGCCGGAGGCGCTTTAATGACACCGACTAAAGGTTCAACCTTGTTTGTGTCCATATTCAGTGCAGTAAACATATCTGAAATAACGGTTTTAGGCGCACTCGTGAGGTTCTCAAAACTTAAACTCAGGTCCGAAAACGCTAGACCATGTAGATAGGATAATTTCCACAAATAATAAAAACGCTGATAGGGATGAGGCGTATTTATTTTATCAAGCACAGGATAATGTTTGGCTAAATCGCGGCACCACACATCCAAGTAGAAAGCATCTTGGTACGTGTTATGTACATCATCTTTGTTCATTAGCTGCTGATCAGTGAGGAACGAACACCATTGATCTCTTGGATGACGAAACAAATGCACAATTTTCGCGTTGGGGAAATGGTGTTTTACCCAAGGCAAACGAAAATCGATTCGGTTGAACTGCAGAACTGGGCGTCCTGGTGCTGCTTCTATCATCTGCTCAATAAACCGTTTCATCTGCGGATCCCATGATTGGGCAGACATATATAGGCTCTTGCGGATCCAGTCTTCGTTATAGATGTCACTTAGCTGATTCAGGCCGTTGTATTCAGCCCAATAATCGTCTACGCCACGATGTGTGTTATCAACGTTGTCGCCGCGCATATGCTCATTAAACCATTGGCGCTCATTAAATGGCTCGTAATAGGCACTGCAATCAGGGGTTTGCCTGAATAAATTCCACAGCAGGGTTGAACCGCTTCTAAAACGACTGGTGATAAAGACAATGTCATCTCGTTCAGACGTTACAGGTGTGAATTGAGCGTGCTTTGATGCATAAGGCGAGACTAGATTATTCAAGGCAGGTAGCGATTGTGCACAGTGACGTGCATTGTCGTCTAGTTGTTGCTCAATAGAAGGCTGTTGCAATAATTTAGCGGTCATATCGACCATCATCTTTTTTAGTGCTTTTTTCATTGTCTATGCCTGACCGCCTGAGAATAATCGCAGATAAAGCGCCCCATATGCTTGTGTCATGTTTTTGATATCGAACGTATTTTCAAAACGTAATTTGGATGCTTTGCCGAAGGTATCTTGTTGTTGCTTATTTTGTGCCAGCGTTATCATTGCATCTGCGTAAGCTTGCTCGTCGTCATTTGGTGTGACAAGACCTGTGACGTCATGTAAGACTATTTCGGGATTGCCTCCTGCACGGGTCACAATGCAAGGCTTACTCAATGACATCGCCTCTAAGAGTGTCATGGACGTGCCTTCACTAAGTGAGGGCAGTAGATAAATATCCATTAACGCTAAATGTCCATGAGGCTTTGGCTCATAGCCGGTCATGATCACGCTCTGTGACAAACCAAGGCTACTTATTAATGCCTCTGTGTTTTCTCGCTCGTCACCATCGCCAACAATCATCAACTTTGCGTTTACGCCAGCATCGATAACCCGTTTAAATGCCCGTAGCATCATGCTGTGGTTTTTTATCGGATCGAGCCTTGCGATAGTGCCAAACAAAATACACCCTTGTGCCAGAGGGAATTGTTGCTGTAGCTCTTCTATTCTTGCACGCTCAGGCTCAACACCCATGATCCCGTTATAAACTATGTCAATATCTTTGCCAGGGATATACTCATACTCTATTAGAGCATCACGTGTTGCTGCTGAAATAGCCGTGGTCGCATGCGTGAAGCGGTGAAGAATAGGGTTGATTATTTTGCGCTTCCAGGTGGTTGAATCTGGGTAAAATCGACCGTGTTCAGTGAAAACGATTTTAGCTGACGTCGCTAATGCACCTAACACACCGTATACGTAGGGGGTATATTGGTGACAATGAATAATATCGATTTTGTGGGTTTTGATGTGCTGACGTATTTTAGAAATCAAGCTGATATCAAATCCTGGCTTGCGACCTAAGGCTTCGATATGAACTCCCGTTGCAATTAAATCATCTGCGAAAGGGCCTAAAGGTGATTCAATACACAGCACTGACATAGTAAAACGCGCTCTGTCGGCCCCTAAAATCAAGTTTTTTATAACCTGCTCTGTGCCGCCTATGCGCATATCGAATGTAAGGTGAAGTATATTCATCAAATTCAGCTCACTATTGCGCTTGGGATAGCGAGTGGGTCGTTTCAGGCGACTGAATATAACGGAACCACCACATTTGAAACATCAACATGCTCCACAATACCGTGCTGTGATCGGCTTTTTCTGCTTGGTGTTGCTGCCAGAGTTGCTTAACCACATCCATATCAAAATATTGCTGAATGCCTTGTGACTTACTGAACAAGTAATCTTCCGTTAGTTCTTTAATTTCACATCGTAACCATGTCGCTAAGGGCACTGAGAAGCCCATTTTTTTGCGATACAAAATATCATCAGGCAAAACTGGTTTAAACGCTTCTTTGAGGATGAATTTCTTCTCGCCATCGCGAAATTTTAAATTCGAAGGCAGGGTAGCGGAAAATTCGATCACGTCTTTATCTAGCAGTGGCGCTCGTACTTCTAAAGAATGCGCCATGCTCATGCGATCGACTTTTACTAAAATGCCGCCGGGCAGGTAGGTCTTCATGTCCGTGTATAAGATTTTAGACAAATGGTCTTTCCCATCGGCCTTGTGGTAATTTTCGAGTGTTACTTCACTTGGGTGGTAAGCGCCTAACTTAGCCTTGGTATCTGATGAGGCCAAACGTTCCCAAAGGCGATCATCAATCATAGAGTTAGTCACATAAAAACCCATGGCGGGGTCTAAACTCAAACTGGTTAGCAGAGATTTAGCCTTTCGCAATAGTGGGTGCTCACTTTTAGCGAATACGCTGGCGAGTTTAGGGAATAGCTTTTTTCGCAGCGCTTCGGGAAAGCGTTCGCGTAGTTTGTTTTCAAGTGCATCTGTGGTGTATTTTTCATAGCCTGCAAACACTTCATCGCCGCCATCACCGGCGATCGCTACCGTCACCTGAGAGCGCGCCAACTGAGAAACAAAATACGTTGGTACTAAAGATGGGTCGGCAAAAGGCTCGTCAAAATAGCCGACTATCTCTTCTAAGTTGTCTTTTACATTTTGATGAACGGTAAATTCGTGGTGCTCGGTCTTATATTTATCAGCGACAATTTGGGCAAATTCTGTTTCGTTAAAGCGCTTTTCATCGAATCCTATTGAGCAGGTTTTAACTGGCTTATCGCTATTCAATGCCATCATAGCGACCACACCACTGGAGTCTATTCCACCACTCAAAAATGCGCCTAATGGCACGTCACTGACCATACGAGAACAGGTTTTCTCTGTGGCTAAATCGTAAAGTGCTTTGGTCAGTTCGGCCTGAGACTTATCGCTGGTTTGCTTAAAGGAAACATCCCAATATTGTTCTATCTGTATTCCGTCTTTCGACACCCACATAAAGTGCGCTGGAGGCAATTTGTGAATATCGGTAAAAATAGTTTTTGGGTCTGGTACATATTGATAAGCAAAGAAGTCATGTACTGCGTCGAGCCTGACCTCCCGCGATACATTGGGGAGCGTAAGTAATGCTTTAATTTCAGAGGCAAACGCAAACTGAGTGTCAGTTTGAAGGTAATAAAGAGGCTTTTTGCCCACACGATCCCTAGCAATGAGTAAACGCTTACTGGTGGTGTCCCAAAGTGCAAACGCGAACATGCCATTTAACATGCTAAGCATTTTTTCACCGTGCGTTGCATATAGCGCAAGAATCACTTCTGTGTCTGTGTGGGTTTTAAATGGATAGCCTTTGCTGACCAAGTCATCGCGAAGTGCCTGAAAGTTATATATCTCTCCGTTAAAGGCAATAATGTATCTTTCGTCATGTGAGTACATGGGCTGCGTGCCGGCTTCTGACAAGTCGATAATGGCCAACCGGCGATGGGCTAGACCTACGTATTCATCAATGTATTCGCGACCAGCATCTGGACCACGATGATAGATACTGTCACCCATTTTTTTTAGGGTTTGCTGGTTACCCATGTTCCCGCTAAATTGTGTAAACCCTGCAATACCACACATAGATATTTCGGCCCTGTAGTTGGTGTTCTTTATTGAACAAACCATTTGATGCATACCAAATGGCAGGTCATATTTACAAACTGATATGTTTACGAATTCTAGGCCCAAGCGCGGTCGTTACATGCAAAGGCAACTTTGCCCAAACTTTCTCAATTATGGGTCTGATTTTACCCTGTGGTACGTTTTCACGCTCATCGTTATCCTGAGCGCTAAAATCTTGTTGAGTTTGGGTTAGGGCATCATACCAATTCAGTAATTGTGGCGTGGCTCCCCACTGAGCTTTAAATCGATAAGTCCCCTCATTAAAAGTGGAGCGCCCAAAATCAAACGTTTGCATGTTATTGTCACACGCTTCTTTTAGTAAAGACCAATACAACAGCATGTTAGGAGCTAAACGATTGTACTGGGCAACTGTCGATGCCCATGGTATTGAAGTCACTCCCCCAGTAGAAAGCGTTATCCCAGCACCAACGGGTACATTTTCACTATAAACGACGGATAATATACTGTTTTCTTTATAGTTTTCAATGATATGTTGAAACCATGCCTTGCTATGTACAGGGGAGCCTAATTTACGCATGTTAATCGCGAATATGTGGTAAAAATCGTCTAAGCCATTACCATTTTTATGGATTTCATAGCGCAGGCCATTTTTTTCTGACTTTCGTATTTGGCTACGTAATTTTGACTTAAATCCGCTCATTAATTCTTCACTTGTTGCTGGTAAGGGCAAAAGCATACGTACTTTTTGGCCTTCCATTTGTGATTCTGGCGCGGGTTCGTCTATGTAGTCTCTTAATTGAAATGTTTGCCCAGTGACATTCAATAATTGCTGCTTCATGAATGCCAGTAGTTTATCTGCAGTTGTGCTGTCATCAGCGAGCAAGAAACCCAAATCACAATAGGGCAAGGAGCAAAACGCAGGGCGCAACAGGGGTCTGCGCATCAAGATACAAGGCAACACGCCAACAACGTCATCGCCGCAAAGGGCAATAGCTGAGGTGTTTTTGTGCTGGTATGCCTGTTCTACACTCTCTACCCAACCAAAATGATGATATGGCGTTGCTCTGGGGTGGTCATTGATATAGGCATTCCAGATGGATTTATCTGCTTGTGTGACTAAGCGTACGTGCACCGTCATTTTGTGTTCTTCTGTGGAGGTTGCTGAATTTTTTCAGCTGCTTCAGATAGCGTACAAAAATCCAGTTGGTATTTAGCGCGCAACGTCGTGATCACCTCAGTTATGGATTCGCTTAAAAACTCATAGGCGTTACGGTTTCCTAATAAGCTGTTGTTGTTATCCAATAAGCTTGAGCTGTGCATGTACATGTGAAGCACTGTGTATCCTTTGTTTATAACGGTTTCGCACAGAGATAACATGTCTTTTGGTGCTGATAGCTCCGGGCACAAATATTGTTTACGTAAAAAATGTGTGTGCCAAGCAATACCATTAAACCTCGTCCAGCTATATGGAGGAGATGCAAATTTGGTGTGAATGTCATTCCAGCGTGAAAAGTTCGGACGATTAAAGCCAACAGTTACTGGTAACTCAAAAATATCCCGCTGTTGTGATGACACAAGGGGATCGTTCAAATCAGGCCAGTAGGGGAGTGATGGTGCCCCAAGACAGCTGAAATAATCGTTGCTATAAAATGGATAAACGCTGGAATCGACGGTTATTCCTACATTGGTTAACAGCTTTAAAACATTGGAATCAATTCCCCATCTGCCAGTGCGAAACGATTTGGCTTTAACTGAGAATTGCTCTTCGATGCGGCGCATTAATACGTCAAGTTTTTGCGATACTTGCTCTTTAGGCAAATTAACTACGTGTGAGCTTTCATCTGTCGCAGCGCCGAAATACGGGGGATTGCACCAAGGATGAAGGTGGGCACCAATTTCGCAATTTTGTTGAGCGGCAATTGTTCTGATAGTCGATGCAGCAGCAGGGCAATCCGCAACTGCATAGTCGACTAGATATGTCGGCCGAACCCCTAGAGCATCAAGGTGCGCATGAAAGCTGGGTAGCAATGCCACATTATTCACATCAGCATTTTGTTGTGGGAACGCACCTGACCAATCCCATTCTTCCTCTGTATCAATGGAGAGTATAAAAATAATGGGTGGCGATTTGCTTCGTTGCATTAACTATCCTTTGTCATCTCTTCAAACAAATCACTGTACTGCGCTGCCATACGTTGAGCAGAATAATTATCGTATACGAATTGCTTAGCATTTTCAGCCATTTCTGTCGCACACGGTTGGTCGTATAACAATTTTTCCCAATAGCTAAGTAGGGTTTGTTTATCCCCTAACGTTGCTAGTAATCCTGTTTTCTCATGGCTGATTAATTGGTCAATACCGGCTATATCATAAGCAGCCACAGGTATGCTGGCTGCCGTCGCTTCCATAAGGCATCTTGGGATCCCTTCTAACGTTGAGGTCATAACAAATAAATCAAACGACTTCAGTAAGCTTAATCTGTCATCCCTAAAGCCTAAAAATTGTATCGCGTCTTTACTGGCTAACGTTTGAGTATGCAGTTCTAATTCTTGTCGTGCATCGCCATCCCCAAGTAAAATTAATTCAGTATCAGGGTGCGTGGTATGTAATTCCTCAAAAATGTCGAGAATATCGCGAATGTTTTTTCGACTAATCATTTGGCCCACAAAGCCAATGCGTTTTTTGTTGGGCTCCACGCGCGCAGGTACGGGCTCTGCTTCCACCTCAGACAAGTCTACACCGTTTTGAATATACAGTGTTTTTTCAGGCTTAACGCCAATATCCAACACGTCTTGCATAAGCTGTTGTGAGAGAGGGACGACTTTATGGGCAAAGCGCATAGACTGACAGCCAAGCCAGATAAACGCCTTTAATTTAAAGTCTTTCGCATTCTCAAAGCCGTGTGGAGTCACCACGCACTGGATTTTCGCTCGTCTGGCGGCCAGTACGCCTATAATGTCTGATTTGTAGCCATGGGTGTGAATAATATCAATGTTTTGCTCGCGAATTAGCGCGGCGAGTCTATCCACCGCCCCTAAATCAAACTTATTCTTCATATCGATAATATGCGTTGCTAAATTTAACTTTTGGTATTCCTTGACCAACTCTAGCGGTTTTTGACCAGGCTCCATGGTGACTGCTAAGTCGCATATTGTCGTATCGGGATCTAAATGCTTTGCTAAGGCAAGTACCCAACGCTCTGCACCGTAGAAGCCTGTGGGGCAAATAAATTGGAGTACTTTACGTTTTTTTATCATGGGTAACATGCCTTAAGTATTTTTATTGCTAATGGATTTAAATATGCCAGCAAAGGTACCAATCGCCCGAGCGGGAAAGTACACCGTATAGAAGGTGAATGTGTTTAAAAAAGAGACCTTCAATGTATCTAAGCGATACAAACGTATGGTGTATGCAAGTAAAGGTACCAGGGCCAATATCAAACTAAGTAAGGCTAGGGCCATTTGCCCGGCGCATATTAGAATAAGAGCACACAGAATGCATAAAAAAATCGCTGGGGGAACAATAAAGCTTGGCCACTCTCTGAGTGGAATATGCCGGCCTTCGATAGATTTCAAATTTGACTGCCCGCGCCATATCTCCTTATCAAACATACCTTTTAGGGTTTTATCTTCACCTAGATGAATGTAATTAGCTGCTGAGGTATAAAATAGGGCACCTAGTTGCGCTGCTTTGTCAGTAAAATAGTAATCTTCGCAGGTCAGCAAGTGTTCTGGAAATCCGCCAATTTTGTAAAATGCGCTGCGGGTGAGAAATAAATTTCGACCGGGTAAAAACGCTACGTTGGTATCCAATTCTGCATTGCTCAAACTCGTGCGAATTTTCTCTAGTGGCGGAGCCTCTGGTAGACAAATTTGCATAGCACTGGCGACAATCCGAGTTGGATCGCAATCTAAGGTGTATAACATTTGCTCAAGCCAGTTTTCTGACAAATAGATGTCTGCATCAAGAAACGCTAGAAACTCTCCGCTAGCTTGAGTCTCGCCGTAATTTCTAAGGGCCGAGATGGTGTCTGACTCAGGACGTAAAAATGTGTTGATACGTAATGAATGGTCGTTACAAAAGGTGTGGCTCAGCGCCTCTTTCGTTTGACTGACCACAATGACTTCTACTTGGGATAAGTCAAAGGTCTGTTTAGCAATAGATTCAATGGTTTGAATTAACATTTCAAACCTTCCCTTGTGGGGAATGATAAAAGAAATCTGCATCTAGTTAGGTGTTCCTGAGTGTATCACTGGCTATCCTAGCCTTTTTTTAAGCCAGTTTACTTCATTGCTAATTGAAAGTGCTAGCATACGTTTCACAAACTGTCTCTTATACACATCTCCGAGCCCACGAGACAAGAGGCAATCTCGTA
>OJFV01000359.1_pt1 | contig 11563 bp, 9 predicted proteins | sample 1594391 | NCBI WGS metagenome assembly OJFV01 (sample SAMN05416856, study PRJEB24817) | seawater metagenome | isolation source: Sea water | place: Canada:Atlantic | collected 2013-11
TTGTCTCGTGGGCTCGGAGATGTGTATAAGAGACAGACAAGAGACATGCCATAAATTTTAAACTAATAAAATCATTAAGTTACGTCAAAAAAGTATTAACTTAGGAACAAGCGCCGCACAAAATCGGTTCAATTTTGGGCAATTGCACCGAATTGGCGCATAAGGCGAGTATTAAATTTTGTATCATCAAGTTTCAGTGAATAATCGCGGTTGAATAGGGGATATTTGAAGAGGGTATAAGCACATATCGCGCGTGAGAAAATGACGGCGTGTAGAATTAAGCTAGGTCGAACGACACTGCGCCTTCCATCTTTACACTACCTTTACATAGCAGCTGCTGAACTTAACAGGCTATCTGTTACTCTACTCTGTTTTTAATCCATTAATGATCACGTGCTTATAACAGACCACTACCCAATGAAAGCGGATTTCAGCCCGAGCCTACCGCGAAGACCAAAAGCGAAAATGGGAACATTATGGATAATTTTAGTGTCTTTACTGCTACACATTATTATTTTTGTGCTCATTGCCCGCACGCCAAACGAAATCCCCAATTTCGAAACATCACAAGACAGTGCGCCTAAAATTAAGCCTATTACTGCTCGATTGATCTTTCCCACTATCAGCGTGCCCCCTGAACCTGCTCCAGTAAACAAACCTGTGCCAGAGCCTTCGCCAGAGCCAGAGACCGTTCCTGAGCCCAAAGACAGTGCTCAACTTGAAGAGCCGGCAGTGGTAGAGCAACCCCCACCAGCGGTTATAACACCAGAACCTGAATCTCGACCTAAGCCGGAGCCTAAACCATTAACTGAAATAGCTCCTGAGTCAGCTCCAGAGCCTGATCCGGCACCAGAGGTAGTTCAGCCAGAAACGAAGAATGAAGCCAATTTTATGCAGCAAGATCCCATGGCGCTTCCTCAGAGCAGCACAAGACCTGAACTCGCTGAAGGGCAAGAGCAAACCGTAGCGGATAAGGTCAAAGATCAATTGCACAGCTCTACCCAACAATCTATCGCGGATTTAGCCGCCGAAGAAGCCGCGCGTTATCGACGTGAGCAAACATCGCCAAGCTTGTTTGATAAGCCTGAACTTAGTCAGTTAACAGAAGATGAAAAGCTGGAAAAAGAAAACGAAGTATTGGCAGATTGCTCTAGTTACACCAACAAGGGCGTAGCGGTACTGGCAGGGTTGATGGGTGGCAACGTTAAATGTACCACCACCAATGGTGCTGAATCGTTTATTCATGACAGGTTAAATAAAACAGCCCATCTACCTGCCATGAAAGAGAAAAAAGATAGGTAGGCTTTTTAATTACCAAAGAGCCTTTCCCATAGTGATTTCTTGAGTGGACCGCGCACTTCGCCGTTACAGGTTTTTGGCACAGGAGGCAGGGCATCCAAAATCGCCGGAACACTGATGGTATTGGCGCAACCTGGGCGGCTAAGCGCACCACTTTGCTCTTCAAAATGGGCGATACCCAATCCTTTAGGATAGCGCCTGACAAATGACTTAGGTTGCTGCAGCTTCTGATAACCAATAAACAACTGCATAGCCCCGCTGGCACCGCTCAAATTAATCGGTTCGTTATTATCTTTACCCATCCAGCTGGTTACTAAAATATTATTATCAAATCCACTGAACCAACTATCACGATAATCATCAGTGGTGCCGGTTTTACCTGCCATGTTGATATCGCCGAAGGTTTGCTTTATCTGTTTTGCCGTCCCTTCACGAGTCACTTTATGCAGGGCGTAGTTTAGTAAATAGGTCGCTTTATGGTCTGCTCGCTGCTCCCCTCTCGCACTAAAACGCCATAATGGCTTGTTCTTAGGAGATAAAACGGCCGTGACTGCATGTAGAGGGATGAAGCGCCCATTGTTCGCAATGGTTTGATACATCTGATTGACTTGAATAGGAGACAAATTCACCGCCCCTAAAGTCATCGCTGGATAGATATCCATCGGCTCATTCACGCCTAAACGCTCTACGGTAGCGACAATATCGTCCAGCCCCACTTCCATGCCTAAATTTACCGTTGGAACATTTAAAGATTGTGTTAACGCTTCGACTAAACTCACTTGACCGCGGAATTTTTTATCGGCGTTTTTTGGCTCCCACATTTTGCCATAGGTACTTTTTAAGCTTATGGGCTCGTCTTTTAAAGGCGTTGCCAAATTATATTGCGCTGCACGTTCTAATGCGGTCAAGTAGATGGCAGGTTTTATCAGTGAACCGATAGCTCTTTTCGCGTCAAGTGCTCGGTTAAAGCCTTGGAATTGCGGATTAACGTCACCGACAATTGAGCGTACTTCCCCGCTTTTAATATCGGTCACCACCATTGCAGCTTGCAAAGCTGTCAGTTTCATACGCTTTTGCTGGGCTTTCACTCCCGCTTTTAGCGCTTGTTCGGCTTTTCTCTGGGCCACCGAGTCTAAGGTGGTAAAGACTTTTAGCCCAGACTCTCGCATGTTCGGGTCTGACAAAACTGTTTTTAATTCTCTACGTACCATGCTCATAAAGGCGGGATGCTTTCCAGAGATTAAACTTGCCCCGGATGCCAAATTAAGAGGCTGATTAATGGCGTATTCGTATTCGTTTCTTTGCAGTTCGTTGTTTTCAAATAAGATACGCAGTACCAAATTTCTGCGCTCAATAACTCGCTCAGGATGACGTCTTGGATTGTAATAAGACGGCCCTTTTATAATCCCAACTAAGGTAGCAATTTCCGCTACGTTTAATTCAGCAATTGGACGGTCGAAATAAAACAAACTGGCTAAACCAAATCCATGCACGCCGGTATTGCCATTTTGCCCTAGAAAGACTTCATTGAGATACGCTTCGATAATTTCATCTTTGCTGTAACGTGCGTCGATAATCAACGCCATCAACGCTTCTTTAGCTTTGCGTACCAGTGATTTTTCATTGGTTAAAAACAGGTTTTTAACCAATTGCTGGGTCAAGGTACTACCACCTTGAACCGCGCGCCCCGCAGATACATTGGCAATAAGCGCGCGCAATATAGAAAGCGGCGCAATACCATAGTGTTTATAAAAGTCCTTGTCTTCGACCAATACCAACGCTTTGAGAAGCGACGGTGGTACGCCGTCTAAATTGACCAACATGCGATCTTCTCGCCCACTACTCATCAGGCGAGTCACAAGCCAAGGTTCTAAATAAACATCTTCCAAAGCTTGGTTATTATCTAAATTTTGTAAGCTTGCAATTCGGCCATTGGTCAGTGTTATGTCCAGTGCGACTTCAGACTCTTTGCCGTGAGGAAAATGAAAAGCTCGACGTTGAATACGTACCCCAGTGGCCTTTAACTGATATTCGCCGGTTTCGTCGGCATGGCGTACTTTGCGATAACCAAGCAGCTCTAATTCTTCAACTATCTCTTGGGTGGTGATCTCTTGCTTGAGTTCCAAGTGCATTGGGCGCGCAAAAATTTGCGCAGGCACTTGCCATTTATTACCGCTAAATTGCTTCACTATTTGTGCGTCTAAATACACACCGTAAGCAGCCACAACGGCAGTCAAGATGATGAGTAAGCGCCACCAATTACGTATAAGCCAGCGTATTGGGTTGAACTTGCTAGGTAATGAAGGCTGTTTTTTGGAGGACTTTTTTGGCATCTATTGAGTACTGTGTCGAAGGAGAGGTTTCTTTGCCCCATTGTGCCATATCCTTCCTTCAAATACAGGTAGACCAAAGGCAAATACCGCTATTATGGTTGTGATTTACGCACCAGAGGCTTGAGGGCGGTTTCATATTTTTGCTTCAGCGCCTCAACACTGCCAATAATCATGGCCACCGTAATATCTTCTATGGTTTGCCGATTAGCATTATTTCGAATCAAATAATGACCAGCTGCTGCGGGCATTCCGAAGGAGATATCAACCGCTGGTAATGCCACGCTTAGGTCGATTCCAAAGTTATCTCTTACTACTTCAGCGAGATATTGAACGGCAGATTCTCGGCTATATTCGGTCGGATCACCGTGATCTTCTAGGCTCGGTTCAGCGGCAAGTCTTTCTAGGATTAATCCACGATCTTCCATGTAGGTTAAATAAGTGGTGGTCACACGCCTAACTAACTGTTCGAATGTTTCAGCACTTTGGGCTGCACTATTTTGCAGTACACGTAAGCGTTTATATTCTCGCTTCAACAACGTTTGCAGTAAATCCTTCATGCTCGGGTAATAAGCATAAACCAATGATTTACTCACCCCTGCTTCTTTGCCTAAACGTTCCATATTTAAAGCAGAAACACCTTCAGCCGCCACTAACTCGGCCGCGCGATCTAATAGCAGGTTTTTTCGGACTTCTGGTGAAAGCCGCGTACGCGTTTTCTTTAATTCTGACATAGGCGAGGGCTTGCAAGGTTCTTGTTATAAAATAATCAGTCAATAGTATGTATGACAGGACGAAAAGCAAGCCCCATCAAAGACCTAAATCTAAAAAATTTACGTTCTAATGCTGCAAGTTTCCGTTTAGCCCGTTCCTTATTAGAAATTAACACTTTTTATCGCGCCACCATCGACACGCAAATTAGCACCGGTAATATTTGAAGCCGCAGGACTTGCAAGAAAAACCGCTGCATTCGCGACTTCTTGTGAAGTACCTAAACGGTTAAATACCGAGACAGCTTGGGCACGCTTAAATAAATCAGGCTTGTGTTTTTCTATACCTTGCCAGAATCCGTTTTGGTGATAAATAGGCCCAGGCGAAACAATATTTACGCGAATATTATCTTTTCCCAATGTATGTGCAAGCTGACTCGCATAAGAGATTAATGCAGCTTTCATCGCGCCATACTCGGTTTCAGTAGGCATGTTGGCACTCATAATTGATGCAATTGACGCTATGTACACAATTGAGCCAGATGTGCTTTTTTTCAAATGTGGTAGTGCAAGTTCGGTGGCTCTAACGTGTTGCAGTAAATCAGCTTCAAACGCCTGCTTCCATCGTGCTTCTCCTTGGTATTCATTCATACTTGTCACGTTAGAAACAAATACATCTAAGCCGTCTAACTGCTCAACAGCTGACTCAAACCAAGCCTTGTAAGCGTCAGGATCAGAAACATCAACGCTTTGACCAGTCACCGTCGCTCCTTGCTCTTGCCATTGTGCCAAGGCTTCATCTAATGCACTTTTACCCCGAGCACAAGTCGCTACAGACACTCCCTCTTGAACAAGTGTATTGGTTATAGCATGCCCTATTCCGCGACTTCCACCGGTAACGATCGCTTTCTTGTTGCTGAGTCCTAGCTGCATAAGTTTCCTCGAATCTACATGTGTTAATTAGCAGATTTCACCCTACACGCTATTGAACAATTCGTCAATATAAACAAGATTTCAATCTTGAAAGTATTCTGATGCCAGCAAAAAGCTCTTGAAAGAAAATGTAAAACATCGGTTCCATCCTAGAGATAGAGAAATCCACTTGAGGTAAATGGCAATTAAAACAGTTACTAATACCAATTTAAGGTAGGAGAAATTTCTTTTAGCGCAGCAAAAACATTGGTGTGATTTTAACTGACGATTAGCCTTTTAATGGTCAACTTTGGGGCTTTGCTGACCACTCTGGACAAACTAGATGTGTTATTTCAAGCGTTTTTTGCTTACCCTGATGCTAATCGTCGCTTGTTTGTTTTCGTGGTAGCGGGCGCTGTTGCGGGATCATCGGGCCAAAAATGCTTTTGGTAACGACCTTTCATTTCTTTTTGTACTTCTTTGTAACTGCCTTTCCAAAAGCCAGCTAAATCTTGGGTCTGCTGTAGCGGACGTCCCGCCGGTGAGAGCAAAATCATTTGTACCTTTACTTTACCTCTAGCAACACTGGGGGTGTCAGCTAAACCGTAAACTTCCTGCATTCTGACAGATAGAGACGCTCCACCTACATCATCATAATGTACGCTAATACGACTCGTGCTTGGCACGGTTATTTTAGTGGGAAATAACTGATTGAGTGATTGCTGTGCGGCGTAATCTAGTTGATTTAACAGTAACGAATAAAAGTCTAATTTCGACAATTGTTGCCAACTCAACACGTCATGCAAATATGGCATGAGCCAGTGAGCAAGATTGTTTAACAGCCCAGACTCACTGACATCCGGCCACTGCCCATCAGTTAAGTGCTCTTTAGCCATACGTAAACGATAGATAAGCTGTAAGGCTGCGTCGTTAAAAGGCAGGCTCATCACGCCCCGCTCTTTAATTTGCTTATGCCACAGAGCCGTTATTTGCTCAACGCTTGGCTTAGTGCTGGGCATTTTCTTAAGCACAATTCGCCCTAACCGCTGCACGGATTGAGTTACGATAGCCGAGCGAGAGCTATCCCACTCACAGCGTGTTTCAGAGTTGATAAGATGATTAAAATACTTGTCTATTTGCTGTCGACTAAGAGGCTCTGCAAGCATAATTTTAGCGTTGCTTTGCGCATTATTGGTGAGCATCATCTGCCCTATTGCTAACCATGATTGGCCCGTTAGCGAGTCATGTTCACTGAGTTGAGCACCCGTCCCATTAACAAGCCCGTAGCGACCTAAATCACTTGCTTTACCAATCCAGTGTGGGAACGCAAAACCAAGTAGCACACCTGAATCTTCTAAAGGCCAGTGGGTAACATCACATGCTAGTTTTTTATGCCACTGGCGAATAGCTCGCCACAAAGGATGACTTTTCTGTTGCTGTAATAGGGTCAGCCGATCGTAACAAAGGCTCCCTGCTTGAGCCCCAAGTGGATCTTTATCTTCTAACAGCGCCGCCAAAGCACAAGCTAAACTTCGATGCCCTGCACTGAGTTCCCTGCTCTTAAGTAACATAGTCGCGATATGCGGTTGACTGCCAAGTGTGTGAACCTCTTTGCCATGGGGAGTAACCTGAAAATTAGCATCAATGATTTGCAAGCCCGTTAACACGCTGCGAGCTTGAGCAATTTGTGCATCACTTGGCATATCAATAAGCGCAAAATCAGAAATTTTCGCCCCCCAAACGCAGGCTTCAAGTAAGAAAGGAGATAAGTCGGTGGTGAGGATCTCGGCTTGGCCGTGTTCAGCTAAGCGCTGGTGTTGCTCTTTGCTCCATAACCTATAACACACTCCCGGCCCTAAACGCCCTGCACGGCCTGCTCGCTGGGTAGCTGATGCTTTTGAAATCATCTGACTGCGCAACTGAGTAAGCCCTTTACTTAACTGGTAAATCGCGCCTTTTTGCATACCGCTGTCAACCACTACACTCACGCCTTCAATGGTTAGGCTGGTTTCAGCAATATTGGTAGCGAGTATGATTTTACGTCGCCCTTGGGGGGCGGGTAGCAAAGCCGCTTCTTGAGCCGCTAAGGTTTGTTGAGAGAACAAGCAATGTATTTGGCAGCCTTTGGAAAGTGATTGAGCGAGTATTTTTTCACAACGACGAATTTCACCTTGGCCGGGTAAAAATACCAATATGTCTCCTTGATGTTTTGCAGCTGCGAATAACGTTAAACGTGCTGTTTTATCTGCAATAAAACCCGCAGTGGCATCTGGCCGATAGTAGGTTTCGATGGGATAAATTCTACCCTCACAGGCGATCGAGTCAGCGTTAGGCAAGAGTTTTTCTAAGCTTAAAACGTCCAAGGTGGCTGACATTACCAATAAGCGCAGGTCGTCGCGTAAGGCGTCTTTAACTTCTAAGCACAATGCCAATGAAAAGTCAGCGTGCATGCTACGCTCATGAAACTCGTCGAAAATAACCAAACTCACGATCGATAATTCTGGGTCATTTTGCAACATGCGAGTCAGTATCCCCTCAGTAACAATCTCGAGACGAGTCGCTTTGCTAACTCGGCTATCACCACGTATACGATATCCTACTGTTTGTCCTACTTCTTCCCCCAGTTGCTTAGCTAGATAGTGGGCTATATTTCGTGCGGCAATTCGCCTTGGTTGCAACATGATGATTTTTCGTGTGGCAAAAATGTTGCTCTGCAATAAAGCTAATGGCACACGGGTTGACTTGCCTGCCCCTGGCGGTGCAACCAGTATGACATCCTTGCTGCTCAGGCTATTGTGCAGTGCGGGCAGAATATCTTCGACGGGTAATTGGGTGTTTACTGGAAACAAAGCGGTATCTCATGCAATTTAACGGGATAGGCCGAGCACTAGCGCCTTCGCTTAGTGTATCCTTTGGTGGTTTTCATTGCAGAAGTTTTCAGGAGCATCCTATGCGTGCCTTTTTCGCTCTCACCCCGCCTGGTACTATTAAGTTAGCAATAGAAGCTTGGCGTGATAAGGCTTTCCCGCGATTTTATAGTCCAGTCAAAGCGAGTAATTTTCATATTACCTTGGCCTTTCTGGGTGACGTAAGCGAATCGCAACTCGACTCACTCAGTCAGTACATTGATACGCACTTAAACACCCGGTGCTTTTCACTCACTTTGGATTATGTTGGCTATTGGTCGAAACCCAAAGCGTTGTGGCTGGGAAACACGCAAGTTTCAAAAGAACAACTCGATTTGGTGGCATTACTACAAAAAGCGTCGCCAGCGTGTGGCATTAACCTGCAAAAGCGCGATTATATATCTCATTTAACCCTTGCTCGAAAATGCAATGAAAATCCACCGGCTGCGTTAATAGAGCCTAATTTTGCATTTCAAGCAACCGAACTGACCTTATACGAATCGGCTTCAAGTGCACATGGGGTCGTGTATCGACCGCTACTAAGCTGGCCGTTTTCACCGCGTTTCTCCTTTTGAGCACAAAATAATACAATTTGAGCTAATCCATAACGATTCGCTATTTACCTTGCTCCGCTAGCAAGGTAAAACAGGTGCAAATTTTTGAAGTGATGATTTCCCCATGGAACAAACATTAAGACTGGTCATCGATTGCCCAGATCAGGTTGGCCTTGTAGCTAGCGTGAGCCAATTTTTAGCCCAACATAATGCGACAATCGTCGAAGCAAGCCACCATACTGATTTGCAAACAGGGCGCTTTTTTATGCGTCATGAGATTTCTACTGACTCATTAACCATGGATATTGAACAGATCCGCTTAGGTTTCGCCCCAATAGCAGAAAAATACTCGATGAACTGGAAATTAGTAGATTCGAGTAAGAAACCAAGAATGGCACTACTGGCCAGTCATGAATCCCACTGCTTGATGGATTTATTACACCGCTGGCACAGTAAAGAGCTTAACTGTGAAATCCCTTGCATTATTGCCAACCACCCGCAGATGAAACAATTTGCTGACTGGCATAGCATTCCCTTTCATTGGATAGATTTTAAAACACTTGGTAAAGAGGCAGCATTCGCTCAAATCAGTCAATTGATTAAACAATACGATATTGATTTGACGGTCCTTGCTCGCTTTATGCAAATTCTACCTGACACCTTGTGCAAAGAGTTAGCAGGGCGAGCGATTAATATTCATCACAGTTTCTTACCATCATTTGCCGGTGCGAAACCTTATCAACAGGCCTATGACAGAGGTGTAAAGCTGATTGGTGCTACCTGTCATTATGTAACCAGTGACTTAGACGAAGGCCCTATCATCGAGCAGGAAGTGATGCGTATTAGTCATAGTGATTCAGCACAAGATATGGTGCGTAAAGGCAAGAATTGTGAAAAAACAGCGTTAGCGAATGGCGTTCGCTATCATTTAGAAGACAGAGTGATTATTCATCATTCGAAAACCGTGGTATTTGCTTAATAGTCTCGGTTAGAGTCAGCTAGAGAAAGGTTAGAAGTTCGCGACATATACCAAATTAATCTGTTTGTCTGTTCGTCCTTGACCTGCCCACGCCTGACTAGCATCGTTTGCTTGCCAAAGGGCTCGGGATACAGCAACTTCTAGGTACTGTTTCTCAGAGTCCAACATAAAGCGTGAGCTCAATAACCATTGGTTGCTTGCAGGAAGTTGAATATCAGCACCTTGAGAGGTTTCAAGGTTGGTGTCCATCTGGCGAACGTAGCCTAAGCCTAAACTTACACGATGATTCAAACGATAACGTGGTAAAATGGCCCATTGACGGGTGGTGGTTTTTTGATTGTGAGCGCCCCAACTTAGTTTACCTTTCACATATCCAATTTGAGTATCAATAGAAATAGCATCACCAAATTCTTGGTGAAATGTAAGTTGATAATCGCGTTGATGGCACCCATCGAATTTGATGCTTTTTTTATCGAAGTCTAATTCTGCACTTTGCGGTAACGTTTGTTTCAACCATTGCAATGTTTGCTGCCAATTCAATTCTGTGGCAGCCCCCTGTGAGGCATAAGCGATGGCAAGAAGACAAATGATAATTCGCAATGGGCTAACTCTATCAAAAACACTCAGGCTTTAACTGTAGCTCGCAAATAGCCGCGATGGGTATTCAGACGCATTATTTAGTATTCTTTTTAATACCTATGACACGTTATTGCCCGCTATACTAATGGTCTAACGTTCAGCATCTAGACATATCGACTAGCAATCTTGCTATCATTCAGACAAATTACCTAGATGATTCGCCTGACTATTGTGTAATCATGTTATTCGAACCTTTGGCACTAAGCTCATTACGGCAAGCCTGAATTAAAAGAGAATTATTAACCATGTCTAACTGCATCTTATTAGCTCGAAGCGCATTTATCTACTTACTACTAAGCATAGTCAGTATGGATGTGGCACTCGCTGACACTGACATGATTAAACTCAATGGCTTCGCTACATTAGGTGCTATTTATAATGACAGTGATGATTTAGGGTTTCACACCAATCTTAAAACGCCGGCCCGTAGCGGTTTTTCATTCGCACCAGACTCGTTAATAGGTGGTCAAGCAAATATTCACTTTGCGCCCCAGTGGGATGCTGTTGTGCAAGCGGTCTATAGAGACAAACAAGATTCTTCTCTACTCAATTATATTGATGTGGCCTTCTTACGTTATACATTAGACAGTCGCTGGGAAATTCGCGCTGGTCGAATGAACACCGACATCTACTTTCTATCTGAATATAGATCGGTAGGTTATGCCTACCTTTGGGCCCGCCCACCCGCTGAGTTCTATAGCAAGGTAACATCCGTATCTCAGTTTGAAGGTGCTGACATCATGTATAAGCAGTCCGTTGGACACGGCTTTTTACAGCTTAAAGCAGGGTTTGGTGAGTCTGATGCACGTATTGCTACTACAGGACGAGCATACGATATCGATTTTACTGACGTGTTGAGCACATCCATTTCTTATCAGCAAGATAATTGGCAACTTCGCGCTTCTTTTCTTGATACTGAAATAAGCGATTTTAGCGCAAGCCTCAAGAGTATTGATGATGCGATTGCACTTTTCCCCCCTAGTATTTGGCCTGGGGGCCTTGAGCTGCGTGACCGCTTTGATTTTGTGGGTAAAAAACAACAATTTTATGGTTTAGGTTACCAATATGACAATGATTTGTGGCTGATTCAGTCTGAAGTTGGATTCATTAATTCTGAATGGGATCTAGAACGGGACGCGGTTTCAGGATACATCAGTGTTGGATATCAACTCGAAGACCTGACATATTTCTGTCTCTTATACACATCTCCGAGCCCACGAGACAAGAGGCAATC
>OJFV01000365.1_pt1 | contig 11271 bp, 8 predicted proteins | sample 1594391 | NCBI WGS metagenome assembly OJFV01 (sample SAMN05416856, study PRJEB24817) | seawater metagenome | isolation source: Sea water | place: Canada:Atlantic | collected 2013-11
GAGATTGCCTCTTGTCTCGTGGGCTCGGAGATGTGTATAAGAGACAGCTTCTATTCAGTGGATGAAGTTCACACGTTCATTCTTTACCGAAATAGATCATACCTATGTTAATCCAATCTCCGATCAGTATATTGATGATATTAACGCTGCTTTTATAGATTTAGCGCCATGGTACAAGGGCGGGGGGTACAATAAACCGTATTTAGTATTTAACGAGTACATGACATGGTCGATATTTTCTTTGTATGCGAGGGAACATTATTCGGCTGAGGATTACGCTTTTAGCAAAAGCTATATCGAACACTTCATGGTCGAAAAAAGAGGGTTTTATAAGTTTAAAGGTTTCAACGAAGAACTTATTCGGCTGTATATCAACAGACCCAACGACGAAAAAATCACCGATCTATACCCCAAGATGATAAGTTGGATAAGAAATAACGTTGATCATTAAGTCCCAAAAATTCATGTTCGCTTTTTATGCTTTTGGTTCAACACTGGGCTGCGAGGACTAATCGTTTTTACAAGATGAATAAAATGCTGGCGTTTGGCGAAATGTCTTATCTATTTATCATGACTACTCAACTCGCTGCTTCATATATCGCTTTGGCGATTCTCCAAGAATATTTTTAAACATAGTAATAAAAGCACTAACAGAACTGTAACCTAGGTATTCGGATACTCTTTGTACTGGCATGTTCGTCATCAGTTTTTGCACTGCAATGATCACGTGCAGTTGAGCTCGCCAGTGGCCAAACGTCATACCCGTTTCACGCTTGATTAAACGCGCTAATGTGCGCGGTGTCGTAGCAAAATAGCTCGCCCATTGAGGTAAGGTTTTTCTGTCATCAGGGCAAGACAAAAGCAGCTGGGCTAGCTTGGCGACAGTGGGGTGACTGGGCAAAGGTAAATCCATGGTTTGTTGGGGCGATTCACTAACGACGTCAATTAGAACCTGAGCTAATCTGTTTGTCGGGCTAAAGTGTGGATAATGCTGATCTTGCTTGGCAAAATGACAAATTAGTTCTTTGCCCAATATACTCAATGCGAAAGTGCAGGTTTGGTCAGGCATGCGCAGTTCGCCTGGTTGAATAAATACGTGACACAGTTCAGCATGATCAGAAGCTCGATTGCTGTGAATAATATGAGGGGGTATCCAAATTGCGCTTTGAGTTGGTACCATCCACATTTTTCCCTGTACTTCACAGGTGACATGTCCGTGCAGTGCGAGTATCAGTTGGCCCTTTGAATGAGTGTGTAGTGGCAGTTCATGGCTGTTATTGACCTTCTCAATACGCGCAACTACGGGCTGAGGCATCGCCTCAAACTGCTGCAAATCATCCCACTGTATAAAATTCAATAAACTCATTTGTCAGTATTTAGTTATATGTTGTCTTGATTTGTAAATTATAAGCACTTGCGACCTTTTATAATACCCGCAGTTGTACAACACCATCCTAGATTTAGGCTTGGCTTAGAATAGGCGCTGTAATTAACGGCTATAAATCCTACGACTGTCTATTTTAGTTAGAGACGCGTTGGCATGAGGCGCGTGTCTTTTACTCACCGAACGCTTAGCAAAAGCGGGATAAACCAAAGAGAATAAAAGTGGGATTTATAAGCGGGCTAGGGCGGGTAATCCCCAGCAAAATCGTGGCGTCTTCTTTTGTGTTGGTCGCAGGCATTCTGTTTGTTGCGGCGAATTTACGTGCACCCATCACGGGTATTGCACCCATTCTTGAGCACATAATTCACACTTTCACATTAAGCAACACTCAGGCAGGCATGTTAACAACGTTGCCCCTCATTGCGTTTGCCATTGCATCTCCTATGGCAGCCGCATTGGCTAGGAAGATTGGTATCGAAAGTGCGATATTCATCGCATTGCTGTGTATTGCAGCAGGTATAGGGCTGAGGTTAATCGACTCAGTATGGATGCTCTACATTGCCACAGCCGTTATTGGCGTAGGGATCGCCATTGGCAATGTGCTGTTGCCTAGCTTAATTAAACGTGACTTTGCCGCGCGTGTGGCCATGATGACGTCGTGCTACGTGCTCGCTATGGGGATTTTCTCTGGTGGTTTTTCGGGTTTAGTCACTCCACTGGCAAATATCGAGGCCCTTCACTGGCAAGGTGCTTTAGGGGTATTTTCCATTGTGACTATTTTTAGCATAGTGTTATGGCTACCGCGGTTAACCACGCGCACTATGCCTGATGCTGGCGTAGCAGAAACGAACGAAAGGGTAGCGCCTCATTCAGCCAAACCTAGCAAGGTATGGCACTTTTCACTGGCTTGGCAGGTGACAATATTCCTCGGGCTGAATTCTTTTATGACTTATGTGCTGATTGGTTGGTTGCCCAATATTCTAGTTGATGCCGGTTATTCACAGGTGTATGCCGGGGTACTTCATGGCTGGTTGCAGTTTGCATCAGCTGTTCCTGGCTTTGTGCTAATACCGATTTTAGCAAGATTGAAAGACCAACGGATCCCCGCGGTGTTTATATCTATATTAGGCGCCGTAAGCATTCTTGGGTTGTTGTACGCACCAACGTTCGCCTTTTTATGGACTGTACTTGTTGGTTTTAGCTCAGGCGGCTGCTTTATTTTAGGTTTGTCGTTCATTAGCTTTAGAAGCCAAAACGCCTTGCAGGCAGCATCTTTGTCAGGCATGGCTCAATCATTTGGTTATTCGCTAGCGGCGCTTGGGCCTATGCTAGCGGGCTATTTCTATTCCTCTATTGGCGATTGGTCTGGCAGTTTATGGATGTGCGCACTAGCCAGTGTATGTTGCGCGCTTGTCGGTTTAGGCTGCGGGCGAAATAGAGTGCTTCCACACTTTTAGTTCAATACGGATAAGGAATAAGTTGTAAACGCTAACCAGGCCTAAAGACTTTACAGTGAAGCCTTGTAACATTTACTGCATTTACCCGTGTCAATCCGTTAGTGTTGAGCGCAGACTATTCGTGTTTTCTCAATACACATTTTATTACGTTTTCTACAGCTCTTTAATGGCGTGCTCTGACCGCCTTTTTTTAGATTAGGCACTCACGCAAAATCTTTCTTGGCGTTTCATTTGCTCCCTCGAACCTCGACTCCACATTCAATTCATTTTAGGAGAGAGATTATGTCAAACACAGTTAAAACGATTAACCCGACTACCGAAGAGCAGCTAAAAGAATACACGCTGTTATCCACCGATGAAGCGGTTAAAGCTGTCGATAATGCGGATGAGGCATTCCAGCAGTGGAAGCTCACCAGCAGCGCAGAGCGTGCAAAACTGCTAAACAAGATGGCAGATGTGATAGATGCCAATAAAGAAGAGCTTGTTACCCTAATGATAGATGAAATGGGTAAAGTGAAAGAGCAAGGCTATCAAGAGGTCGAATTGTGTGCCTCAATTTGCCGTTATAGCGCAGAACAAGGGCCAGAAATACTTGCCGATGAAGAGCGTGAGTACGAGCAAGGAAAAGCGATTGTCAGTTATCGCCCCATTGGCGTGGTGCTAGGTATTCAGCCTTGGAATTTCCCTTTATATCAAGTGATCCGTTACAGCGCATCTAACTTGATGGCAGGTAACGCAACAGTCCTTAAACATGCGGCTAACGTATTTGGTATGGCAGTCAAAATTCAAGAAATGTACGAAGAGGCTGGTTTCCCAAAAAATGTTTATCAATCATTGTTAATTGATGGCGAGGCTGCAAGTGAACTGATTAAACACCCCAAAGTACGTGGTGTATCGTTTACTGGTAGTGACGGTGTTGGTAAAAAAGTTGGTGCATCTGCTGCGGAAAACGTGAAAATCTCGGTACTTGAACTGGGCAGTAATGATGCCTATGTGGTGCTAGATGATGCAGACATCAAAGTGGCCGTTGAAGCTTGCGTACTGGGCCGTGTTATCAATAACGGTGAAACGTGTGTATCGGCTAAACGCTTTATTGTGACCGAAAAAAATTACGACGCATTTAAAGCTGCATTCGTCGATGCCATGAAAAATATCAAAATGGACGATCCAAATTTAGAAGGCACTGACATTGGTCCAATGGCGAGAGAAGACTTACGTGACAAACTTCATGATCAAGTGAGCGAATCAATCAAAGCGGGTGCGACCTGTTTAACAGGCGGTGAAGTACCAGACCGTAAAGGTTACTTTTATCCCGCTACCGTGCTTGAGAACGTTCAGCCTGGCTCACCAGCCTATGATGATGAACTGTTTGGTCCAGTAGCGTCATTAATTAAAGCCAAAGATGATGAAGATGCGATGCGTATCGCTAATGATTCGCGCTATGGCCTGGGTGGCGGTATTTTCAGCCAAGACGAAGACAAAGCCATTAAGCTGGCCCGTGATGTGTTCGATACCGGTATGATAAATATTAATGGTTATGGCTTAGCGCACCCAAATCTGCCATTTGGCGGGGTGAAAGACAGTGGTTACGGTCGTGAACATGGCGGCTTTGGTATCAAAGAATTTGTTAATGTTAAAGCTATTATGGTGACACAATAACCCCGCGGTTCTCGATAATAGCGCTAGGTAGGAAAGATAACGTCACCTACGATCGCTCCTTATAAAGGGCCTACACCTTACATAGAGCACAGCGTTTTAAAGAGAAGCCAAAGGAATAGTAAAGAGCAATATATAAAGGCAGTCAGAATTCTCTGACTGCCTTTTTCAGCTACTGCTTGCCAATGTGGCTTTGGATGAACAAGTACCGTGTGTCAAAAGTAAGCGGTAGCCCCTTGCAGGTATTGGTTAAATGCACCTTGATTAGCTTGTTTTAACGTGACGCATTGCTGCGATTCATCTTGCGCAACCTCGTAGCTGCGAGCCATTCCGTCGTACTTGTCTTTATGTTTGCTGTAAAAGTCTTGTGCCAATTCTATGTTGTGCTCACTGCAACTGCTTGACACATATTCAGGCATGCGCGCCACATGATAGGCCGGCATTTTAGCGGTCACTTGTTCCATGTTTTCATCTAACCATTGATACAGTACATCTTGTTTTTCTCTGGCTCGACTGGCCGTGGCAATGAACCCAAGTACGTTGGCGGGGCTCACGGCATCATTTAGGGTCATATCAAGTACTTTGCGCACAGTTACCGCCTCGGGGAATAACATACCGAAGCGGATTGCGCTCTGGGTGTTAGCATCATTAGTGGCAAAATACGCCGCCTGATACTTGTCAAACCATCCCTTGTCGTCATTAACCGCCAAGCTGCGCATAGCATTTCCGGCAATCGCTCGGCCTGTACTTGTATCGTCTTGTAGGAATTTTTTGGTGATGCGTTTGCTCTGTGCAATGACGTCTTTGTTTTGCGTGTAACGGCTAAGAAGGCCAAACACAGCATTACGCAGGCGACTTTTATCGTTGCTGTCACCTTTGCTCTCAACTGTGCCCAAACGCGCAAACCAATGGCTTAGTTTGCTATTTAAGAATTGCGCAAATAGGGCCTTATTGTTGTTATCAACCAAGTAGGTAAGGTCGTTCAGCGATGCCACCACGGAGCGAGCAACGACTGGGTCGTCATCTTTCGCTAGTGCATCAAGCACTGCCATGTGTTGGTCTAGGGTGATTTTGTCTGCATTGAGCAGTGCATCTGAATTGTACAGTAGTGATTTTTTCTCTCTGGCGTTCAGCGCTTGCGTGTCTTTGAGTAGCGCATGCAATTGCGATTCAGGGATCTGCCAACGCATATAACCCATGGCATTATTGTTAGGGTAAATCCACTGGGCTTGGGCCAACTCGGGCAGATTCGTTTTGGCTTTATCTAAAAACACGCGTGTGCGAATGATTTTGCCGTTTTTCTTGTAGGTAACTGCAAGGGGCACAATCCATGTCTGTGGGTTAACGTCGGCGCCAGCCAAATGGTATCGGCTTTGGCTCACATCGCCGTTTTTAGCAAAGCTAACTAAGGGGTAGGCTGGTTGTTCTAAATAGGTTTTCATTAACGCTGGCACATCAAAATCTGCGACCGTTGAGAGTACCTCCCACAAGTCATCTGCTTGTGCATTACCCCAAGCGTGTTTTTTCATGTAGCTTTGAACACCTTTTTGAAACGGCGCTTCGCCCACTAACGCTTCAATCATTTGCAGCACGGATTCGCCCTTGCTGTAATTAAGGCCTAGGCCGTCCATGACGTCGGTTTGACTGCGCACTTCTTTTTTAACTGCACGTGTTGTCGGGCTCGCATCGGCGCCAAATGCTCCTTCTTGCACCAGTTGTGCTTGGGTGTTCTGCTCAGGGTAAAGGGCCATGGTTATTTTACTTTCCATCCATGATGCGAACGCTTCGTTTAACCATAAATCGTCCCACCAGGCCATAGTGACGAGGTTGCCATACCACATGTGCGCCAGCTCATGGGCGATCGTTTTCGTTGGGCCGCTTTGCTCAGTTAAACGTGGCTCATCGTCAAGCAGTAGTAAGCTACTGCGATAAGTGACTAAGCCAGCGTTTTCCATCGCGCCATGGGTAAAATTAGGCACTGCGATAAAATCGAGTTTTTCGTAGGGGTAGGGTGTACCGAAGTAATCTTCTAAGGCATCCAAAATTTTGGGCGTTTGCGCCACAGCAAATTTTGTACGATGGGCTTGGCCTTTGGGAGTGTAAATCCTGCCGGGCACGGATAATCCAGTGATTTCAGCTGAATCCATTTCGCCCACGGCAAACGCCACTAAGTAGCTCGGCATGGGTTTGGTCTTTTTAAACACCACGGTTTGCCAACCGTCAGCTTGGGTTGTTGATTCCACTGGGGTGTTGGAAATAACCGTGTTGATCACAGGTGAAGTGATCGTCATTTGATAGGGTATCTTATAATTTGGCTCATCAAACCCTGGGAATGCGCGCCGAGCATGCATGTCTTCAAACTGGGTAAAAATGTAGTTTTTGCCCTCAAACGCCGATAAATACATACCGTCAGAGGTGGTATTCACCTTGCCGGTAAATTGCATATGCAACTGATAGGTTTTGGCGGGCAACACTTCTTGCGCCTTACCTTGCTGAATATCATAGGCTTGGCTTTCTACCGTCAGTGGGATTTGACGCGGGCCGTCAATCAACTCGGCTGTATGCACGTCTAAATCGCGTTGATAGAAACGCACCACATCGGTGGCATTTTCGATGGTCACTGTGATGGTGGTTTCACCGCTAAACGTCGCTTCGTTAGGATCGATTTTCAGTGAAATTCGTTGAAAGCTAGGTGTTACGTTGTTGCCTAGGCGATAGGCGTCTTCGCCGGCAATTGCCTGTGTTGCTAAAAACACGCTAAGGGCAGTGCTCAAGCATCGTTGCATCAAATTCATAGTAAATCCCTGTTATTGATTGTATTTTTAACTAAATGCAATGGTAAACGCTTTGGCTGCATTTATTTGACGCGCAGATTAGGTGAAATTGTCGAAAAATCAACTGCCTTAGCGTTAACAAGTGTTTCAATTCGTGGCGGTTGAGGGGAAACGGGCGTTATAGGACGGTGTGGAAAGGACACTTTTCAAAGAGGGCTCGGCGCTGAGCCTTGTGCTGGGAAAGTAAAACATTGCTTGGTTTAGTTCACTCAAGGTATGAAATGCCCTTAGATGAGTGCGGCGCTATTCATGGTATAGGTTAATTTTGAGGGGTATGTAAATCTCCTTTTCGCTCTACCAAAGCGTGTTCGATTGCTTTCATATCGCTGTCCCTTAGGGAGTAGAAAAATAACGTAATCATTTTTAGAAATGCCAACCCTGCTGGGATCAGACTGAAACACATCAAGATACCAAACTTGGCTTCCTCATCCTGCGCCTCATTGCCAACAAAGCCGTAAGCAGCCAAAATCCAACCCGCTAAAGCACCCCCAATAGATAAACCTAGCTTGAGACCAAATAGTGCAGATGAAAAAATCACCCCAGTGTTTCTATGGCGATACTTGTATTCTCCATAGTCAGCTGTGTCTGCATACATTGACAAATTTGACGGAACTTGGATCGTATCCCAGCCCGAGAAATCGAACTCGTCATTGATAAAACCTTCAGGTGCATCATTTGGATTTACAATATATTTAAAAAACCATTTCCCGCTCAATGCTAAATAAGATGGCGATGCTTCGTCAGATTTTGATAATAGTGACCCAAGACTATCTTGAGAAATGAGACGAGGTCGTGAAGCTATTCGATGAATATTAATAAGTTCTGGTGCTTCCCAGAAATTAGCGGGAACGGAGGTCGGCAATGGCATATGGATTTCTTCTATTATTTATTAAAAGAATGTATGAATATTCTGGGAAGGGAAAAAGATATTAATTTACGAGGGTAAATTAATATCCTAATTATCATTTCTATATTAAAAGCTAGCGCGTACACCTAAGGTATATCGTGCGCCCGAATCAACTAATGAAACAAAGTGATTATCAAAGCGTCCTTTTGACTTAACTTTTTCTTCAGTGAGATTAATCCCCTCTACAAAGACAGACACATTGTCGTTTATGTCGTAGCTCGCGCTCATGTCTACTTGGCTATAATCTTCAACAAAGATAGGGTCTCCACCAGTTGGATTTCTGAGTGTTTGTAAGAACTCATCACGTTTGTTAAGCGCAATACGTATTTGGAAAGCATCTTTTTCGTAAAAAAGCACAAAATTCCGTGAATCCCCCAAACCCGTCAAAGCAAATGTTTCATCTAAATTATCAACATCGACTTCTTTATTACTGTTTACAAAAGTCATGTTGGCGAAAATACCTAAACCGCTCAAAAACCCGGGCAACATATCAAATGTTTGTTGATATGATAATTCCAATCCATCTGCAGTTAGCTCGTCTGGCGAGTTCACAAAACTACCCACGCTCCATTCTGCTGGCGAACCATCAGGTTCATTTATGACTTCGCCAGTATTTGGATTCGTAAATACTTCTTTTCTAAAACCCGAGACAATAAAATTATCAACACTTTTGGTGAAATAGGCGGCAGATACATAACTGACATCACTGAAATACCATTCAAGCGATAAATCAATACTCTTCGCTTCAAAAATGTCTAGCTCTGGATTACCTGAAGTCGCACTTAGTGCGCCTGGGCTCAATACATCATAACTAGTGCGGGGGGCTAATGTGCGCATGGTCGGGCGGGTGAGTGTTTTGGAATACGCTACGCGGCCTACAAGGTCATCTGTTATATCTAGTTGAAAATCAAAAGTTGGAAGAACATTTGAGTAATTATTTTCCTTATTAATCGCTATTTCTTCATCTGTTAACGTAGCCAATAGCAGAGTAGGGTCGTTTTCTATCGGGCTTAATTGTAGTAATGATCGCTGCGTTCCTTTAGCCGTCATATCTGTTTCTACATAACGAACACCTAAATTAGCACTCCAAGGCATAGTGCCTAATTCACCATCGAATGATAATTCGACATAAGCGGCTAGTATGCTTTCTTCAATTGAAAAAGAGTTTGATGTTCTTTGTGGCGCAAAACCATTGTTGGCATCTAAAATCGCTCTGGTTGTTCCTGGAACATCCCCTCTTGCTTCATCCCGTTGTAACGCGGCGGCATCAGATTCCAAAAATTTAAAATATTCCTCTGCATCTATACGTAACCAATTTGTTGGAACATCCGTTGTGTTTTCTCCGCTCATAAAACCAGACGGGGTAAACGGTGTCAGTAGGGCATCAGGTACATCTATCAGATAGCCACAATATAAGCATGTAACATTACTGTTTGCTCGCAAAGTTGTATTCGATTTCTCTCGTTCAAGAGAAGAAATGCCAACATTAATGCTTCTTAACAGTCCAAAGTAAATGCTATAAGTCGCATCTAACTTTGCCTCGGATACGTCATCTTTTATCGTCAAACCTTCATAGTTGGCTAAATGCGAACGCCCTAGTGATGGTGTTAATTCAGGAATACCCGTGACTTGAATTAATTCACCATTATTGACAGAGCTAGTTGTATTGTTAAACCCGATAACAGCAAAGGTATCATTTCCACCATTATCTGATTCCGCTGAGCTTCTAGATAAATCTAACGTTAAATTCAGCGCGTCATTAATATCAAAATCTACATTCAACCCACCGGCAAATGTTTCTGTGGGTCGATTGAAACTACTTGCAACAAAGTCAGTAGCACCATTGTGGGTTAATTCTGTGACCGTGTTATTACTGTCAACTTTGGCACTTGTTATTTGGCTGCCGGTAATCCAATGCCCTATTGAGGTGGCGTCAGAATCCACATTAAAATCAGAATAAATTACGTCAGCCGTCACCGTTAGATTGTCTGATGGCGCATATTGCAGCACAGCGGTACCGCCAGTTCGGGTTCGGTCTTGAAAATCTACTAGTTGAACATTCGTTTGTTGAACAAAAGAATTCTCACTACCTCCAACCGCTGACAAATCTACCCCGTTTAAAAAACCACGCGTGTTTATCTGATCGATTCGTGCTTTGCGTTCCTGATGAGAAAAAGAAAAAAGTACTCCAAACGTGTCGTCTGCGAAGGTCGTGCTCGCTAACCCAGAAATTTGTGGCGTTGTTTCACCGGATAATTCTTCATGCAGCGCTTTAGCACTCACAACAACCTTTGTTCCATTGATGTCAAACGGCCTCGCAGTCGTTACATTCACCGTTGCCCCGATACCTCCTTCGGTCATGCTTGCTGAATAGGTTTTATACACTTCGGTGCCGCTAATTAATTCAGATGCCAGCGTATCGAAGCTAAAATCGCGCTCTTGATTTTCAGTTGCCATTGTCCGCCCGTTCACGAGTACGGTATTAAACTCTGGGCCAAAGCCACGAACGGTGATACGTTGACCTTCACCGCCGCTACGGTCAATGGAGACGCCAGGGATCCTTTGTAGAGATTCAGCAACGTTTTGATCTGGAAATTTTCCTATATCCTCAGCTGAAATAGAGTCCACAACACCTCTCGCTTCGCGTTTAGTGTCGATCGCTCGTATTAGGCTACCTTTTATCCCAGTCACGGAGATTACTTCAACATCCTCAGAAGTCTCCGCGTAACTTTGCGTGTTAAAAAGCATACCACTAACGGCGTAAGCGACAGATATAGCTAAAAGTTTCCTTTTGTACATTTTCCTCTCCAAAAAATAGTTATATTGATTTAACCGAATTACACGCTCGGCATTCAATGCTATTTATTGTCAACATATATATTGAAAATTGTTAACAAAATAAATACATTTTTATAATACTGTAAGTGCATATATTTTTGCAAGCGCTTGCAGGAAAATAAATTCAAGTTTGATTTAAGTGTTATTTTACAACGCTTTACAGGTAATTTCGTTATCAGGTTTAGACTTGAAAGG
>OJFV01000366.1_pt1 | contig 11241 bp, 6 predicted proteins | sample 1594391 | NCBI WGS metagenome assembly OJFV01 (sample SAMN05416856, study PRJEB24817) | seawater metagenome | isolation source: Sea water | place: Canada:Atlantic | collected 2013-11
CGATGTGATATTTTAGACCATAAATAGTCGGTAGGTTATCAGCATGTTTTTTCTTAATTCCGACCGTATCCATAAAGTTGACGACAAGGGAAATGTCGAGGTCCCAGGATAATTTTGATCTTTCTGTATGGGTTTTGAAAACAAAATCAATGTTTTCTGAAATTTGTGTTTCATCCCATCCATTATAATAGGCTAGACGCTTTGAAAAATGTTCGCCAGAACCTTTGAAATTTGTGATGTCTGGATGAAACATCATATGACAATCGGCACATAGACATAAAAAACCTTCGAGCCTTTGAATTGGCATCCGGCCATCAAGAATATGATAGCTCCATAATTCTTGAATATTGGTTCCATATTTTTTTTCATGATACTTTATGATATCAGACACCTTACGAGACCCACAGAGTTGGCATCGTTTGTTATGCTGTAAAAAAATTTGATTTTTAATAATTTCCCAATCTTGTCTTACAAATAAATCTACTAGTGCAGTTCCCCATGTTGATTTTGGTGAGAGCTGAACATCGAGAGGGGGGTGACCATCTGGTCTAAATGCAACAGGCAAAAATTGAACAAAGTGTTTAATTTTTTTAGGCTCATTGTGCACGAATAGATATCGCCCTTCTTTTAGTGCACCAAGAGATCGAGCTGTTATGTAATTTTCTGGTGAGACAGGAAGATATATTCTTTTTTGAAATGAAGTTAGTGGCGGTATATTTTTTGTATCTGTTAGAGTGACATTTACAGGGAATGATTTTATTTGCGACAAGTCGAATGCCTCGACTTGAAAGTTGTGAAAACAAAGAGATGAGGAGTTAAATGTAGAGGCGCGTTGTTCCAGTCTTTTTTTTTGGTATAGCCTGTTTTGTAAAACTATTTCCTCAAGACCGGATATTTTAAATTTAAGACGAGAAATTTCTTTATCTACATTTGCACGTCTTTTTTCTTCTTTTAATTGGTGAGAGGAAATCACTTCCCCTCTCATTCTTTCCACAAGTAATTTATTTTCTTCAATAAATTTTTTATTTGGAACATATAATTTTTTTTTGCGAAATTCCAATTTTGGTAATAATTTTTGAATTTCAAGTTTTGCCTCAAAAATCATCTTAACATAATCAGTTCTCCCTTTTGGATTAATTCTCCACTGATCAAATTTATTCATGAATTTTCTGGTTGATTGGTTTTCTTTTCATCATTCAGATATTTTTTTAAGGTCGCTTCGGTCAGAGAAATTCCGTAATCCTTTTGTAAAACATTTATCAAAGATATATATGAGACACCATTTTTTATGGCAGTGTTAAGTCCATCTTTTAAATTGTGCACAATATTTTGTTTTGTAAGCTTTTCAGGTTTTTCCTTTTTAAGACGTTTGTTGATCTCTGCGAAATCCAAGTCACCTTCATAAAACACTTTACTCATAAAATTCTCCCCTTTGAGATGCTCACGTTGCTCACATCAAATTTTCAGAAAACGATCAAATATTGGTTCAATCTGTCTAGCTGACAGCTACCACCTATTTAATCGTACACTCAGTTTAACTGTACCAGCTACAACTTCAATCAATATATTTCTACCTCATACTACTCATTCATTCTCATATATCCAAAATAAAAATATCTTACTTTCTACACACTTTATGCATTAAAATGCTGACGCAAATATGAAAAAGCTGTTATAGTTTAAATAGATATAAAATAATATATACATATCAATGACTTGCAACTTTTTGAGAAAATTATGGCAAAGTTAAAACCAATATCCGGCATGGTTGATGAAATTACTTTTGATGCTTGCAAGCTAAAAGGTAATGGAAATACGGGTGTCGGAATGAGGCTTTTGGTCGAAGAAGCGATCGCATATCAGAACAAAAGAGACCGGTTATTGAATGAAGTACTCGAAAAGTGTCTCGACCGTATGGAGCTCATGGGTGATGCAACTCTCGCGATGAGAAGTGAACAAAACCTATTGATGTCAACTTTGGATGTAATTTTAAGCGAAGCTAAGGGCGTAGAGAAAGAATAGTTACAGCGGATGTCTTCTTCAATTTCATCAATGGCAACGGCGGAATACTACCTGACAATGACGCTCAGTGAACGCTCTCCTGCGGAGTATTACACTGGCGGTATTGAGCCTGATGGCGTGTGGTATAATCCTAAATCATGTCTCGAAATAGAAGATGGTGGGAAGGTTGAAGCCAAAGAATTCAAGAATTTGTTCGAAGGGTTTACCAAAGAGGGTGAGGCTCTTACGAGAAATGCGGGAGCTAAAAACAGATCTACTGGATTAGATATAACCTTCAGTGCTGATAAATCTATTAGCGCATTATGGGCAATATCGGGAGAAGAAAAGAGACTAAGTATAGAGGAAATGCAGCAAAGAGCTGTGAATAAAGCTCTTGATTATATGCAAAAAAATGCTTCTTTTTGTCGCCGTGGTTATAACGGAATGAACACGGAGTTATGTTCATTTTTGGCTGCAACATTCCGGCATTCAACAAGCCGGGATATGGACCCTCAACTGCATACACATGCATCTATTTTTAATATTGGATTTCGTCAGGATGGAACAACAGGTTCCCTTGATCAACCTGCCTTTTATCGATTGTATAGAACAGCTGGTGCAATTTACAGAAATGACATGGCTCGTTCTTTACGGATTGAGTTGGGCCTTAACATGGAGCGCCATGGTAAGGATCTTGCTTTTACGAGGATAAAAGATTTTCCGGAAGACTTAACCATCTTGTGGTCGAAGCGCCGACAAACCATTCTCAAGCGCACTAATGAATTGGGTGTCGATCCATCAAGTAATGGAGAGCTAACTTCCCTGATTGCTGTTTCAACCAGGCCAGATAAACAACAGGATAATACCCTTGACCAACTCCTGGACCGTTTTAAAGGGGAGGCTTCTGAGCTCGGGCATAGTCATGACACTGTAATGGAAATGATTTCTCATGATCCTGAAATTTCGCGCCAGTTATTAGAGAATGAAATAAGAAAAATTCCAGAAACATTGATGGAACATGACGCTGTATTCAACGAAGGAAAGCTGGATAATTCTTTCTATAATACTTTGGGCGGACAGCTTTCAGTAGACGAAGAAAAGGAAATGTTTGAGTGGTTAAAGAGCGAACGTTCCCTTGTGCATGTTGGCTTCAGTAAGAAAAATGAGCGTCTTTATACAACGCCTGAGATGATCTTTTCAGAGATTAATGTTAAGGATTTGACGGGCCATTTACGTAACAATTTATCCCATAGAATTTCTATTAAAGCAGTTGATGAACGCATTACAAAATTAAAAGAGGACGGTGTTCTCTTGTCCGTTGAGCAACTTGAAGCTTTCAAATATGTGACGAACAAGTCTGGCGCTATAGCTGTTATGGAGGGGGCTGCTGGAGCAGGTAAGTCAACAGTTCTTTCTTTAATTTCGGGCTTGCTTAAGGATAATAATTTTGAAGTTATTGGTGCTTCTACTACATGGAAGGTTTCAAATGACCTAGGCAATGACTGTGAAATAGATAGCTTTGCTATTGATAGTTTGCTGTACAGCATTAAAGAAGGGCATAGAGAACTTAACTCCAAATCCATTGTGATTATTGATGAAGTAGGAACGCTGTCTACGGAAAAAGGTGTCCAATTGTTAACGGCTGTTCGTGATGCTGGGGCCAAGATTATTCTCTCAGGAGACCGGGAACAACAACAAGCCGTTGAAGCCGGATCATTCCTTCGACTGGCTCAATCAATGGAAGGCGGTGTCCGCATTGATCGTATTCGCAGGCAACGTGCAACTGTTGAAGACATCCTTATATACAAAGATAAAACGAACGCACTCGATCGTAAGAATGCCCGTTATTATGAAAACATGATGTCAGCTTCTGACAAGGAAAAACTGCTAGATACTTACGCAGAAACCGTTGAACGTCGAGGTGATGTCTGGCAGCGTGACGCGTCAAAAGACCTCAAAGAAGGTCGGGCTGAAGAAGCGCTTAACGCTTACCATGAGAGAGGTAATGTCCGTTTTGCCTGGAATGAGGGGGCTGTAATATGGAAGCTTTCAAATGACTGGATGAAATGGACTGCGGATAATCCAAACAAGACTTCGATCATTCAGGCTAGAACGAACAAAGAAGTTATTTCTCTTTCAACCGCTATTCGTAAATTACTGAGAGAGCAGGGCCGTATAACCGGTGATGATTATTCTATTACAGTTTCTGGAAGTCAAAAAGGGCAAACACATACTCTGGAACTTGCAAGGGGTGATCACTTTATCTTTGGTACCCGTAACCGAAACCTCGGCGTTGTTAACGGAACAAAAGGTGTTGTAACTGACATCAAACAGGGCCTTACAGGATTGGAGATTACGGCTAAGGTTGGCGATAAATCGGTTACCTTTAAGCCTGAAGATATGATTGGTCGGGATAAAACTGTCTGCCTTAAAGGGGGCTATGCCACGACTATTTACTCTAGCCAGGGAATAACGGTGGATGCCTCCTTTAACCTGGTCAGTCATCTTCTCTCGCGAGAGAGTGCATATTCTTTTGGAACGCGTCACCGTGACGAAGCTTTCTTTTATGTTGGACGAGAACTCGCTGAAGAGGTTGTTCGGCAAGACCGCAATGAAGAGATTCAAGAGAAGCCTGTTTCTGATAAAGAAATTATTGAAGCTCTTGGTAAGAGATGGGCAGTATCCGCCCAAAAAGAACTCGTTCATGATCACATGGATGACCACTCGATTGAGTGGTTTGTTAATTTGCATTCTCTCTTAGGTAAGGGCGAAGATATTTCTGAACTGCTTTCAAACGATATTGTTGCTCGCGAGTGGGCGCGTTTAGAAGAAATCAAAGCACAAACATTTACGGGAACTGATCTTGAAGCACGTATTCTTGTTGGAGAATTTGGTGTAGCCCGAGCTGAAGCTGCGATCCTTGGTCAGTCTATTCGAGATGAAATAGGTGAAGAAGGCGTTTTCTACGAACACAAGGATTATGGGACGTACCAACAACATCGCTTTGTTGCGGACGCTCTGGCTGCGAGAATTGGTTCCAATTTGGAATCACATCGTCCGGCACTAGTTAATTATCCCAATGTGAAAGATGAGCAGTTATTTGAGGCAACAAAACGGCACGAAGCTCGTGAGCTTGTTCGTTCCTGGCAGAGTGCCAAAGACAATTCTAAAGTCGCCACGGCTGATAAATTGGCGGATCAGATCGTTCAGATTACCAAGTCTGAAAAGGAACTGTCTGTTGATACAAAAGGTGAGAATTCAAAGAAATATATGGCTGCTGCTGTTCGGGAGTTATCGGCGGCCCGGGATGATATCTCTGGAGATGGTATCTCTCGGAATAATATTTCCTGGGATGGTATTTACCGGGGTGCTGAAGATCATCGTGAGCGTATTCTACGTGAAGGGATTTCTGCCAGTGATTGTCGCGATCGCGACCTTGTTTTGGATTACCGTCGTTCGACTATAACCGTTGGTCGCGTTTATTCTGAAATGAGATCTCTGGCGGGAGAGGGTGTTCAACTCTCCGAGCAACCTGGTTATGCGAAGTTACAATCTGCCCTGGCTGATCGTGATCGTCTGGCCTACCAGGCACGGAACGTATCTGCAGATATAAAAGGCAGCTTTGCTATTGGGCAAGATAAGATTGAGCGTCAGGGTGCCATAGGTGAGGCTCGCAAGCTTGTTAACGCATACCAGTTGCAAGACGCCAAGGGCAGTACTCTGCAAAGAGATGAGCTTGCGGCTGAGATAATTCTCCGGACTAAAGCCGAGAAGGGCATGGCACTGGAACTTGATGCCGTTGATCCAGGTACCAGTCATAAACATGAGAAAATTACCAGTCGGATTGCCATGGAAAAGGGTATGGACTGGAAGCGTCTGTTTGCTCAGGCAAGCCAATACAATGAGCGGAAGTATTTTGATGCTCTTACTGTGCAAGAACAATCTGTGCACAGGCAGGTTGATAGGTATAGGGCTCTTGAACGCGAAGTTGGCCAGCATTACAATGAGGCGATAAAGGAGAGTAAGGATTTATCCATTGCCCGAGATAAAACAGATGGGTGGAAAGTCATGCTGTCCGTCGGCGCACAGCGTGATCGTCTGGCGCGTAATCTGGTGTCTGGTGGTCAAGACTTTGGACCAGCTCTAAAGCATTATCGTGGGAATTCTGAGAGACTGCAGGCTCGGGCGGATCGGGTAGAGGCAGCAGATCTGGTTGATAAATATGCCGGGTTTAAGCTTGAGGGCAAAGGTCTCGATGCTGGCCAGGTTGCCGGAGAAATTCTGGCGCGGGTTTCGAATGAGAAACTTGATCAGTTGCCAAAGATTACGGCCAGGGAAATCTTCTCGAAAGAGATTGAGTGGAAGGTTCTCTATGATGACCGGAATGCATTTTCCACGGCCATTGATAAGGCGATAGCTGAGTTCAGCAACTCTTACCCTCGTGAGAAATCAGGACTTGATTATTATCATAAAGAATCAAGTAGGCTTTTTGATATTAATAAGCGTATTGAAGCTGATGCAATTGACCACGAGAGTATTGTTTTTGATCACGTTTCTTATGCGAAGTGGCATGAAAAGCGAGTGTATTTACATGATTTCGGCGAGAGAATAACGGCTTTGCGTGAAGATTTTTCTCCTCTGCTTACCTATCATTATCGGGATACATTTAACCAGATTAATACTGATATTGAAGAATACGTACATATTGATCGTCGCCATGAAGAAGAACTTGAGTATGTTATTAACAGGCGTGCGGAAGAGGAGCTTGAGATGGATTACGAAAGAACCTCAGTCGATAATGACCAGGGGCTTGATATTGACGATGATGATAATGATAATGGGTATTCTTGGTAGTAGAGGTTAACCTGAGAAATCCCCTACCCTAATCGAGTTGATCTCAAACCCATAATATATGGATAGCTTTGCTATCCTTTTTTTTGTGTTTATGTTCTGTAATACCTCACTGAACTGCCCCGGATTTACCGGAAGTCTATAATTTATTTTAGATGCGGAACATACCTATAATCGGTCCAATAGGGAACGGTTGATAACCTAACAGAAACAATACTCATTACGATTGCGCCCTATAATTACCCGACACGAAACCTAAACAGGATTATAAGATACAGTTTCACGGCACAATGAGACAGGCCCCTTGAAGGCGTAGTAAAATGTATTTTATAAAATAACTTGAAATTCGTCATACAATGTCATACATTAAGTTATGTCATACAATGTATGACGAAACGTTACTGACATAATGTTTATTGAAGAAAGGTGTTCTCGACAATTAAATACAATCGAGAATGTGGAAAAATTATGAACGCTGTAGCAATCAGAGATGACTATCTAACTGGTCGCCTATCTCAAAGAGTTACAAAAGAAGATGAAAAAATAATTAGAAAAGGAGCACAACTGAAAGCCACAAAACTAAGTGATTATGTCGTAAGTGCAGCAAGGTTACAGGCTGATATGGATCTTGCTGATCAAACTGCGATTGAGCTGAATGATGATGCAATGGAAGTATTCTCGGCAGCATTAGAACGACCTGCAAAGGTAGTCCCTCAACTGAGAAAATTATTCTCAAAGAAAACAATGTTTGAAACATGATGGAGTAGAAATGAAATCACTAATTAATCCATGTGTCCTAACTCGAGAGCACGATAGGACACAATTTGATTCTGGAGAGAAATCCTTAGATCACTGGCTAAAGCGTAATGCTACGCAAAATCAAAAAAAGGGTATGTGCAAAGTTTATGTTACTACCGAAAATACATCTAATAAAGTTGTCGGCTATTACGCTTTAGCGCCCTCTTCGGTGGATCATAAAGATGCGCCGGATAGCCTTAAAAAAGGTGTTGCACGGCATCCAATTCCAACTGTGTTGCTTGCTAGATTAGCCGTTGATAAAAATTATCAAGGGACAGGAACGGGTGAAGCTTTACTTAAAGATGCATTGCTTAGAATGGTGTCTGCTGCGCAGGAAATTGGTGGTAGAGCAATTCTCGTCCATGCGCTAAATGATAATGCCGTCAGTTTTTATAAAAGATACGGGTTTGTAAATTTTGAAGGTGATGAAGAACAAAATACGATGTATATTTTGATAGATGATGCTGTTGCGTCACTAGAAGAAGCTGGTCACGAAATATCCAAAACCGGATAGTATTATTTAGTATATTTTTTTATAAATGTTTATATGTAAAAGGCCCCATGGGGCCTTTTATTTTGTTATTTTATTCACAATTCAAATGGTATTTATGACAGATATTATTTTTCACGGAAATCTATTTGGGTGCCTTATTTCTGGATCTTGGAAATGGTCCTTGAGAAAGAGCCAAATGGGCGCGGGGTACTATCTTGAACATACTTTGAGACGAAAATCCCGTAGGTATGCAGCTTATGAAGTGAATTGCATAAATGTGAGTAGTGGTAGGATTTGGTCTAAACTCGCTTTACACGTAAGAGGAGAAGTTGTTTATCTTCCTGGGTTGTGGCGATGGCAGGTTACCCGTTTCAAGAAGATAATTGAGCATGCAATAGTTATTGATATTGATGCTCAATTGGCTCCAAATATAGTGCTAATTGAGAAAGCAGAACAAAAAATAGATTCTTTTCTGGAGCAAAATAAATATCTGCGCCAGAGCCAAGTTACTAAAATTGCACAAGATTTATTAGAGTTTCTGGCGGGTGCTAATCAATTAATTAGAGCTATATTAGATAATCCATATTCTAAAAAAGGGGAATATGGGATAAGATTGGGGCGTCATCTTGATCGTATTACTGATTTTATAGATCCTGGTTCCAATTTAATTAAAATTCACAATAAACACTTTGTGGAACAAGAATTAATTGAGTGTGACCGTTTTTTCGATCAGATAGAAAAATCCCCACTTACCGAGGAACAACGACGTTCGGCAATTATTCTCGAAGATCGGAACTTGCTTATTGCTGCTGCGGGGTCAGGAAAGAGTTCAACACTTGTCGGGAAAGTAGGTTATGTCATTAAAAAGGGCTATTTTGCCCCAGCTGATATTCTGACCTTAGCGTTTAATCGTAAAGCTGCTAACGAGCTGACCCATAGACTTAGTGATCGTGTAACTCCTTTGATAAATGGGGATCGTGTAAAAGGGCACACTTTTCACGCCTTGGGACGTTGGTTGGTCATTAAGGTGGCTCGGAAGGAAAAACGGAACGTCAAATTATCTCAAAAATTTGAATATAAGCCACGGTTGGCAAATGTATTACAGGAGTGCATGCGGGGGGATGACTTTCGTAACGATTGGGTGATGTTTTCAACTCTATACCGAGAGCCAATCCCTGCAGATGATGCATTTAAAACTGAAGAGGACTATCGACTTTACGTGGATTTTCAACGTAAAAAGCGTGCAGGGGGAGAGGCCGCCAGATATCAAGCACTTAATGGAGGGGTTCCGGTCCGATCTGCCGAAGAATTATCCATTGCGAACTGGCTTTACGCGCAGGGTGTTCCTTTTTTATATGAAAAGTCATTTACTCCTGTACCCGAAGGTTGGCCAAAATATGAACCCGATTTTTATTTCCCAGAAATTGATACCTGGTATGAACATTTTGCCCTTAATTCTGAGGGTAAAGCGCCATCCTGGTTTGGCGATTATGCAAAACAGGCTGAGGAAAAACGGGACTGGCTAACTGACCATGTTAAGCCTGGACATTGGTTCGAAACACGTAGCGCTGATTATCGTTCCGGAAAACTACATGATAACTTGGCTAAAGAATTGAAAGCACGGGGGCAAAAATTCCGGCCACGGACACCAGAGCAAGTGCTCGCACGTATTAAAGAATTACGTCAGGTTGATGTTCTCGATTTTATCTTAGAAATAATTGACTTGGTAAAAGGGAATATGTTCGATCAAGCAACTTTTGAACAGAAATTAATAAAAATGGGGGATCCGTTTCGAGCTCAAAAATTTATAAAGATATTCTGGCCTTTATATGAAGCGTATAACGCTCGTTTGTCTGCAGAAGGTAAAATTGATTTTAATGACATGATTTCTCAAGCTGTTAGAGGCTTAGAGGCGGGTAAAGTTAAATCACCGTACAAACTTATATTAGTTGATGAGTTTCAGGATTTATCTATAGGCAGGGCCCGTTTAATCAAAGCGTTACTTGCACAGCATAAAAATAGTGTCCTGTTTGGTGTGGGCGATGATTGGCAGGCTATCAATGGTTTCGCAGGATCTGACTTAAGTTTGTTCCTTGGCTTTGGAGATGAATTTGGGCCAACCGAAACAACTCGATTAACAATGACTTTCCGCTGCGCCCAAGGAATTTCTGACGTAGGAGCCTTTTTTATTCAGGAGAACAAAAAGGGACAAAGCGCGAAAGAAGTTATATCTGTATTGGATAAAACGATTTCAGGAGTAGTGGATTTACGAGGAGTCACAGAGGATACAACACTTAAAAAAATAGAAATACAGCTTCAAGAGCTTTCAAATTTGATTGTTCCTAAGCGCGGTAAACAGAATAAGATCTCCGTTTTTTTATTAAGTCGTTATAGCGAAGAAAAAACCTATGAGCTTATAAAAACCCCCAATTGGCTTGAAAGTATACTGAAACGCTTTTCTCATACCCTTGATATAAAATTTATGAATATGCATGGATCTAAAGGATTGGAAGCAGATTATGTATTCTTAATAGGTATGAAACAGGGGCCTGGTCTTGCTTTTCCATGTAAGATTACTTCTGATCCTTTAAAAATAGCACTTTTGAGCAATAAAGATGAATATCCTTTTGCCGAGGAGCGTCGATTATTTTATGTGGCACTAACTAGAGCTAGAAAAAAAGCATATGTGTATTTTGATGAACAAAAACCTTCGGAGTTTGTCGTTGAATTAATGCAGGAAAAATACCAGGCGCGGGTTACTTATAATGGTGGGGAGTTACCGAAGAGATGCAGTAAATGCAAGAAAGGATTTATTGTTTTGCGACCAGGGGTAAAAGGTAAATATAGATCTTTTTGGGGGTGTACCACTTTTCCTAAGTGCAGGAACACAAAAAATATTTATAAGCGTTTAGCAAGACGCGCCTATTCTTAGCTTTGACATCTTGCTTGTTTCTCTGTTGGAGAGGAAGCGCGGCCTCTCTGACATACTCGACAATTACGTGAGCGTGACGTTAAGCACACCTATTTTTGCATGATGTAAGGTGTTACGTCTGTCTCTTATACACATCTCCGAGCCCACGAGACAAGAGGCAATCTCG
>OJFV01000369.1_pt1 | contig 11051 bp, 9 predicted proteins | sample 1594391 | NCBI WGS metagenome assembly OJFV01 (sample SAMN05416856, study PRJEB24817) | seawater metagenome | isolation source: Sea water | place: Canada:Atlantic | collected 2013-11
TTGCCTCTTGTCTCGTGGGCTCGGAGATGTGTATAAGAGACAGTATTCACTCCGAACATTAAACTTGAGGATTTGGTTATTTTCTCGCGCCAAATGTATTCGCTGACCAAATCTGGCATACCGATCATTCGCTCAGTGAAGGGCTTGGCAGAGACCTCGAACAGTGAACGCATGACAAAAATTTTGAACGATGTGTGTGACCAGTTAGAGCGAGGACGCACGCTATCTTCAGCCCTGCATCGGCATAACAAAGTTTTCGGTCAGTTATTTGTTAGCATCGTGCACGTTGGGGAAAATACCGGTAGGCTGGATGAAGCCTTCTTGCAATTGTCAGACTATATGGAGCGCGAACAAGAAACCAGAAAACAAATCAAAGCGGCTACTCGTTACCCAACATTTGTTATTTTGGCTGTCGTCGCCGCTCTAATTATTATGAATATATTTGTGATACCAGTCTTCGCCAATATGTTCTCTAGCTTTGGTGCTGAGCTGCCATTAATGACCCGCGTATTATTAGCCACCTCAGATTTTTTCATTACAAAGTGGCCGCATATGTTGATAGGCATTATCGTGGCAATATATTTGGTTTCTAGGTACATCAATACGCCCAAAGGGCGCTATAACTGGGACCGAGCCAAGCTGCGTTTACCTATTGTCGGGGGCATATTCGAGCGCACTTTACTTAGTCGTTTTGCCCGCAGCTTTTCTATGATGTTGCGCTCCGGCGTTCCATTAACCACTGCCCTAAATTTGGTTGCAGATGCGGTCAGTAATGCTTTCATGGCTGATAGGATCGTGAAAATGCGCAAAAACATCGAAAAAGGTGAAAGCCTTTCACGGGTAGCAAGCTCAAGTAAAATGTTTACTCCTTTGGTGCTACAGATGATCAATGTAGGTGAAGAAACAGGCCGAGTAGATGAACTGCTCGGCGAAGCCGCCGAGTTTTACGAGCGTGAAGTGGATTATGATTTGAAGAGCTTGACCTCTAAAATAGAGCCTATTCTTATCATGGTCGTTGCCGCTATGGTGCTGGTACTGGCCTTAGGCATCTTTACACCCATGTGGAACATGATGGGAGCGATACAAGGTTAAGCTATGCGCAGAAATGAAGCCTCTGATGAACGAGAACGTAGCCTCTTTAGCAATTTGATTGTCGTGGTCGTGTTCACCTCGCTTATCTTGGGGTTTATCGTTTATTTCAATGACAGTAGTCCAAGTATTCGCAAGGTAGCGCTGCAGAACTTAGTAGAGCAGTTCACTAAAAGTACTTTGAATGCGCATTGGCAGTGGCAAAATGAGGGCAGGCCTAGCAGTATTTTGTTGATTGAGTACGATACGCAGGGTAATGAAACAGGTAGACACCCTCTGGCGATGAGCCATCTGGGTTGGCCAAGATTAGAACCAACAAGCAAGGGGTGCGCTGCTTTATGGCGAGACGTACTGGATACAGAACTAGAAGTTGAAGGGTTCAGAATGTACGCTGAATTTTATGATGGCGTGCAAATAAACAATAATGCTCTGTCATCAATCTGTCGATACAGATTATCAACAGGGCCTTATTTTGAGTACAAAGTGTATACGGGACAGGTTTCCAAAATAATAAGTTAACCTAATGGGTAAATAAATATGACGAAATTAGCTAAATCACAGCGCCAAACTTTTTCAATGCTTAACGCTCAGCGCCAGCAAGGGTTTACCTTAATTGAGTTGGTTATAGTCGTGGTTATTTTAGGTCTATTAGCTGCTACTGCCTTACCACGCTTACTTGATGTGACTGAAGAGGCTGAAGATGCCACTGTTGAAGGCGTAGCAGGTGGCTATGCAACAGGTGTTGGCTTAGTGCGAGCTCAATGGGAAATTGAAGGGCGGCCGAAGGAGAACTTTGCAACGAACCTGAGTTTTGTGACTATCGACGATATTCGAATCGGCGTTGATCAGGACACTGGATACCCCACAGGACAACTTGATACCGACAGCAGTACCGAAGATACTCAGATAAGTTTGTTAGATTGTGAAAGTATTTTTAATTTAATCATGCAAAGCGCGCCGACAATTTCATCTGATTGGAATGAGCGACCGTTTGAAGACCACCGTTATTTTACTCGCCAAAGCGAAGGAAATGGTTCTGGGGGAAATGATCTTTGTTATTATTATTTAACCCAAACGATAAAAAACGATACCAATGAGCCTATTGACAACACGGCTGGTAATGGTTTTATATACGATCCGCGCATCGGGCAAGTGATTGTTTTTAGTAATAATTAGTCAATAATTTGACACGCTACCATTTGCTAATGGCTGAGGCTGAGGCAAGTGATATAAAATAAATATAGCTTGAAAAAACTATTCAGGAATCGGAGAAACATTATGGGACACAGCAAACAGCAAAGCGGCTTTACACTAATCGAATTGATCATTGTTATTGTTATTTTGGGTATTTTGGCAGTGACTGCTGCGCCCAAGTTCCTCGACCTTCAAGGTGATGCTCGCGCGTCAGTGGTACGGGGAATGGAAGGTGCCATGCAATCAGCCAGTGATATTATTTATGCAAAATCGTTACTTAATGGTACTAATTCATCAGCTGCGGCGACGATCACTTTGAAAAATGGTGATTCAGTACGAACCGATTACGGTTATCCTCGTCATGAATGGTTGCTTACATGGGATGAAATGCTCGATGCTAATATCACTTCTCGAACATCTGGATCATGTATCACAGAATTTTGTGTGGATGATAGTCAAGATATCTCGGCTGATTTGACCGCTGCTGGGGTGACGGCGCCGTCTCCTACAACAGCACTAATCATTTACCCTAATGGCACCACCAATGTGGGTAGCTGCTATGCATATTATACACACGATGAAAGTGCGACTGCAGAAGGCTCTGAGCCTGTTATCGGAAGTATCACTACCGGTTGTTAGGTATAACGAGCCAAGGCTGCTGGGCAGATATTCCTTAGCTCAGTATTTTGTCTCTGGCGTTACCGTTTATGGAGTGAAATGAATGAGAACCGTGCGTAGCAAAAACACATCAACTGTTATTGCTACGCAACGTGGTTTTACCCTTGTTGAGCTTGTTGTCGTGATCCTTATCATTGGTGTACTTGCAGTGTCTGCTGCAAGCCGGTTTGATAGTACCGGATACGCCGAATACAGCTACCAGTCTCGTTTACTATCAGCTTTGCGAGCCATGCAGCAACGAGCCATGCAAGACACCCGCGCAAATTATTGCTTTCAAATTAACTTTAATACTACCAATCCTAGCTATGGGCCGCCCACGCTTAGCTATCGTAATAATACCCCTGCTGAACATACTGCGACTTGCGCAACTACCATTAATTACGCCACACCTGAATTCCTGCGCACCAGCAGTGGTGAAATCGCTGCTGACGGTATTGGCATGAACACGTTAGACACAGGAAATGGTGCATTTAATTGGATACGATTTGATAGCCTAGGTCGCCCATTGACAAGTGCTGGTAGTTGCCAAGCCACTTGCCGCATAACCTTCCAAGGAACGCAATCCCCGTCCGTTTGCGTAGAAAGCGAAGGATATATCCGTGAGTGTTAAACGATCCACTACCCAGCTCAGGTTGAACGTAGGTTTTACGCTAATAGAACTCGTAGTAGGCATGTTGGTTTTCGCTATCGCGATGACGTTCTTTATTGGTCTCATTGTTCCCCAAACTACCCGTAGTATTGATCCTATATTTCAAGTCAGGGCGACGGAGCTTGCCCAGTCACTTATCAACGAAATCAGCAGTAAGTCCTTCGATGAGCATTCCAGTCGTAATGCCAGTGAACGATGCGGAGATGGAACAGCTCCAGCCTGTACGCTACCAAATGCCCTAGGTCCAGACAGTGAAAGCCGAAGTGCGTATAACGATGTGGATGACTTTGAGGGTCTAGATGAAAGAGACGGCAATATTCTTAGTGCAACAGGCAGCACAATAGGTATCAATGGGCGTAACTTATATCAGGGATTTCGGGCCAGCGTTTCGGTCTTTTACGATGCTGATTTAGACGGATCAAACGATGGTGCTGTGGGTGCAGCAAAACTGATCACCGTAAGGGTAACCACCCCTAGCAGTGAGGAGGTTGTTTTTTCGACCTATAGGTACAACTACTGATGACCTCACGTCATGCGTTACACTTACAAAAAGGCTTTACCTTGGTTGAGCTGGTCACAGTGATTATTGTGCTGGGTATTGTGTCTATTGGTGTCACCAGTTTTATTCGCTCTGGTGTGCAGATTTTCAATGATGTGAGCGAGCGAGACGAACTGTTAAGTCAAAGTCGTTTTGTCATTGAGCGCTTAAATAGAGAGTTGCGCAGTTCTGTACCTAATAGTGCTCGCGTCAAACTAGAAAATGGCGCTCAGTGTATAGAGTTTGTGCCTACAATATGGGCTACTTATTACACGCGCTTACCATTGACGCCCTCTACAGAGCGAACAGTAAACACGGTAGAATTGGGCGATGTTAATAACCAGTTTTCAATCGCAAATGGCGATATGGCAATTGTCTATCCAACCGATAGCAATGATGTTTATGACGTTAATGAAAGCAAACGGCGGACAATTTTATCCTGCACTGACAGCGGTGATGGTGATTGCGCTACAAATGATAGCGCTGAGCATTTAGCCGCCTTAACCGTCGATGGTGCATTTGCCGATGTGTCTCCTGCCTCACGATTATACATAGTGCGAAATGCCGTAAGTTACTGCATACGTGGAGGGAGCATGTTTAGACATCAAGCGTCGATAGTGCAGAGTCAGACAACGTTTACTTCGGGCGGCACCTTAATGGCTGAAAATATCGTCAATGATCTCGCCAATTCGGAGCTGCCATTCACCGTACAAAATGCCACCTTGAATCGAAATAGCTTAATACAAGTCTTGCTCGCGTTTGAGCTAAACGATGAAATAATTAATCTTAGTAGTGATATTCATGTGCCCAATGTCCCGTAAATGTCATCGCGTTGAGTTACATCGCGGCCTAAGAAAACAGCGCGGTAGCATGTTGGTTATCGCGCTGTTTATCATCATCGTTTTGGCGATTTTGGGTTTAGCTATGCTTAGAATGCTAGCGGCCTCTGCCGATAGTGTTGTCAGTGAAGTGTACGGGCAAAGAGCGTTAAACGCTGCAAGAGCAGGCGTAGAGCGCTCTATTGCTGCAGCGTTTCCTGTCGTTGGGGCAAGTAATTGCATGGCCTCTGATAATTTTACCTTCACCAGTACCCCAGGCCTTTCTAACTGCGGATATCAAAGCAGTTGTTTCGTGGTCTCGGTTGTAGACGATGGTGACAGCTACCAATATTTTAGATTTACTGCTCAAGGACAATGCATAGCGGGTGACACTGTGGTCAGTCGTAACGTATCGGTTGATGGTATCCAGTAATGAAAGGGATAAAAGCGATAAGAGCGATCCAAACCTTTAGAAGCTACTTAAGTTCAATCATTTTGCTCTTGCTGTTAAATGTACTCTGCTGTTCGCAGGTATTCGCCGACACGCTATGTTCAGACACAGAAACATCACGGGCCCGCGGGGCGTTATTTGATTCAGGCGGGGCAAGTGGTAATTATGCCAATAATGAGGACTGTGAGTTTACTATTCGTGCCCCTCAGGGAGGGGCTATTACCCTCAGCTTTTCTGATTTTAATTACGAAGAAAACTATGACTTTTTTTCTGTATATGATGGTGAAAATGTCAGTGCGCCACTTTTGGGAACTTTCAGTGGCTCAAACCTTCCGTCTGCATTGGTTGCTACATCAGGCACCATGTTTATTACGCATAGCACTGACGGCTCAGCTGTAAGGCAAGGCCTAACGGCTACTTGGTCCATCAGCAGTAATAGTTGTAGTACCGAAACCTTCAATATGGCTGATAACTTTCCATCTGCCAGTTATAGCGCTTCATCAGGCTCTGCGCCTTGGAGCTCAGATTGGCTAGAGGCGGGAGAGTCTGATGGCCCCTCTTCGGGTTATTTGCGCGTCAATAATTCACTTTGTTCTGCTGGAAACTGTTTGCGTTTAGGGGTTGTTGCATCTGAAAACCCGCGTTCTTATGGCGCGCGATTTGTGTACAGAAGGTTGGACTTATCAGATGCCGTTACTGCTCAACTTAACTTTAATTACAGTGTCGGTCATAATGCAGGGGAATCTTTAGTAAGGCTTGGTATCTCTACCGATGGTGGCAGTACTTGGAGGAACTTAAGAGATTACACAGTCACCGCCAGCAATTTTTCTCGTACAGCGCAAAGTTTCGATATTAGCGAATTTATTGGCAGCAATGTTGCCATTGGGTTCCAAGTCAGCGGGCAAAACTCTCGATCTGGTTTTTATGTCGATGATATTAATGTCAGTGCGGCAAAGGAGGAGGTTTGTGACGGCCCGGCGATAGCCTTTTACCAGTTCGAGCAAGAAGAATGGGCGACCGCTAATAGCGTCATTGATTCTTCAGTGTCTGGATATGATGCATCTCCACTGGGAGATGCTTTTCCTACCTTCCCCAGTACTCAAAAATCTTGTCAGGTGATGAGTGTACCGAAAAACACCGACGCCAATATTAGCGCGGGCATAGATACTGAGCTTCGAGTAGATACTGTCATTGGTGACAAGGGCACAATCTCTTTTTGGTATCGCAGTGCATTGGCGTGGAGTAGTGGGACCGGAAGGCAGCTTTTCGATGCCTCGACTTGGGTAGGGAATGCAAACTCTAAATATTTTAATCTTAGCCTACGCAATGGGACCTTACGTTTTGGCCTTGAAGATACTACCGATGATGACGCTGCTACCAGTGTAAGTGGATTAACCTTTGCCGCTTATGAGTGGGTGCATATCGCAGTGATCTATGATTACAGCAAAGATAACGCTGAAATTTTTATCAACGGCAGTCAAGCCAGCCAAACATCCGCTCTAGGACTCAACGGCAGCATGCCAGTGCTTGACACTTTATACATAGGAGATAATCGCAGTCTGTATAATTTTGCTGATTCGCCCGCTAACTCAGCGGACGGTGAATTCGATGACGTACGAATCTACGACTACGCGCAAAGTCAGAGTCAGATCAATACAGATCTAAACAACGTTTCCCCCTGTGCTGCGGCTCCTGTTGCGATTTATGAGTTTGAGCAAGTAGAGTTTAATGGTAGTCAAAGCATATTAGATAGCACAAGTAACCAGCGCCATGCATCTCCTTTGGGGGATGTGCTTTCTGTGTTATCAACGGCGCAGGTTTCCTGTCGATATGCGGACGTACCGATGAACACAGCTGCAGCGGTAATAGATACTATTGATAGCGGGTTTTCACCGAATGATATTGGCCAAGCAGGGACGATATCCTTTTGGTATCGAAGCAATGAAGATTGGGCGAGTGACAATGCACGTCAGTTGTTCGATGCTTCTACCGATGCCGGAAACTCAAATTCCACCGCGAAGTATTTTTACTTAAGCCTACGTGCATCCACTTTGTATTTTGGTTTGGAGGATATCGACGATAGGGACGCAGAAGCCACCGTTTCTGGACTTAATTTCTCCGCTGGTGAGTGGGTGCATGTAGCCGTTAGCTATGATTATGCGGCAAAAACAGCTGTTATTCATATTAATGGGGCTGAGGCGGGCCGGTCGAATAGTTTAAATGTAAATAATAGCATCGCCCAATTTAACACATTGTATTTTGGTGATAACCGCTCGGACTATATTGTGACGAACATGACAGCGAACTCGGCCAACGGCCAGTTTGATAATATTCGAGTTAATGCTTATGTGCAAAACAGCGCAGAGATTTCCCAAGACATGAACGCTATCGTCACATGCCAAGCTATTAATCATTATCAATTGGAGCATGACGGTCAAGGATTAACCTGTGAGGCAGAAAACATATCCATAAAAGCCTGTGCAGATGAGAATTGCACTCAATTGTATACAGAAACGAGCAGTGTACAGTTAGCACCAGATAGTTGGAGGGCTGGGAACCCGTTAGTGTTTACTGGCGAAATTATCAATACACCTTTGGCAGTGTTAGAGCCCGATACCGCTACGTTTGACATAGTTCATGCCAATCCAGCTGCGCCTTTGCGCTGCCTAAATACCGGGTCAGGCATAGCAGGTTGCGACATCAATTTTGTCGATGCCGGCTTTGAGTTTATCGGCGAGACAGTGACTGATAAATTTTTGCCTGATCAATTGTCACAAGCCAATTTTGTTGGGGCAAATTTGCGCGCAGTTCAAAACGATAACGGCGTATGTAAGGCATTATTACAAGGGCAACAAGATGTCACTTTGGGGGTGAATTGTGTTTCGCCAAATCGTTGCTTAACTAGTTTCAGTGGTATCGATGTGAGTTCTTCACCAGATGGTGAATCCACAGGTATTGTCTCTCTTACTTTTGACGCTGACGGTGTGGCCACATTAGAGGCGTTTAATTACGCAGATGCAGGGCGGGTGGGGCTGCGAGTCGCTGCTGAAATAGATGGGGTGTCAATTACCTCAGGTGATACCAGTGTAGATATTGTCCCTACAAAATTAACCTTGGCGGTTGCGCCGCCAGCTCTCATTTATACTGACACTGATTTCAATACTTATCCGTCAAGCGCGGATACAGACGTTTACCCTGCAGGCGAAGAGTTTACCTTAAATATTATCGCCTATGGGGTCTTAGGGGATATTCCAATGCCCAATTATCAGCCCAGCGAATTGCAAATAGCGGTTGAGCGCATGTTGCCTTTTGAATCAAATGCAGCCGAAGGTACATTAGTCTTTGGGGATGGCGCTAGCGTGATGAGTAATGCAAATAAACAGTTTGCAGACACGCCTGAATTAACCTTCGTTGAGGGGGAATACAATTATCAGGCAACCTACAGTGAAGTGGGTGTTATTCGCCTAGATGTTCAGGATAGCGACTACCTGAGTGATAACAACAACCCAAAAAGTGTCATCAGTAGTCAAGATCCTATTACTCTGGGGGAGTTCACCCCAGCTTACTTTGACGTTCAGATATTAACCGCGCCAGAGTTGGTCAATCAATGTGGTAACTTCACTTATATGGGTCAACCGATTTCTTTTTCGCCGAGCACTCAAGTTGAATTAATTGCTATGAGTGCCCTAGGTGAAGTAACCAAAAATTTCATCAATGGCTATTGGCGTTATAGTCCAGATACCGCAGCAGCTGTAGTGATAGAAGATGCGTCAATTCATGCTGGCGCGAGCCCAGCTGTGACGCGCATTACCGGTGCAGCTTCGGCCACAATCACCGCACCTAGTGCGTTCACTGGCATCACCTTAATAGACGTGCTGGATGGTACATTTACTTATGAAAAAACCACCACGGATTTTGCCGCTTATCCTTTGCTAGAGCCTTTTGTCGCCGCTGTGGACATGACGTTTCTAGCAACTTTTTTAAGCGCGGATAATAACGTGTGTTATCAAAGCGATTACCCGATTTCAGGATGTGAAGAATTTAGCATTAGTGCTGCAACAGGCAGTGATATTACAGGAGTAGACGTCAATGTCCGCCACGGGCGTTTGGCGCTTGGGCCTAACTTCGGCCCTGAAACAGATTTCCTGATCCCCCCAGTAAGCGCAGAGCATTATCTAAATGGTCGCTGGCAGTTTAATCAGGAAGACAACTGTACAAACATTGATTTAACTGAAAGTTCTGGGCAAATCGTGCTAAGCGCCCAAGGTAGTAACGATATCACCGGGCAGATTGACTCAGTGACTAGCGCTGGCACTTTAATCGGTGGAGAACTATTAGGTAATGCTAACTTTGCCTTAAGGGGCAATGCTGCAGGTAATGGCCCAGGCGTGGCTGGTGTAGTTGAAGTCTCTTTAGATCCAGGCGTGGGTAACCCAGCTTGGGCACAATACATGAACTTCGATTGGAGCGGAGATGGTTTTATTTGCTCAGACTTAGCCCTGTGCTCAGGCGCGACGGGTGTTGATGGCCCAGCTTCTATAATAACCTTTGGCCTTTACCGCGGAAGTGACAGGATCATTCACTGGCGGGAAGTGTTCCATTAACGGCTAGAATTCATGGAACAATAAATTTAGTTAGGCTCGGCACTTTCTATTCGGTGTGTTGTCACACCTTGATCTATTTTCAGTAGCGAAACGATCATATTTGTCCTTTTTTGGCGACTTGATAAAAATTTGTTAGCTAAACCTCAATTAAACTAAGGTTTCTTCACTTTTTATTGCATCAAATGAGGTGTTTACTTGCCCAAGACGGGGGGCATTGGTAAAGTTAGCGGATTATCTCTCATATCAAACAGGTTGCGGTTTTTCAATGTTCAAAAAGCTTCGAGGAATGTTTTCCAACGACTTATCTATTGACCTCGGTACAGCAAATACGCTTATCTATATAAAAGATCAGGGAATTGTACTAAATGAGCCTTCCGTTGTTGCTATTCGGCAAGAGCGTGCAGGGGGTCCTAAAAGTGTAGCGGCTGTCGGTGGTGAAGCAAAACGGATGTTGGGACGTACTCCTGGCAACATAAAAGCCATTAGACCCATGAAAGACGGCGTTATTGCTGACTTTTATGTGACTGAGAAAATGCTACAGCATTTTATCAAGCAAGTGCACGACAACAACTTTTTGCGCCCTAGCCCTCGCGTACTCGTATGCGTACCTTGTGGTTCTACTCAAGTAGAACGTCGCGCGATCCGTGAGTCGGCATTAGGTGCTGGCGCGCGTGAGGTTTATCTTATTGATGAGCCAATGGCGGCTGCGATTGGTGCTGGTTTACCTGTATCTGAAGCAACCGGCTCTATGGTCGTCGATATTGGTGGTGGTACTACTGAAGTAGCGATCATCTCATTGAACGGCATTGTTTACTCTTCATCGGTTCGTATCGGTGGTGATAAATTCGATGAAGCCATTATTAGCTATATTCGCCGTAACTTTGGTTCACTTATTGGTGAGGCCACAGCCGAGCGTATTAAGCACGAGATTGGTGCTGCCTATCCTGGTGAAGAAGTGAAAGAAATTGAAGTACGTGGCCGTAACTTAGCCGAAGGCGTACCTCTGTCTCTTATACACATCTCCGAGCCC
>OJFV01000370.1_pt1 | contig 10929 bp, 12 predicted proteins | sample 1594391 | NCBI WGS metagenome assembly OJFV01 (sample SAMN05416856, study PRJEB24817) | seawater metagenome | isolation source: Sea water | place: Canada:Atlantic | collected 2013-11
ACTCCATCTCATCATAAAAGATTAAAGTGTTGCGTCGATCAATTGAGATCACCGCCAAAAGCAGACATTAACTGAATGTGAATCGAGCGACACCTTGGAACTATACTCAGCAGAGTTGAGTATAGTATAGTTGGGATATTCAGTGATGGTCGGTGTGGGGGATCGGACGGTTACAAAGCTAGGTGCCCTTATATAATTTCAGTGACGCCAGAATCACCTCCAAAGTGAATTATTATAGTTTCATACTGATCAGAGCTATCGTGTAGTTGCAAAACAATGTCTTGTTCAAATTTTATTTCTATTAATTTGGAATTTCGTACAGAGAAACTTTCAACTGTAGCATTAATTATCTTTTGAAAATTTAAAGAAGACCAATTGTCTTCACCATTCCAAGTTGCGATTAGTTCTCCTTTTTCCAAGAGAGAAATATCGCCTTGAACACATATTTTTATTCCAGAGCCATCAAAGTTAAATTGAACATCATATTTCCCTAGCCCTAATAAATTCAGGCCGTTCCCTACCAAATTACTTAAATCTAAGTTTAATGGAACACCGTACATAAATAATAACTCCTAAATGAGGGAAGGTCTTGCCCCGCTAACTAGGATAAAGTCGAACTTCTAAATGGTAATAACATTACAGAGGTAAGTAGTAAGCGTCCAGTGTGGCACACCGGAAGCTTACCATTTATGAAACGAATTACTGAAACGGCTTGTCGTGGATCTGGTTATGGAGATCCAAGAATAGGAACCGTTAGAGAGGTTTCAAAATTAAAATCTATTATTTACACATAATTAATTGCGTTATGCGCGTAGCGCACATATATTGGTTGTATGATCAAGAGCTTCAAACATAAAGGGCTTGAGCGTTTCTTTTCCAAAGGAAGTAAGGCTGGCATTCAGGCCAGCCATGCTTCTAAGTTGAGATTGCAATTGTCAGCCCTACACACTGCAATGAAGATCGAAGATATGAGGTTACCGGGGTGGAAGTTACACAACCTTTCGGGGGATCGGGCAGATACTTGGTCGATATCGGTTAATGGAAACTGGCGAATAACGTTCATATTTGAGAATGGTAACGTCTACATTGTTAATTATGAGGATTATCACTAATGGAATATCAGCAACATAACCCCCCTCATCCAGGGGAGTTTATCAAGGAAGTTTATCTTGATCCTTTGGAGCTATCAGCAAATGAAGTTTCAAAAAAACTTGGCGTTCATTCTTCTACCTTTGGTCGATTGATCAGCGGGAAAAGTGACGTATCGGCTGAAATGGCAATTAAGCTTGAAGCTGTTCTTGGTCGTAGTGCTGAGAGCTGGTTATTGATGCAAGATCAATATGATCTTGCTGATGTTAGATCCACTGTTGATGTTAGCGGTTTAACTGCGATTTCGTTTCAGTAGATGGTCGAGTAGCTATTATGCCGACATGTAAGCATAATGAAGTGCCATGATTTTGACCGTGTCGTGCCAGAAGCGGAAATAGCTGAATTTAAAATCTCATATAAAGTGAGCCAATTAATGAGACCGGCTATTTGGTGTTTATGCCTTAAATCCGTCTTGAAAATCGAGTTTTGTACCCTGGTTAAGTTTTTGCAACGGAGCCCATTGAAGCAAATGGCTCTGATGGAGTGGATGCCTCTCCCCGACGGCACTAGAATATCTACTACCGCGGTGATTTCCGCATAATAGAGATAGGAGGCATCCATGACCGAGGTAACAACAATAGGCGTAGATCTCTCAAAAAGGGTTTTTTGATAGTTACCAAAAGGTGCGTACTTACATTTTATATATCAATAAACTAGATCTAATTTGTTCGTAACAAAACCTAGCCTTCCAGGAGTTGTATTATGGGTTTGCAAAGCAGATTAGACACGCTGAAAAAAGAATTTACTGAGAATGTTTCTGAGGAGGCATTGGCAGTGATGAATCAAGAGGCAGAGAAGTTAGAAGCTTCTGATATTGTTTCTAACGTTATTAAAGTTGGTGAGAAATTACCTGATGGGCAATTAACATCAGTGAATGGAGAACTTTGCGATATCGACGAGGTTATAGGTGGTAAACCTCTGGTTATCAGTTTCTATCGGGGTGGTTGGTGTCCATACTGCAATTTAGAGTTAAAATCACTCGAAGTCGTTGCTGATGAAATAAGAGTATTAGGGGCAAACATAGTTGCAATGTCTCCAGAGACTATTTCCAATGTTAAAGAGACGAAGCAAAAAAACGGTGTTTCATTTGATATGTTTTCAGATGATGGGAGCCGTTATGCCAAGGAACTCGGTCTGGTATTTACGCTGCCTAAGTCCCTTCAGGATATTTATTTGACGTTCGGTATTGATGTTGAAAAACACAATGGTGAATCCAAGTTTGAGCTGCCCATTCCAACAACTATAATCGTCAAACCTAACAGGGAAATCGCTTATATTTTCGCTGATGGCGATTATACAAAAAGATCTGAACCACCCGGCCGACAAAGACCTCTGGCTGAATAAAGAATACTCCAAAACCTGAACCACCAAAACGGCATTTGATATCATGTACCGGATCAACGAAATGCTAAATACGTTATATAGATCACGATCACGCCAAGCCACCTGGTTGGAGCTGTTCTTTGATTTGGTCTTTGTTGCCGTAATCGGCGTCATCACCCATGACCTAGCTCACACGCATCATGGCCATATCGGTGTGGATCAGCTCCTTCGTTTTCCTTTAGTCTTTATCCCCGTTTGGTGGATATGGACCACCCATACACTTTACGCCAATCGCTTTGATGACAACGACCGAGCGCATCGTTTGTTCGCATTGGTGATTATGGCTTTGCTGGTTTTTCTTTCAACCTATGAGAAGGATAGCCAAGGCGAAAACTTTCTCCATTTCACGCTGCTTTATTCGGCAATTCGGGTCTTGCTGGCAATCTTGTATTTACGCATTCATTCCAGGCATAAAACAGAAGTTTTCTACGCTGGTATCGCGGTAGACATGGGGGCGCAGCTAATTCTTCGCAAAAAAACCAGGCAAATCCCAGTTGACCGAAAACATCTCGCGGAACGGATTGGTCTGCTTGTGATTATCATACTGGGTGAATCCGTAATTAGCATGATCAGCAGTCTGTCCAACATCAAGGTATGGGATAATTTTTCTATAGCTGCAGCTCTGACCGGTTTTACCATGGTCTGGGCGATCTGGTGGATCTATTTCGACAGCTTCAGTGCGTTGGAGCGGGCAAAACGCATCACCGATGGGAACCTATTGATCTATTCCCATTTGATTGTTTACATGGGGTTGCTGATACTGGCGAATTTGATTGGTCATTCCATCAAGCGTGACCTGGATCAAGAAACGTTCCGTATGCTGGCTATTACAGGGATGTGCGGTTTCTACTTCGGTAAACAGATCGTTTACATGGTATGCTTTCCGCCGTTTCGGAAGATTATCATTATCAATACCATATTGTGCATCAGCATAACCGTAGCGAGTACATATTTACCGCGCATCGAATATTCGCTGGTCGGTATGACGCTGGGCATGTTGTTTTATGTTTACTCAAATTATAAGTGGCTGTTACCAAACAATATCGATGCTTATGTCGTTGAAAAACATCATTAATCGATAGTAACCAGAGTTTATAAAGAGCATTTCAGCTCGCTCTGTTACCAAAAATCGCTTTAAGCGTATCGTCTATTAGATAACTCCGCTCTAAGAAGGATTTTCTCAATGTCTGACTTCAAAGGACGACATTTCAATAGAGCCATCATTCTTCATTTTGCTCGTAGGTATTTTACATACGGGATCAACAATCGAGATCTGGAAGAAATGTAGGAAGAGGGAGGTGTCGAGGTAGATCATTCAACGCTTTATCGAAGGGTTCAACTTTATGAACCTGAGCTCGAAAAGAGACGGTAGTAGCATATGAGGAGTTGTTCCTATTCGTGGCGTCTAGATGAAACTTACAAAAGGAATAAAGGATAAATATTATGTTTAGTTTGAAGAAATTTGTAACGGTGGGCTTGACCACGCTGTGGATGGTAGGCGTGCTTACTGATGCCCATGCTGAGCCTGTAAAAGGGCTTATTGAGGTCGCTGCCGATGTATACAAATACGATCCAGGAGATAATTATTCATCTATGTTTTTGGTATCGGATGAAGGCGTTATTGTCGTAGAGTCGGCCAATACAATACATGCAAAAGGTTTGCTTGCTTCTATTCGGTCTGTAACCGAAAAGCCTGTCCTTTACCTGCTGCAAAGCCACAATCACTGGGATCACACAGGCGGAGGGCAAGTGTTTCGAGATGTCGGAGCGAAGATCCTTGTTCACAAGGAAGCCTATGATTGGATGAAGGCTAATCCTCATCATGATATGATTCTTCCCAATGAAACATGGAACGGAAAGCGTAAGGATATCACGGTTGGTAATACGACTATTGAAATGCATTACGTGGGTATGAGCCACGGTCTTGGTATGACGGTTTTTCGCGTAGCCCAACAGAAGGTCGCATACATCGCTGATATTGTTACGCCCGAACGCGTTTTGTTCTCCGTCGTTCCGGATTTCAATATCAATGAATGGAAGCGTGCCCTGACTGAAATTGAGGCCTTGGATTTTGACAAAGCGGTTTTCTCACACTCCCATAGTAAATCCCCTTTTGGCAGCAAGGCTGATGTGGTTGCGCAACGCGAATTTATTGAAGATTTACAAACGGCTATCTTCACAGAGTTTAAGAAGGGTACACAGTTCTACAAAATAGCACAGGCTGTGAAGCTTCCGAAATATGAGAATTGGGCGATGTATGATGAGTGGCTGGCAATGAATGTATGGCGGATGCTTACCGATATTAGCATGGGGCCGTTCCCTTGGCGTCCTGAACCAAACTAAACCGATATGAAAGGTCGTAGCCAGCGGGGCGACCATTTTTTTGTTGAAAGGGAGCCGGCAGACTCCCTTTCACGTCCTTCTGAGTCATTTCACGATGGTTTAGCCACGCAGAGTAGGTTTAGACCATTTTTTTCCTTGTGCTGCGATATCCAGAGAAGTTTGCGCAATGGCGTTTGTATAGTTACTCATCAATTTGATACTTAATCCCAAAATCACTTCCAAAGCAGTTTGTTCGTTATACCCGGCATATACAAAAGCTTCTAAAGCCGCAGGTTCGATACTGCCACGAGTACGTACTAGATCTTTGGCAAAAATACGAAGAGCTTCATGTTTTGAATTTGAGAGTGGGCAGCCTTGGCGGAGCGCTTCTACATCGTGCTTTGGCATTCCACTATTTTCAGACAAAATCGTATGCCACGGCTGGCAGTATTCGCAATTATTTTCGAAATTTGCTGTCTGGTAAACGATCTGTCGTTCAACAGGCGAGAACGAGGTTTCATCAAATAGGTCCCATGCTGTCATATAAGCACCGAGTAAACTTGGTGCCTGTGCCATTACTGCCTCTACATTGGGAATAAGGCCAAAAGCTGCCTTAGCTTGAGCTAAATAGGGTTTAGATTTTTGTGGAGCAGTACTTTCATCCATCAATTGGAAGGGGGCTGGTGCCGGTGCGTTCATTAAATTCTCCGAAAGATAAAGGTTGATATGGTGAAAGCTTGCGGTGATTGTATAATCGTTCCCATAACTAGAGGTAAAGTACACACCTTTTTGTAACTATAAAATTTATTGGAAATTCATTATGTATGAGATACCAAGTGACATAACCAAAGCTGAACCAAATGTTTTTAGAAAGAAATGTCCTGCGCGGTTTTTGTTGGGTAAAGTCGCCGGTAAATGGAGCCTTCTGATAATAGATGCACTTGATGGTACACCGAAGAGAAACGGCGAATTAATGCGGTGTATTGAAGGCATCTCTCAGAAAATGTTGACGCAGACTCTACGTGAGTTGGAAGAAATGCGGTTGATCAGCCGATATGATATGCAGACTATTCCTCCCCATGTCGAATATGAGCTGACACTTCTTGGGTTGGATTTAAGAGTGAAAATATGCGCTATGGACCGCTGGATTGAAGATAACATGGTTGATCTAATCAAAGATAACAGCTCAATCCCTCTTGTCGTTTGCGCGTGACCATAAGGATATAAACGGTTCTGTTTAAGACTTCGAGCTTTAAGTATAGAGCTTAACTTAACCTATTGCGATGTAGGGAGTTTTGTTGAAATTGAACATGAACTAGTGATAAATTAAAACCTCCATTTCATTAACGAAGGAGCTCTGCACTTATTCCAAAATCGTGCAACAGAGCCCCTCCTTTTACAAATGTGGTAAAGCCCCTCGAGATCTAGAACGTGGGCTTCCAATCATCACCCCATACCTCTTGCCAGAGGAATGGGCGCGTGGAGTTGGATTTGACATATCCGCCCTCCCAAAGATTCCATTTCGGGTTCGAATAGGAACCCCATTGCCAGTCTATCCGTGCGCAAAGCTCTGCCACGACGGAAGCGTATTCCTGGTCCTCGGCAACGTTAACTCGTTCATCCGGGTCTTTATCAAGGTCGTATAGAACATGGCTGAAATTATAGGATGTGGGCTGAAAGCGGCGCATGAAGTTCCAGCGGTGCGTGCGGATGGACCGGGTTTCTTCCTGTTCCATGAACACCTCATCTTCCCAGTCGGTCTCGTTCATTTCGAGTAGGGGGCGCATAGATCTGGCATGGCTTTCTGACGGATCTGTCACGCCTGTGCCCGTGTAATCCAGAACGGTGGCAAAAATATCGGTCGTCCCCACCAGATTGCCACAAACCTGACCTTGACGCGGGGCGTTGGGTGGTTTGACGATCATCGGGATATGATTAGCCTCGCGGTGCGTGTTAGAGGGCCAACTGTCTTCGCCATGGCCCCAGAACCCGTGTTCCCCCAGAGCCATGCCATGATCGGAGGTGTAGATTACAAGGGTGTCGTCGTTCAACCCATGAGCATCGAGAGCCGCCAATACCTTACCGACGCCCTCGTCCACCATGGACATCTGGGAATAATAGTTGCGAAGGGTCGGCAGGTCGTTTGGCATTCGCACAAGCCCTTCAAAATAGTCGGGTTCATCCTCGGGCAGTTTATCATGGCGGATCAACATCCAATCCACCAATTGTTTTGCCACCGCTTCTCGTGGGACCGAATTGAACGGAGTGTCCTTGTAACGTTCACCATGGCGGTTGGTGGGCTCGCCCTCAATCGACGGCCAGAACCCATAGGGTGCGGGATAGGAGAGGAACATGAAGAATGGTGTGTCGGGCTCCTCGGCACATTCGGCAATGGTATCCACCGCACGTTGGGTGAAGAAATCGACCGAATGTCCGGGATGGGTGAAGTGGCGTCCGTTATCGATCATTTTGTTGTCATAAAAGGAAAGCACATGCCCAATCTGAAGCGTGATCCAGTTGTCGAACCCATTCTTGGGCGTGTCGGCAATGCCTAGATGGAATTTGCCGATCAGTGACGTGTGATACCCGTTGTCCTTCAGGCGTTCGGGCAGGGTGTAGAACTCTTCGACCGCATTCCAATTCTCAGGCCAGGTGTCAATGACTGCATCATCCAGCCAGGTGTGGATGCCATGTTGTGAGGGCATCATTCCAGTCAGTACCGAAGCGCGGCATGGCGAACACATGGCATTGGGGCAGAAGGCTTCAGAAAACCTCACACCTTGGCTGGCTAGTTTATCCAGGCTGGGCGTATGCACTTCGTCATTTCCCGCGCACCCCATCATTTTGGCTGGCTGGTTGTCGACAAAGATCAGGAGAACGTTCGGTTTTTTGCTCATTTATATACTCTTCCACCTGTTAGGTCTCGTTCAGAAGCAAATAGGGCGTTGGTATTCGTGGTGCTCACATCCATCGAGATTTCACCAGAGCGCTGACGCGTCTCCCATTCCGGGTCAACCATCAGCGGTGCAGGATTGGCGGCGGGCAAGCTTTGCCCGAGGATCAAATCGGCGGCGCGTTCGGCCAGCATTAGCGTCGGCGCGTTCAAATCTCCTGCCGTAGCCTGCGGTATGGTAGAGCTGTCAACCACGCGTAGGCCCTCTAAGCCATGTACGCGCAATGTCTCTGGGTCAACCACAGAATGAACATCCATCCCCATCCGGCAAGTACCACAAGGATGATATGCACTTTCGACTTTATCCTTGATGAACTGATCAATCTGGTCGTCATTGGTGCAATCCGGCCCGGGTGTTAGCTCTCGACCGGAAAATTCAGCCATCGCAGGCTGCCCAAAGATTTCGCGTGTCAACCGCAAACAGGCGCGCATTTCCAACCAATCATCTGGGTGACTCATATAATTGAATTGCACGCGGGGGGCATTTCGTGGATTGGTTTTGTCCAACCGCACCCAACCTCTGCTTTTCGAGCGTTTCGTACCCACATGCACCTGAAATCCGTGACCTTTGGCCAGTGATTTGCCATCATAGGAAATCGCCAATGGCAGGAAATGGAACTGTATGTCGGGATAGCTGATCCCTGCGCGGCTGCGGATGTGAGCACCTGCTTCGAAATGGTTGGTCGCTCCCAAGCCGTCCCGCGTAAGCAGCCAACGCAACCCGATCATCCCTTTACCCAAGAGACCCATATGCGGATATAGTGACACGGGCTGAGTACACTCCTGCTGCACATAAAGTTCCAGATGATCCATCAGGTTTTCGCCCACTCCGGGAAGATTGTGAACCACCTCTATCCCGGCGTCCTGCAGCTCGTACCCAGGCCCGATGCCCGAACGTTTAAGCACAATCGGTGACATGATCGAACCTGCCGACAGGATTACCTCGGGCGCGTGAGCCTGTTGTAATTTGCCTTTATGTTCGTACTCCACACCCACCGCCCTGCGCCCTTCTGTCAGGACACGGGTGGTGTGGGCGTGCGTGATGACACGCACATTTCCTCGCGCGATAGCCGGACGCAGATAGGCCACAGCGGCGCTACAACGCTCACCATCTCTGACCGTCATCTCCATCGGGCTAAAACCCTCATGCTGGAGATCGTTCATATTGGCGCTGTGCGCATACCCCGCCTGTCTCCCAGCCTCGACAAAAGCTCGATAAAGGGGATTAGTCTCGGGGCCTCGTACAACGCTGATCGGGCCGTCGCGTCCGCGTAATTGGCTGGGGGTAGTCACCGATTCCAACCGCTGGAAGTATGGCAATACGTTGGCCCAATTCCAGCCTTTGGCCCCGTGGTCGCTCCATAGCTCGTAATCCATTGGGTTGCCACGCACGTAACACATCCCGTTGATCGTGCTGGAACCGCCCAACCCCTTTCCGCGTGGAAGATTCATCACTCGGCCGTCCAAATGCGGTTCGGGTTCGGTCACGAAACCCCAGTTGAACCGCTTGGTGTTCATCGGGATTGATAGTGCTGAGGGCATCCTCACTATCGTCGCCCGGTCACTCCCCCCTGCCTCAAGCACTAATATTCGTGTTCGTCCATCGGCCCCAAGTCGGTTAGCTAGAACACAGCCCGCCGACCCTGCACCGACGATGATGTAATCGAACCGCTCCAGTGCCAGACTCATCGTATCATAGCCATGAATTTGACGACCTTTTCGGGTTGTTTCCATGTCCCTGTGAACCCTTTGGGCAAGATGAAGGCCTGACCAGGCCCGAAACGATCTACCACCCCATCAGGATAAATAAGTTCAACCGACCCCTCAATCATGTACATGAATTCATCGTATTCGTAGCCTACAATCTCGTCGGTATATGGCTCACACACCCAGGTACCGACACGAACTTCGTCTGATGAACGGTCTATTACCAGATTTTCCCACTCAGTCGGCGAGACCACTTCTGGTGCGCTCATTTCCATTTTTCGAGGGGCAGCAACTAAGGCGTGAGTTTTGGCATCGGTCATGTCTATAGCGCGAATCATCGGCAATCCTCCGGTCTGATGTTGATTACTGATTTGGTAGCACTCATTGAATCGTCGTTCAATGAAAAAGTGAACCGCCATTCAATGAAATCACTAGAACCCATCGATCTGGTGCGTTAAGTACTGAAGAGATAAAGGAGATTCGATCATGTCACGTGCCTCAGAAATGGAAAAACGCAAGATCCAAATAATCGATGCTGCGATGGACGTTCTATACGAGCAGGGTTTTTGTGATCTAAAAATCAGTGAGGTCGCACGACGCGCAGGCGTGTCTGCGGGGCTCGTGTGTCACCACTTCGAAACCAAAAGAGGTTTACTGCTAGCGGTGATGCGCCAGGCCGTCGACGCTTATCAAAATCAATCCGAGAAAGTGGCCCTTGCCCATCCGGATCTTCCAGATCGAACATTGGCACTGGTTCAGATGGCCTTGTCCCCTGAACAGGTCAATCCACGATTGTCTTCGGCCTGGCTGGCCCTGTACTATCTGGCAGCTTCTGATCCAGAATATCACGCCGAGCTGGTAAGGTATCAAAATTATAATCACTCAAATATTCTTGCTGCACTTACAGAGGTCTTTGATCCTGATGATGCCAAGCAAAAAGCACACTTGATTTCGGCGCTCATTGACGGGGTTTGGCTGCAAAACGCAGCGCGTTGCGAAACCGTAGATATAGAGGTTGCTCAGAAATTGGCTGTTAATCTTACCAAGAACGTATTCCTTGAAAAGATGGCCCCGTTGCAAAGTTGACAGCTTGAAAAAAGCATTACCAACCGTCCACAGTCGGGAGTGGATGAATCCGGCTTTAGTCACCTCTCTTTCGAGACAGGAGACATCCACACCACTATGACCGCAATTTTCGAAGCAGGCGGATCACAGCTCGGTGAAATCACTAATTTTGGAACAGCTGATGAGCCATTTCTGATCGTCTATGTGCGTGACTACGAAGGCAATATTCTGGAACTTGAGCAGCCAACTGTACAGTTGGGGACAGATGATTGTGCTTAGTACCTTTATGCTTAGTTGGTCGAGTAGCCCGAAGGAATTTCACCTTCAGGCTCTCACAGAACCGTACGTGA
>OJFV01000372.1_pt1 | contig 10875 bp, 10 predicted proteins | sample 1594391 | NCBI WGS metagenome assembly OJFV01 (sample SAMN05416856, study PRJEB24817) | seawater metagenome | isolation source: Sea water | place: Canada:Atlantic | collected 2013-11
ATTGCCTCTTGTCTCGTGGGCTCGGAGATGTGTATAAGAGACAGCTTCAAGGCACTTAGCGCATGCTTTTCATTGCGCGAATTTGCTCATGGCTAAAGCCTCTGTATTGCATAAAACGATTTCGTTTTTGTTGCTCCTGCCAATCCTTCGCGGGCTTTCGACCAAACTTTTTTTCAGCCACTTGAATGGCAAGCGCATCCCAATCTATCTCTTGCTCGGTAATAGCAATGTCTATGAGCTCAGGTGCAATTGCGTGCTGACTTAGCTCACTACGTATGATTTTTTCACCTTTGCCCTTTGCTACTCGACTGCGCACAATCATCTCGGCATAACGCAGCTCGCTTTGAATGTCTGCTTCATTAAATTGAGTAATACGCTCTTCGCATAACACCTTGTCATACCCCTTAGCGGTCAATTTCTGCAACAATTCGTGACAACTATGCTCGCGCATCGATAAATATTTGGTAATACTATATTTAATGTTCTTACTGTCGTTATCTGTCATATCAGGTAATATATTCACCCATCAAAGGGATCCTGTAGAGTGTTATGCGCCAAATATTTGATTTTAAATTTCTAAGCGGCATAGAGCAAATAGACAGTCAGAGTTGGAATGCGATTGCTGAGCAAAGTGACCCGTTTCATCAATATGCTTTTATTGAAGCTCTGGAGCTTTCAAAATCTGTGGAAGCCAAAACAGGCTGGCACCCGCAACACCTCACAATTTATAATAATGACACTTTGGTAGGCATTCTACCCTTGTACACAAAAAATCATAGCTACGGGGAGTACGTGTTTGATTTCGCTTGGGCTAATACCTATCGCGAATACGGTCTAAATTACTATCCCAAATTGATCAGTGCCATCCCCTTTACTCCAGTGCCAGGTTCGAGATTGATGTTAAAAACCGGTACAGATAAATCACAATTGCTACCACAGCTTTGCAAAGCCATTCAAACTTACGTTTCGCAAAATAGACTTTCATCTATGCATTGGTTGTTTGTACCCGAGGATTTAAGCGCAGCATTAAATGTACATCAGCACATGATGCGCAGGGCAGTTCAATTTCAATGGTTTAATCGGGACTACCAACATTATGATGAATTTTGCACGGCGCTTACCTCTAGGCGACGAAAGTCGATTAGAAACGAAAGAAGAAAAGTACGGGATCAAGGGGTAAAACTCGAAAGAGTCTTTGCTAACAACCTGACTCCTGAACATATCGACTTTTTCTATCAGTGTTATCAGCAAACCTACTTAAAACGCAGTGGTCATCAGGGTTACCTTAATCGAGATTTTTTCACCCGATTATACCACTCCATGCGTGACAACATTATGCTGGTGCTAGCCACCCGGGACGATCAACTTATTGCCAGTGCCCTTTACTTGTATGACGATAAGCAGCTCTATGGCCGGTATTGGGGAGCGATGGAAGATATCAACAACCTGCATTATGAATGTTGTTACTATCAAGGCATCGAATTTTGCATTGAGCAAAATATCGCTACATTTAATCCTGGCACGCAAGGTGAACATAAGATTTTACGCGGCTTTGAACCGATTTTTTGCTACTCAAATCATTGGTTAGCTGAGCCAGCATTTCATGACGGTGTAAGACGCTTCCTTAAGCAGGAAGACGCGGGGATCCAATCATATAAACAAAACGCCGCAGAACTATTGCCTTTCAAAGCAACTGAAGAGTAGATCACAAAATATCACGCTCAATCGCCGAGCGTGATAGATTTCATTTCTCTATTTAGGTTTATGTCAAACACTAAGGTTTACGCCAAATGAGCATGAAATTATTAGCAGGCATAGGCTGTTGTTCTACAAGCTTTAGCTCCCCTGCCCACTGCGTTAATTCTGCTATATCGCGTATGCCACCACAGCCCTCATTCAACAAGTGTTGGTTGAAATCATGATTACTTTGGCTGGTGAACTCCCCGTTTATCGTAAACGGCCCGTACTGACAAAACACACCACCTGAGGGTAACTCTTTAGCTACTGTCTGCATCATGATCTCAGCTTCATGAGGTTGCATGATGTGAGTGGTGTTCGCGGTATATACGCAATCAACCTGGCTGACAGGCCAATCATTAGCCCCGACTTGAAACTCCACAGGTTGATATAGATTGGGTGCAGGCAAGTCACTGAGCCAGGCTTGAATACTAGGGTGGTTACAGGCTAAATCACTGGTTTGCCAGTTTAAATGGGGTAACGCTGGGGCAAAATACGCGGCATGCTGGCCAGTGCCTGAACCAATTTCGAGTAAATGCCGACTATCTTTCAATGCGCTTTTTAACACCGCTAGGATCGGTAGGCGGTTATTTTCGCATGAGGGACTATAACGTTTTTCAGTCATCGTACTTTAAATATCCTTGTGCAGGTTGTATTGCAACAGGAGCAGCTAATAGCTAAAAGCACATCGAATACATTCCTAAGCATGTAGATTCGGGCCTAGCCATTTCTCTGCTTCTAGTTCAGTCCAACTTTTACGCGTCGCGTAATCTAGCAACTGATCTTTTTGGATCTGTGCAACAGCGAAGTAACGCGCATCGGGATGAGAGAAGTACCATCCCGAAACGGCAGCCCCTGGCCACATAGCGTAACTTTCAGTCAATTTCATACCGGTATTCTTTTCGGCATCAAGTAAATCCCAAATGGCTTGTTTTTCTGTATGCTCAGGACACGCGGCATAACCTGGTGCAGGGCGAATACCTTGGTATTTTTCACGAATGAGCTCTTCATTACTAAGAGACTCATCGAGTGCAAAACCCCAGATTTCTTTGCGCACTTTCTCATGTAAATACTCTGCAAAGCCCTCTGCAAGACGATCTGCAAGGGCTTTAACCATGATCCCGTTGTAGTCATCACCGTCGGCGATATAGGCTCCAGCGAGTTCGTCCTCGCCTATACCTGCGGTCACTGCAAACGCACCAATGAAATCCGCTTTTTGCGACGACTTAGGTGCAATAAAGTCACTTAAACAGTTATTAAAGCCTTTGGCTTTTTCTGTTTGCTGACGAAGGTGATGACAGACTTCTTGAACATGAGTGCGCGTTTCGTCTGTATAAACTTCTATATCATCTTCGACTCTGTTTGCAGGAAAAATCCCCATGACACCTTTGGCTTGCAGCTTTTTATTTGCGCATAAGTCATCGAGCATAGCGTTGGCGTCATCGAATAACGATTGTGCCTCTTTGCCGACCACTTCATCTTGTAAAATTCGGGGGTACTTACCAGCCAGCGACCATGTTAGGAAAAATGGGGTCCAGTCTATATAAGCACGCAGCTCTGCCAGCTCTACTGACACGGTTTGAACACCTAGTTGTTTAGGTACTGGCGGTGTGTACTGGCTCCAGTCGAAGTCAAAGGCGTTAGCCCGTGCTTGCTCTAATGTTACTGGGCGGCTACGAGGCTTCTTACGTGCATGTTGCTCTCGAACCACGTCATATTCTTTGGAAATTTGCTCTGCGTAAGCAGGCCGATGTTCTATTGATATCAGCTTCTGACAGACACCCACCGCACGACTGGCATTGGGCACGTAAACCACGGGTTGATCGTAATTCTGTTCAATTTTAACTGCGGTATGCGCTTTTGATGTTGTTGCACCGCCGATAAGCAAAGGCAAATCCAGACCGAGGCGCTGCATTTCTTTTGCCACGTATACCATCTCATCAAGGGATGGAGTGATAAGCCCAGACAAGCCAATCATGTCGACGTTTTCGTCTTTCGCTACTTGCAAGATTTTAGCGCAAGGCACCATTACGCCTAAGTCGATAATGTCGAAGTTATTACACTGCAAAACCACCCCAACAATATTCTTACCAATATCGTGAACGTCACCTTTTACCGTCGCCAGCAAAATCTTACCGTTCGAGCTGCCTACTTCTTTGGTGGCTTCGATGTAAGGATTTAAATAAGCCACTGCTTTTTTCATGACTCGTGCAGATTTAACCACTTGGGGCAGGAACATTTTGCCCTCGCCAAATAAATCCCCTACTACATTCATGCCATCCATTAATGGCCCTTCAATTACATGTAGTGGTTTTTCTGCTTGCTGGCGCGCAAGCTCAGTATCTTCATCAATGTAATCAGTGATACCGCGCACAAGTGCATGCTCTAGGCGCTTATTCACTGGCAACTCTCGCCACTCGAGGTTCTCTTTTACCTGCGCTTTACCATCGCCTTGATATTTGGGTGCGAGTTCTAAAAGTCGGTCAGTGGCATCGGGATGACGGTTGAGAATAACGTCTTCAACCGCCTCTTTTAACTCACCTGGGATTTGGTCATACACTTCAAGTTGGCCAGCATTCACTATGCCCATATCCATTCCCGCTTTTATGGCATGGAATAGAAACACTGAGTGCATAGCTTCACGTACTGGATTATTGCCGCGAAATGAAAACGACACATTTGATAACCCACCAGATATGTGGGCATGGGGTAAACCTTGTCTGATTCTGCGCGTGGCATTAATAAAGTCCACGGCATAATTGTTGTGCTCTTCAATCCCCGTGGCAACCGCAAAAATATTTGGGTCGAAGATGATGTCTTCAGGCGGAAAGCCTATTTTTTCAGTTAATAACTGATAACTACGCTGACAAATTTCAAATTTTCTATCTTCGGTATCCGCTTGCCCTACTTCGTCGAACGCCATGACAACGGTGGCTGCACCATAACGTTTCAGTAATTTAGCTTGATGTAAGAAGGTTTCCTCGCCTTCTTTTAAGCTAATGGAGTTAACAATGGCCTTACCTTGAACACACTTTAACCCTGCTTCGATTACTGACCATTTTGATGAATCAATCATAATCGGCACGCGAGAGATGTCGGGCTCTGAGGCAATCAAATTCAAGAAGCGCGTCATTGCCGCTTCTGAGTCCAACATGGCTTCATCCATATTGATATCAATGATTTGCGCGCCGTTCTCCACTTGTTGACGAGCAACATCGAGTGCTTTCTCAAAGTCACCTTCTAGAATAAGGCGTTTGAACATGGCTGATCCGGTGACGTTAGTACGTTCGCCAACATTGATAAAAGATGCACTTGCTTGGGTCATAGGTTACTCAATTTACTTAATTTCATTCACTTGCCATTTCACTAAGCCAAAACTCGTCATGGCTCAATACCACTACTTCAATCTGTATTTAGTGTACAAAGGGCTCAAGCCCAGAAAGACGTAGTTTAATTTCATGTTTTGGGATGACACGGGGGGCAACGTCTTTAACCACGTTAGCAATAGCAGAGATGTGCTCTGGCGTTGAACCGCAACATCCTCCCACAATATTGACGAGGCCTGATTGTGCCCACTCGCGAATATGCTCAGCCATTTCATCGCTCTCTAGGTCATACTCGCCAAATTCATTAGGTAAACCGGCATTGGGATGAGCGGATACCAAACATTCAGCCACAGTAGATACTTCATCAACATACTGGCGCAACAAATCTGGCCCCAAAGCACAGTTAAGACCGAACGAGAATGGATTTGTATGGCGCATTGAATAATAGAAAGCTTCTGCGGTTTGCCCAGATAACGTTCGACCTGAGGCGTCAGTGATCGTGCCTGAAATCATTATTGGTAACGTTTTGCCTAATGACTCGAAAACGGTGTCTACGGCAAATAAAGCGGCTTTTGCATTTAACGTATCAAAGATAGTTTCCACCATAATTAAATCGGCGCCGCCCTCTATTAAGCCATGCGTAGCTTCTACATATGCTTCAACGAGCTCGTCAAACGTCACATTTCGCTCACCCGGGTCGTTCACATTAGGTGATATTGATGCCGTGCGACTTGTCGGGCCTAAGACTCCGGCCACAAAACGCGGTTTTTCAGGTGTCAGCGCTGTAAATTTGTCAGCTGCTTTGCGGGCCAATCTAGCCGATTCTATGTTTATCTCTTTGGCCAATGACTGCATGTTGTAATCAGCCATGGATATGGTGGTGGCATTAAAGGTGTTGGTCTCGATGATATCCGCACCCGCGGCTAGGTATGCACAATGAATATCAAAAATAGCGTCAGGCTGGGTAAGCGTTAATAAGTCATTATTGCCTTTAACATCACTATGCCAATCAGCGAATCGTTCACCACGATAGTCATCTTCTTGAAAGTCATGCGCTTGGATCATAGTGCCCATTGCGCCATCTAAAACGAGGATTCGCGATCGTGCAGCGTCTAATAATGCTTGTTCTGAGGTTACCATTGACACATTTTTTCCTTTAAAACTGAAATTAAATTGCTCTAACCTTTTTTCGACAATGATGCCAAATCATAAGGCGTATTCTGATACACGTAATAGTTTAACCAATTGGTAAACAGCAAACTACCGTGAGCGCGCCAAGTGACTAAAGGCGCTTGTGTTGGGTCATCATCAGGATAGTAATTTTCTGGCATATTGGGGGTTAATCCCGCTTTTACGTCACGCTTATATTCTTGATCCAATGAATCAGGATCATATTCAGGGTGTCCCGTAACGAAGACCAACCGTTTGTCGTCTGAGGCTACTATATATGCCCCCGTCTTTTCTGAACTAGCTAACACACTAAGCCCTTCAACCGACTCGTAGTCTGCTACGCTTATTTCACCATAACGCGAATGGGGAGCGTGAAATTCGGGGTCAAAGCCGCGCATTAGTTCGTTATGTTCATCCTTAACTTGATGAGCAAATATGCCACTGAGCTTTTCATCACGCAATCTGCGGTTTTTACCGTGAAAGTGATACAAGGCTGCATGTGCAGCCCAACATGAAAATAATGTGGATTGCACGTGACGCTGAGCCCATTCCAGCACCACTTTCATTTTTTGCCAGTATTTTACGTCGTTATAATCCAACAATGCCAAAGGCGCGCCAGTCACAATCAATCCGTCGTATTGCTTATCCGCCACATCGTCAAAGTTTTGGTAGAACGCTTTCATATGAGATTCAGGGGTGTTCTTTGGCGCTTGATTGTCGATGCGTATCAAGTCCACATTGATTTGTAGCGGCGTATTCGATAAAAGGCGCAAGAACTGCACTTCTGTTTCCATCTTGTTAGGCATTAAATTCAAGATACCGACTTCCAAAGGACGAATGTCCTGCATGGCAGCACGATCGGTATCCATCACAAAAATATTCTCACTATTTAGAATGCTTTGTGCAGGTAATTCTGTCGGAATTCGAATAGGCATAGTGGCTCCAAGATGTGTTTAGATAGGTTAAATCTGGAGCAAAAGACCGTAAATGTCAACATCTTTACGTCTAGACGTCTAAACGTAAAAACTGCTTAAGCTCGAAAGTGCATCACTAGGTGCTCTTGTGCTCATCAATTCAATATTTAGTGGTATAAGGCACGATGGGTAGCGAAATAATTAAATCGTTGGATTAGGCGTTTTAGAAGAGAATAAAGGTAGAAAAAGCAAGTTAACGCCAGGCAAAAACCGAACGCTTTAACTTAGGAGTTATCAGGTATAAGCACCTACAGGGTAACTTGCTCAACTGAATTTTAGCGCTTGTGTAGATTGTAGATTAGTTCAGCTTCGGCTTTTGGCATATCACATTCGTGCATTAAATCTTCAACTGAGTAACCACTGGCTACCAGTTTAGCCGCTTGTTGGTATAAACGACTCTGAGGATCTTGACTGGCAAGTTGCTCCTGCTGGCTCACAGTTTGTTTCACCGCGCTAACAAGGGCTTTAATTTTGTCGCCCATACCGATACTGCCCACACGAACTTCTTGCAGTTCTTGTTGGTTAGCCAGCAATTGCTCTTCGAGGATCGTTAACTGTTTTTGCTGCTGCTCGTTCTGTTCTTTTAATCGCGAAATACGTTTAACTAAAACCGCGAATGCACCGATAAACAGCAAAATGGCGATCACGAAAACCACGTATATTAAATGACTTATTTCCACAATTGCGTCCAGATCAGTTAATCGCAAACCAATGAATTAAATATTAGTTAACTCTTCCCACTCTTCATCACTTAAGAGTTTATTCAGATCGACTAAAATAAGTAGCTCACCTTCTCGATTGCTCACACCTTGAATGAATTTGGCACTTTCTTCTGTACCTACATTAGGTGCGCTGTCTATTTCTGATGAACGCAAATAAACGACTTCTGCAACGCTGTCTACTAAAATGCCGACCACTTGCTCGTCAGACTCAATAATGACGATACGCGTGTTATCCGTTAAATCTGTTGGCTCCAAGCCAAAGCGAGCACGAGTATCAATAACCGTTACAACATTACCTCGTAAGTTAATGATACCCAATACGTAATCGGGAGCACCAGGTACAGGGGCAATCTCGGTGTGACGTAATACTTCTTGAACTTGCATAACATTGATGCCATAGGTTTCTTCCCCTAGCTTATATGTTACCCACTGCAAGACTTCATCGTTTCGATCAGATGGTACGTTATTTGATGTTCTGTCATCACTCATTTTTAATACTCCAGCAGCAATTGCTAGTTGTCTTTACTATTCATACCTTGCTGTAAAAGTGAAATTAACTGCTTCACGTTTACCAAGGCACACATCTTTTTCTTTACCATACCGCTAAGCCAGGTACGCTTTCCGTCAAACTTGCGCCATTTGACATCTTCAGGTTGTAAGGTGATCGTGTCAATAATACGCTCACACGCCAACCCCCAACCGCTGCTATCTAGCATGATAAGATATTGATTTTTAGCTGAATCCGCCAGCTTTTCATTACATTTGTCCGGCATAACCCACATTGCGGTGTCGACGACTTTCATTTTTTCATCACGATGAAGCATCACGCCTTTAAACCAGTTCGGTTTGCCAAAAATAGGCGTAACATCAGCTAACTGGTGGATCCCGCCAAGTTCGGTTAGTGGCAGTGCGAGAGATAACCCGGCCACCTCGAATATAAGTGCCTGAAATGCTTCATGATAAATACCTGTATCTTCAGCTTCAGGGGGAGCCGCGTCTTGACTTTGCTTACTAACAGCATCCTCAGTATCAATCGTGCTTACCGGCACGCTCTCGTGTTGTTCATGGCTGGGAAGTTCGGCATCCTTGATACTGTGTTCAAATGCTTTATCGCTTGCCGGTTGCTCGTCAATACGATTGCCAAGCACGTTATCGCTGTCAATTTTTACCGGCTCAAGCTCAACTTCACTGGAGACTGAATTAGTAAGTTCTGTATGCAACACTGAGGCAGAGTCGAGTAACTTACTGACATGCTCTAACGACGCATCCTGCTCGATATCTTCGGTAAGTAAAGAAGATAAATACTCTTCCATTACGTTTTTTTTGTCTGGCGTTTTGGCACTCATTTCGCAGCCTCTAGCAAACGTAAATGACGCAACAAACTTGTGTACGCTACTACGCCTCGCGCCTTAGGCGCATGGATTGATGGCAATGCGTGGTTTGAACTGGCATCTCTAAACTTAGTATCGATAGGAATTAAGCCCTGCCAAACGTTATCACCATGGGTTTCCCGCAATGTGTGATAGGCGCCGATCGCCGCTTTCACGCGCTTATCAAACATGGTCGGCACTATGGTATAGCGAAACTCTTTACGTAATGACTGCTGCATGATGTGCAACGAGCCAAGCATGCGCTCTAACCCTTTGAGCGCTAAAAACTCGGTTTGAACAGGGATAATCACTCTGGTAGAAGCAGCCAACGCATTGACCATGAGTACACCTAACACAGGCGGGCAATCAATTAACGCGTACTCAAACTCATCTTCGATTAACCCTAGCGCTTTTTTAAGGGTTAATCCCATACCACTTTGATTACCTAGCTTGCGATCTAAAGTGGCTAGCGCCATGCTTGCAGGCAAGATGAACAGCGAGTCGAGTTTAGTCGGGCATAAACAATCTAACACAGCGTCTTTGTTTAAAGGCCCGTCATGAATAAATATATCGTATAAACTGCGTGATAACTCATCAGAGTCAATACCAAAATAGTAACTTAAGGACGCATGGGGATCGGTATCGATTAGGACTACCTTTGCTCCACGCTGCGCGAGCAAACCACCTAGGGTGACTGTTGTCGTAGTTTTACCGACGCCCCCTTTTTGGTTTGCTACTGTCCATACTTTCACGATAAATACCTTTCAGTCGTCTGCTGTTTTTTTAACTCTCTCTAAAAGTGTCAAAATGCGCCAGTTTCTACGCCATCTCTTTTAAAATATGGCTTTCAAACGCATCTATAGAAAACTCTTTTTCAGCGATACCTGCATTCATTACAGCTTGTGGCATGCCATATACTACTGAGCTTAGCTCATCCTGCACCCAAATTTTTGCACCTTTACTTTTTAGCTTGCTGGCGCCAAGTTTTCCGTCAGAGCCCATTCCTGTGAGTATGACCCCTAAGACATCGCCGTGATATATCTGAGCAATTGACGCAAACGTAATATCGACGCAGGGCTTATACAATATATCGGCACTGTCTGGTGCATCATAAATTCGAAAAGAAACACGTTGACTGTCACCCTGAACGATCATTTGACGGCCTCCAGGTGCTAAATACGCTATGCCTGCTTTGACTTCTTCACCGTTTATCGCTTCTTTTACCGTCAATTGCGACAACTGATTCAGCCGCTCTGCAAATGCCTTAGTAAAGGAGCCCGGCATATGTTGCACAATAAATATCGGATAGGGAAAATTCCTTGGGATCGCAGTCAGTACTTTTTGCAAGGCAACCGGCCCACCTGTGGACGTCCCAATCGCTAAGCAGCGATACTTTTTACCCGATGGAATACCACTTGATGAAGAATGATAAAGAGGTGCTCCCAACGGAACACTACTGGTCGTTTGCACTGAGCGTTTAGCAGGATTTCGACTAACCGGCTTATTAAACAAAATCGCTTTAGGGGGGGCCACACGCGGAGAAGCGGGTCGCAGTCCGTGTTCTTTTCTACACAAG
>OJFV01000373.1_pt1 | contig 10853 bp, 8 predicted proteins | sample 1594391 | NCBI WGS metagenome assembly OJFV01 (sample SAMN05416856, study PRJEB24817) | seawater metagenome | isolation source: Sea water | place: Canada:Atlantic | collected 2013-11
GGCAGCGTCAGATGTGTATAAGAGACAGGAAGAAACATATCTAGAGCAGAATGGAGGAACGAATGACAATTCAAACACTGCCCACCAGTAAAGCTTAAACACATAAGCCAATCACGACATTATTCGGTGAAACACAATGTCGTGATTTAGTGCAAAAATGGCGTTAACTGAACTATTACTAGGTTGGCCTCAAGCTAGTATCAAATCAATCCTAAATAAAGAACTACGGCGATTATTTTTGTCGCGGAGAAAGTAAAATGTTTTATAAAAATGATCAAATAGCAGGCTTTGACGACAATATTTGGCAAGCCATTCAAGCAGAAGATAAACGTCAACAAGATCACGTTGAACTCATTGCTTCAGAAAACTACACCAGTGCGCGTGTCATGCAAGCCCAAGGCAGTCAACTGACCAACAAATACGCTGAAGGTTATCCCGGTAAGCGTTATTACGGCGGCTGTGAACACGTTGACGTGATTGAGCAACTGGCTATTGATCGTGCAAAAGAATTGTTCGGCGCAGATTACGCCAATGTGCAACCTCATTCTGGCTCACAAGCTAATGCAGCAGTCTTTATGGCTTTGCTTAAGCCCGGTGAAACGGTGCTGGGCATGAGCTTAGCGCACGGTGGTCATTTAACCCATGGCTCGAAAGTCAGCTTCTCCGGTAAGATTTATAACGCGGTGCAATACGGCTTAAATGAAGCAACCGGTGAAATTGATTACGACGAAGTCGAACGCCTTGCAAAAGAACATCAACCGAAAATGATTATTGCTGGTTTCTCAGCGTATTCACGTGTGGTTGATTGGCAGCGTTTTCGCGATATTGCTGACAGCGTTGGCGCCTGGTTATTTGTTGATATGGCCCACGTTGCCGGTTTAGTGGCCGCAGGTCTGTATCCTAACCCAGTACCAATTGCCGATGTGGTAACCACCACTACCCATAAAACCTTACGTGGTCCTCGCGGCGGTTTAATTATCGCCAAGAAGAATGATGAGCTGGCTAAGAAATTAAATTCAGCGGTCTTTCCCGCAGGTCAAGGTGGTCCTTTGATGCACGTTATCGCGGCCAAAGCGATTTGTTTCAAAGAAGCCTTATCTGAAGGGTATGTTGAGTATCAGCAAAATGTTATTGATAACGCCCGTGAAATGGCGACGACTTTCCAAGCACGTGGTTATAACGTGGTTTCTGGCGGTACGGACAATCACCTATTTTTACTCGATTTAATCGATAAAGGTATTACGGGTAAAGACGCCGATGCGGCGCTGGGCCGCGCTAATATCACGGTCAACAAAAACTCAGTACCTAACGACCCACAATCACCGTTTGTCACCAGTGGCCTGCGTATCGGCACTCCAGCTATCACCAGTCGTGGTTTTGGGCGTGAAGAAGCGGCGGTATTAACCGGTTGGATTTGTGATGTGTTAGATGACATCAACAATGAGCAAGTGATAGATGACGTGCGAAGTAAAGTGTTGGACTTATGTGAAAGAAATCCGGTCTACCGCTAGGTAACCCGACGGACACCTAAGTCGCTTATAGGCCGCTTAGGTATCTTTGTTTAGCCAATAATACAATGTAGAAAAAGGGTATACCATGCAACAATATTCAGGATTTGGTTTATTAAAACACTCGTTAACTTACCACGAGAATTGGCAACGGGTTTGGAGTAATCCGACCCCGAAAAAACACTATGATGTTGTTATCATAGGCGGCGGTGGACATGGCCTGGCAACGGCTTATTATTTAGCGAAAGAGCATGGCATCACGAACATTGCCGTGATTGAAAAAGGCTATTTAGGCGGCGGTAATACCGCGCGTAATACCACCATAGTGCGCTCAAACTATTTATGGGATGAAGCGTCACATTTGTATGAGCATTCCTTAAAATTATGGGAAGGCTTAGCCCAAGAGCTGAACTATAACTTGATGTTTAGTCAGCGCGGCGTATTAAACCTAGGTCATACCTTACAAGACATGCGTGATATTGAGCGTCGCGTCAATGCTAACCGTCTTAACGGTATTGATGGTGAAGTCTTAACCACAGCGCAAGTACAAGAAATGGTGCCTATTTTAGATTGCTCAACCAATGCACGTTTTCCGGTGATGGGCGCTTCATGGCAAGCCCGTGCAGGTACGGCTCGTCACGACGCAGTTGCCTGGGGTTTTGCCCGCGCAGCTGATGCGTTAGGCGTTGATTTATTACAGCAAACGGAAGTCACGGGCATTCGCCGCAAAGATGGCGCAGTCGAGGGCGTTGAAACCAATCGCGGCTTTATTTCGGCCGGTAAAGTGGCCTGTGTCGCTGCGGGTAACTCCAGTGTTATCGCCAAGATGGTCGGCATGGAATTACCCCTTGAATCTCATCCACTGCAAGCGATGGTATCCGAGCCGTTAAAACCGATTTTAAATACCGTGGTCATGTCCAATCATGTACACGGGTATGTCAGTCAATCCGATAAAGGTGACTTGGTCATCGGCGCGGGTATTGATGGTTATACTGGTTACGGTCAACGCGGCTCATTTAATGTCGTTGAGCATACTATTGCCGCTATTATCGAAATGTTCCCCATTTTCAGTCGTGTGCGCCTTAATCGCGCGTGGGGCGGCGTGGTAGATACCTGCCCAGATGCGTGTCCTATTATTTCAAAAACACACATCAAAGGACTGTACTTTAACTGTGGTTGGGGCACGGGCGGCTTTAAAGCAACACCGGGCGCCGGGCATGTCTTTGCCCATACTATCGCCAACGATGAGCCACACCCGTTAGCCAAACCCTTTAGCATTGACCGCTTTTCATCGGGCGAATTAATTGACGAACACGGCGCTGCCGGTGTTGCGCACTAAGAGGAATTTATTATGTTACTTATCCACTGTCCTTATTGTGAAGAGTTGCGCGAAGAAGAAGAGTTTAGTCCTGCTGGGCAAGCTCATATCGTGCGCCCATTACAGCCCGAAGAAATCAGTGATGAGCAATGGGCTCGTTACTTATTTTTCCGTAAAAACCCGCGCGGTTTACATCATGAGATGTGGCTACACGCCGCTGGTTGTCGCAAGTATTTTAACGCGACGAGAAATACCGTGACTTATGAAATCATGGAAACTTATAAAATGGGCCTAAAGCCCAGTGTTACCGCTAGTGAAGAGGGCCAATCATGAGCCAAGTTAATCGGATCGCTAAAAGCAGCAAACGCATTAATCGCAACCGCACCTTAACCTTTAGCTTTAACGGCAAAGAGTATACAGGTTTTGAAGGCGATACCGTCGCATCAGCCTTGTTAGCTAATGGTGTTGATGTGGTCGGGCGTAGTTTCAAGTACTCACGTCCTCGCGGTATTATTACCAGTGACTCGCAAGAGCCGAACGCCATTTTTCAAGTTGGCTCAACGCAAGCGACCACTATTCCAAACCCACGCGCGACACAAACCGATTTGTATCAAGGCTTAACCGCAAGCTCAACCAACGGTTGGCCCAATGTTGATTTCGATTTAATGGGCACCGTGGGCAAACTCGGTGGCTCGATGATGCCGCCTGGGTTTTATTACAAAACCTTTATGTTCCCACAATCGTTATGGATGTCATACGAGCACTTAATTCGCAAAGGCGCAGGCTTAGGGGCCAGTCCTCAACAAGGTGACCCAGACAGTTATGACAAAATGCACCATCATTGTGATGTGATGATTGTTGGCGGTGGCCCAGCAGGCTTAGCCGCAGCGTTATCGGCTGCGCAAACCGGCGCACGCGTCATCATCAGTGATGAACAAAATGAATTTGGCGGCAGTTTATTATGCTCTACGCAGCAAATAGATGGCCAATTGCCGAGTCAATGGGTGGAAAAAACCGTAGCACAGCTTAGCGAGATGGATAACGTCATGTTATTACCTCGCAGTACGGTGTTTGGTTATTACGACCATAACTTGGTGGGTATTAATGAACGTCGCACCGACCATTTAGGTGAGCATCAACTGCAAAGCACGCGTCAACGCGTGCATAAAGTACGTGCTAAACAAGTGATTTTAGCCACCGGTGCTCATGAGCGTCCACTGGTTTATGGTAACAATGACGTACCAGGTTGTATGTTAGCCAATGCTATTTCGACCTATATCAATCGCTATGATGTGGTGCCAGGCAAGCAATTGGTGTTAATGACCACCAATGATAATGCTTACAAAACCGCCATTGATTGGCATCAGGCCGGTCGTAAAGTGGTCGCTATTATAGATACGCGAAGCACGTCAAATGGCGACTTGGTTAATAAGGTCAAAAAACTGGGCATCGATATCATCTTTGGCCATGGCGTGATTGAAGTTAAAGGCAGCAAACGCGTCAAAGGCGTTGACGTTGCGCCAATCAATGCCAGTAATCACAGTGTTACCGGTCCTGCGAAACACCTTGTTTGTGATACGGTTGCCAGCTCAGGTGGTTGGAGCCCAGTGATTCATTTGTCATCACATACCGGCTCTCGCCCGGTGTGGAACGAAGACATTGCCGGCTTTGTCCCGGGTGATACCGTGCAAAAGCAACACACTTGTGGTGGCCTTGAAGGGGTTTACGCCTTGTCAAAAGTCATCAGTGATGGTTTTAGCACCGGCGCTGTCGCGGCGAAAGCGGCGGGCAAAGGTGACGGACATTACGTGGGTAAATCGCCAACAACCAGCGACCCACAAGAAGATGCGTCCATGGCACTGTTTCACATACCGCACAGTAAAAAAACCAGTCGCGCGCCAAAGCAGTTTGTTGATTATCAAAATGATGTTACCGCTGCAGGTATTGAACTGGCAAACCGTGAAGGTTTTGAATCGATTGAGCATGTTAAACGCTACACCGCGTTAGGTTTTGGCACGGACCAAGGCAAGTTAGGTAATATCAACGGCATGGCAATTACCGCTAAATCCTTAGGTAAAACCATTCCAGAAACCGGCACTACTATCTTTCGTCCTATGTACACGCCAACCACCTTTGGCGCCTTAGCGGGGGCCGATGTGAAGCACTTGTTTGACCCAGCACGTTTTAGCGCGATGCATAAATGGCATTTAGAAAATGGCGCTGAGTTTGAAGATGTGGGTCAATGGAAACGCCCGTGGTATTTCCCACAGCCAGGCGAAACCATGCAGCAATCACTGGAGCGTGAATGTTTAGCAACACGTAACAGTGTCGGCATTTTAGATGCCTCGACTTTAGGTAAAATTGATATTCAAGGTAAAGATGCACGCGAATTTTTAAACCGCGTTTATACCAACCCATGGAGCAAGTTAGGCGTAGGCAAATGTCGCTACGGCGTCATGTGTAAAGAAGACGGTATGGTCTTTGATGACGGTGTTACCGTCTGTCTTGACGATAATCGTTTCATCATGACCACGACAACCGGCGGCGCAGCGGGCGTATTGCAATGGTTAGAGCTATGGCATCAAACCGAGTGGCCTGAGCTGGAGGTGTATTTCTCAACCGTGACGGACCATTGGTCAACCATGACTATCTCAGGACCTAATTCGCGTAAAGTCTTAGAGAAAATCTGTGATATTGATGTCAGTAATGACAGCTTCAAGTACATGGATTGGCGCGCAGCAACGGTTGCAGGTGTTAAAGCACGCATTTTCCGTATCTCGTTTACCGGCGAGCTGTCGTTTGAAATTAACGTGCAAGCCAATTATGGCATGCATGCCTGGAAAGCGGTCATGGCGGCCGGTGAAGAGTTTAATATCACCCCGTATGGCACCGAAACCATGCATATTTTACGCGCAGAAAAAGGCTTTATCATTGTCGGACAAGACACCGATGGCTCGGTGACGCCACAAGATTTAGACATGGACTGGGTAGTCGGTAAGAAAAAAGACTTTAGCTTTATTGGTAAACGCTCTTGGACGCGCTTTGACAATAAACGTGACGACCGTAAACAAATGGTAGGCTTGAAACCTAAAGACCCGACCTTTGTCTTGCCGGAAGGCGCACAAATTGTCTTTGAGAAAAACCAATCCATTCCAATGAAGATGGTAGGTCATGTTACCTCAAGTTATTACAGTGCTTGTATGGGTTACTCGTTTGCCTTAGCCGTCGTGAAAGGCGGTATTAGCCGCAAAGGTGAGAGTGTCTATTTGCCATTAAGTGATGGCACCACTGTTGAAGCTGAAATTTGCAGCCCAGTATTTTATGATCCAAAGGGAGACCGTCAAAATGTCTAACGCAATCCAAGTAGAATCACCGCTACACCATGCACAGCTTGACCAATTAATTGGTCAATCAAGCGCGGGTGGCATTGTCTTGCATGAGCATAAGTTATTGGGTCACCTTAACTTACGTGGCAACTGTGCGGATACTGAATTTTTAGCCGGTGTACAAGAAGCCCTAGGCGTTGCACTGCCTATTACGCCATGTAGCAGCGCCAAGAGTGAGTTGGCGCAAATCATGTGGTTAGCGCCCGATGAGTGGTTAATTATTGTCGCCTCAGGCAGTGAAGATGAAATCGAGCAAAAGCTGCGTTCGTATTTAACCGGCCACTTTGCCGTCAGTGATATCAGTGGCGCGCAAACCCTGCTTGAGCTAAGCGGTGAGCATGTTATCGGCTTGATGAAAAAATCGACCGGTTATGATTTCCACCTTGATAGCTTTCCCGTGGGTAAAGTCGTGGGTACCACCTTTGCTAAAACCGGTGCACATATCTTGCGCGTGAGTGAAGACAAGTTTCAGCTCGTCGTTCGTCGCAGTTTTTCTGACTACGTGTGGTTATGGATCCAACAAGGTAGCCAAGAATACGGACTGACTATCGTCTAACGCTTGTGTAGCTAAAAACAATCGCCCCTTAACGCAAATTGTTTGTTGTTTCAATGCGCGTTAAGGGTAGCGATCACTCATTATAAAGCCGCTTATGTTTAACTGACTAGCTTGAATGCATAAATTCATTCTGTTCAAACTAAGCGGTTTTCATTTCAAAATAGGATCGAAGATGTCCGATATCAAACCCGTATCGCAAACGCATATTATTACCGCCGATTGTCCTAGTCGTCCAGGCACGGTTGATGTGGTGACCCGTTTTTTGTGCGAAAAAGGCTTCTACATTAATGAAATTCACTCGTTTGATGATACCGCGGTCAATCGTTTTTTCATTCGCATAGAATTTAGAGCACAAACGGCGACAGACTTTAGCGTAGAAGATTTTAGTCAAGAATTTGAGCAACGCGCCAGTGAATTTGACATGCAATGGCAATTGGCCTCCAGTCCGTATAAATCCAAAGTGGTGATCATGGTGTCCAAACACGATCATTGCTTGAATGACTTATTATACCGTTATCGCACCGGCGATTTGGATATTGAGATCCCCGCGATCATCTCTAATCATCCTGATTTAGAAGAGCTCGCTAAATGGCATGGAATTCCGTATTACCATCTGCCGATCACCAAGGACACTAAACCTGAGCAAGAAGCCAAGGTATGGCAAATCATTCAAGACTCCGATGCGGATTTGGTCGTCTTAGCACGTTATATGCAGGTCTTATCGAGCGACTTGTGTCAGAAGTTGTCCGGTAAAGCCATTAACATTCACCACTCGTTATTACCCGGCTTTAAGGGCGCTAGACCGTATTTTCAAGCCTATGATCGCGGTATTAAGTTAGTGGGCGCGACTGCGCATTATGTCAGTGATGATCTCGATGAAGGGCCCATTATTAGCCAGGGGGTTGAGACGGTTGATCACGGTTACTACCCTAAAGACTTAGCGGCTAAAGGGCGAGATATTGAATGTTTAACGCTGTCGCGCGCGGTGCGTTGTCATATCGAACATCGCATATTCATGTATGGCAAAAAGACAGTAGTCTTTTCTAAGTAGCTAACTCTTGTTCGTTACTTTTTAGTAGCAGTAAAAATGACAGTTTTTATTAACTTTACTGTAAATATTGTCGCTGTTTGTTGAGTATTAATTATTAATTTGCACAGGTACGTCTGTCTGTTTCAGGCGTATTAATGCCTCTTGCTGTGCTCACGCCTATGACAAAATTACGTGATAAGCAATGATGGAAAAAGGACATCTATATGTCAATGACAGTAGCAAGCAGTAAACATGACGTGCGAGCAGTAGGCGCTATTAGCATAGGTGCACAGTTAAAATCGATTCGAATGAGGAACAAGCTAACCCTTAGAGAGGCGGCTAATCTGACTAACTTAGCGCCTTCAACTTTATCGAAAATAGAAAATGAACAAATTTCACCGACTTTTGCTGTGATGCAGAAGTTAGCAACCGGTTTAAATATTGAGTTACCGCAATTATTTACCAAGCCAGCAATGACTCAAGCGGTTGGCCGTCGTGATATAACGTTAAAAGATCAAGGGAATTATCATTTAACTTCCACCTATGAGCATGAGTTACTTTCCACGCAATTTAGCCGTAAGAAAATGATGCCATACAAGTGTAGAGTTCACGCACGTAGCTTCGATGACTTCGGTGAATGGGTTCGCCATAGCGGTGAAGAATATATGTTGGTGTTAGAAGGCGAAGTACAGTTGGTTACTGAATTTTATGAACCGGTAAACTTGGTAGAGGGCGATAGTGTCTATTATGATGCGATGATGGGGCATTTAGTTATTTCTGTCAGTGACATCGATGCACAAATTCTCTGGGTAACAGCCAAGTAATATTGATAAATAGCTATCCACAAGCGATCTGTCGATTTCATTTAATCTCACACAGCTAAAATCAAAGCTCACTCGCTGATTTTATAGTTCTTTAGTGAAGTTGACTCCTTAGCTGTGATAACCAATTAACCCATTTAAAAATCAGATCCTTCAACTAAAAGTTATTTGAAAAGGACTAAAGGTTGTCGATAATTTTACGATCCAATGCAGCACTACTTATTCTTTTTAAACTAGTTTCGTCTGTTTTAGGCATGCTAGTGTCTTTTTTAGATATGCCCATATAATCATCAAAACGGTACCCTAAACACAGTGCTTTTCACCTTAGCCAGTAATTATTTCAATAATGATAAGGAGATTGGCTTCGATTCTTAATTAATGACCAAAGCAAAATTTAAAACTATTTTTTAGTGTCATTTAACCAACAAGAGAGATTGATATGTGCTCAAATCATGGAAACCGAGGCGTTGTTTATACTGGCCCTGGAAGTGTTGAAATTCAAGATATTGCCTACCCTAAACTTGCCATTGGTAACAGAAAATGCGAACACGGCGTTATTTTAAAAGTAGTAACTACCAATATCTGTGGCAGTGATCAACATATGGTACGCGGTCGAACTACTGCAGAGCCTGGGTTAGTTTTAGGTCATGAAATTACCGGTATGATCATTGAAAAAGGCAGCGATGTAGAGTACTTGGACATTGGTGATATTGTCTCTGTACCTTTTAATATTGCTTGTGGTCGTTGTAGAAATTGCCGCGAAGGAAACACAGGTATTTGTTTAAACGTTAACCCTGGTCGCGCTGGTGCCGCCTTTGGTTATGTTGATATGGGTGGTTGGGTTGGTGGTCAATCTGAATATGTAATGGTGCCTTATGCCGATTTTAATCTATTAAAATTTCCAGATAAAGATCAGGCATTAGAAAAAATTCGTGACTTAACCATGCTCTCTGATATTTTCCCTACAGGGTATCATGGTGCTGTGACTGCTGGTGTTGTGCCAGGTGCTACTGTTTATATTGCTGGTGCTGGTCCTGTGGGTCTTGCCGCTGCAGCCTCATCACAATTACTTGGTGCAGCTTGTGTCATTGTCGGTGATATGAACCCAGAGCGTCTAGCTCAAGCCCGTAGCTTTGGCTGTGAAACTATAGATTTACGTCAAGATGCCACAGTGCCAGATATGATCGAACAAATATTAGGTGTTCCCGAAGTGGATGCTGCAATAGATTGCGTTGGTTTTGAAGCCCATAGCCACGGTTGTAGTCATCATAAAGAGCAGCCTGCCATTGTACTTAATACTATGATGGAGGTAACACGTGCTGGTGGAGGAATAGGTATCCCAGGGCTTTACGTGACTGGTGATCCTGGTGCATCGACAGAAGCGGCTAAGACAGGCCAGTTGAGTATGAACTTTGGTCTTGGTTGGGCTAAATCACACTACTTTGTTACCGGACAATGTCCAGTGATGAAATATCATCGCAATCTTATGCAAGCCATTTTATGGGATAAGGTTGAAATTGCCAAAGCAGTAAATGTGCAAGTTATATCACTCGACGGTGCACCTGAAGGTTATAATGCCTTTGATCAAGGCGCCGCACAAAAGTTTGTCATTGACCCTCATTCAATGGTGGTTTAATTCTAGTTTATCTATAATAAACGGCACATTTATTGTGCCGTTATAGTAACTACAGAGTGACGTAGACATAACAGTGTCAGCAAAGAGCTTATTAGCATTGATATTGTCAACTACAAAGCAATAATTCCCCCAAACGCTTAAACAAGCCTAGGTTCTGAATCTATGACCAGTTTTAACTGCTGATATTCATAATTCCAGATGGTTGACGGTAAGTTAAGTTTGAGTCGATACTCGACAAGATCTAATTGAATTATTTACTCAGTTTTTAAAAGCTGACTTTGATTTTCGTAATCATAAATGCCAAAACCAACGACCATACTTAACACTAACAACAAGGTGTTAATGATAAGCTAAACAGATATCGATTTTGTTAATTTTATTAATAACATGTTGTTGTATTTTATCTCAGCTATCAAATCTAAAGCTAACTTCACATAAACACATCAGACAAGGCTGTAAACCCAATGTTGATGTCTTGATGTATAGATGTATAGATGTATAGATATATCATATTTTTATAGCAGAAATTATAACGTCTACTAACTGATAAATCATGTAATTATCCATAAGTTCGGTCCTATTTATATGCTGTCTCTTA
>OJFV01000376.1_pt1 | contig 10820 bp, 10 predicted proteins | sample 1594391 | NCBI WGS metagenome assembly OJFV01 (sample SAMN05416856, study PRJEB24817) | seawater metagenome | isolation source: Sea water | place: Canada:Atlantic | collected 2013-11
ACGAGATTGCCTCTTGTCTCGTGGGCTCGGAGATGTGTATAAGAGACAGCTTATATATGGGCGCGCGCATGGCCAACTGGGGTATGCCAGATGAAATCATCACCGCCTCATTAAAGTATTCTGACGTACTAAGCTTCAATATTTATGAAGAAGGTGTGCAAGAAGACTATTGGAAGTTCCTTGAAGACGTCGACTTACCCGTAGTGATTGGTGAGTTTCATATCGGTAGCACCACCGATTCAGGCATGTACAACCCGGGGATTGTGCACGGCGCAAACCAGCAAGACAGAGCCCAAATGTACAAAGATTACATGCAAAGCGTGTTAGACAAGCCGTATATGGTAGGGGCCCATTGGTTTCAATACATAGATGAGCCCATATCTGGGCGCGCATTTGATGGCGAAAACGCCAATATCGGCTTTGTGACGGTAACGGATATCCCATACCCGCATATGATCCAAGCGGTCAAAGATGTGACATCCACCATGTATCAAAAACGCTTGGCCGATTAATACAGGCTGAGCGGATAACCACAAACGCCCAATAACATTGGGTGTTTGTGGTTTGCTTTTAAAAACAACTATTCCCCTTGCACGTTCACTACCACTCGACCGCGAATTTCACCATCGAGTAACTTAGTTGCAGCTTCTACTACTTGTTCTAAGTTGATTTCTTGAGCGATATCATCGAACACACTCGGCTCTAAAATATCGCTTAAGCGCTGCCATGCTTCTTTTCTGTCTTCAATGGGACGCATTACGCTATCGATGCCGGCTAAGGTCACGCCGCGCAAAATAAAGGGTGCAACACTGGCGGGAAAGTCCATGCCCTGGGCTAAACCGCAAGCGGCAACTGTGCCGCCATATTTGGTACTAGCGCAGGCATTGGCTAATGTGTGGCTGCCCACTGAATCAATGACCCCAGCCCAGCGCTCTTTGGCCAGTGGTTTGCCTTGGCCTGATAGCGTATCACGGTGGATCACTTCATTTGCTCCTAGCACTTTAAGATAAGAGCTTTCATCTAGTCGACCGGTTGAAGCCACCACCGTGTAGCCCAGTTTTGCCAGTATCGAAATAGCAAAACTGCCCACACCGCCGTTCGCACCGGTTACCAGAACTTCACCTTTTTCAGGGGTAACGCCGTTTTTCTCAAGCGCAAGCACACACAGCATGGCGGTGTAACCTGCGGTGCCTATGATCATGGCTTGTTTAGGGCTAAAATTAGCGGGCAAGGGGATGAGCCATTCGCTTTTCATGCGGGCTTTTTGCGCCAAGCCGCCGCTGTGCTTTTCACCCACACCAAAGCCATTGTTAATGACCACATCGCCTACTTTAAAATCCGCGCTGTCACTGTGCTCAACCACGCCGACCAGATCAATCCCCGGCACCAGAGGAAACTGGCGTACCACGGGACTTTTACCGGTAATAGCCAGTCCGTCTTTGTAATTCAATGTGCTGTACAACACGTTTATCGAAACATCGCCTTCGGGTAACTTACTTTGGTCAATCTGCTGTAACGCCGCGCGATAACCTTGCTCATCTTTGTTGACTAAAATACCGCTAAAGGTGTTTTGTGCTTTCGTTTCTGTATTGCTGTGCGTAGTGGTTGCATCATTCATGTTATCTCTCCAATTTAGACCGATCGTCTATTAATATCTAAAAAAAAGCCTAAGTGCTTATTTGGGCAGAGTCTGTAAAAAATACTGCAAAAAAAGCATCAGGGGTTTATCGCTCTGTACCAACTTAGCTCGGCTGACTGCGCCCTCCCAGCTGATCCAAAAATACTCAGCCAGTGCCCCGCAGTCCGCGCTCTGATTTATGTCGCCGTTGGCTTTCGCTTGAACGAGACAAGCTTCTAGCTTGCGCTGCCAATTCAAAAATACATTCGTCAGTTGCGCTCGAAAACTAACGGGCAAGGCGTCTACTTCTTGGCCCAAGTTGCCCACCAAGCAGCCCCGCTTGAACCCGTGGCGCGCCATGCCAATAGCTGCGTCATCGACAAAATTTGCGATACGCGACAAAGGAGTATGTTGTTGGTCAAGAAGGTGCATATCTAGCTTACGTGAAAAGTAGCTATCGTAATGAGCAATCAGACTTTCACCGTAGGCTTCTTTGCTGGCGAAGTAATGATAAAACGAGCCTTTAGGCACCCCAGCTTTCTTTAAAATGGTATCAATACCTGACGAAGCGAAACCAAACTCGGTCAGGTGCTCTAAGCCAACACGCAGCAGTTCTGCTTTCGTGTCGTGATTGTCACGGGCGACTTTGGGGGGGCGGCCGCGTCTTGGTTTTGTTGTTTGCATATTCATATTATTATATTAGACCGATCGTCTAATTAATTGCAATGACTATTTTACAGGTACCAAAAATGATGGTCTAAATGCAGGTACAAGCCCGCTTAAAGCGGGCCATACTAAACTAAAGATTCACCGTTAACTTATGCAAATGTAATGGCTAATTTGCCGATAGATTTACCACTTTCAATTACGCGGTGGGCTTCTTTAAATGTATTAACATCAAAACCAGTAAAGGTTTGGGTCAACGTGCTTTTTATTCTGCCTTCATCCAGCAGTTGCGCTATTTCAGCCAGAATATCTTGCTGGCGGATCATGTCACTGGTATTAAACATGGAGCGGGTAAACATCAACTCCCAAACAAACCCCGCTGACTTCGTCGCCAAAGGCGCAATATCTAGTTTCGTGTCTACCTCTACAATCGAGCTGATCATGCCTTGCGGTGCTATCAACTCTACCATGGCATCCCAGTGGCCTTGGGTATCCGCCACATTGAAAATATAGTCAACGTGTTCAAAACCACTTTCACGCGTAGAGTCCAATAGGTTTCTGTGATTCACTACGTGGTCGGCGCCCATATTGCGTACCCATTTTTCGGTTTCAGGGCGAGAAGCAGTTGCAATCACTGTTAAGTTTGTTAGCTGCTTAGCAAGTTGAATAGCAATTGAGCCAACACCGCCAGCTCCGCCAATAATCAACAGCGTTTTCTGTTCGGTTCGAGACACACGCAAACGATCGAATAGGGCTTCATACGCAGTCAATGATACTAGTGGCATTACCGCAGCTTGAGCATCTGATTGGCTGGTTGGTGCATGGGCAACGATACGATAATCAACAGCTTGATATTCAGAATTGGAGCCTGCACGGGTCACATCACCGGCGTAATAAACCTTGTCGCCAATGTTAAAACCCGATACGTTTTTGCCCAAAGATTCGATAATACCTACGGCGTCATAACCTAGAATGACAGGTTGCTCGTGGGGTGTTTCAAGGGCAGAGCGGGCACGATTTTTTGCATCAGCAGGGTTAATGGATGTCGCGATAACGCGCACCAACAAATCGTTCTCGCCTACAACAGGCAGGGGCAAAGTAAACGAAAACAGACTATTTTCTGCTTCGATAGGCAATGACTCGGTAAATCCAATGGCGTTTATTTGGCTTGGTACTGACATAATGGTTTCTCCAACTTAAAGTGATTAACGCAATATTAATCATCATTTTTTTGATAATGCTGACAGGCGATAACCACCCGTCATATAACAGCTAAAGCAAGTAAATTATGCTTGTTTCTGTCTTATGGGTTCACTTTATGGCAATAAGGGAATCAGAAACACTAGGGGCTGGATGAAACATTTTCAAAATAATATTGACAATAGCCCAGCGAGCGTTGAGCCATTCCCAGCATAAAGTGACGGGCATGCTTAAAATGACAGGGCGTAAATAATGCAGTGGTTGATAAATATTCAGTGTCAAAATAAAAGTCTCAAAGTAGGAGGTTAACAAGTGGCAGGTTTTAAAGTAGAGGACGCTGCATTAGAGAGCGCCAAAGTAGGAAGCTCGAAGGAAGAAAGCACGAAAATAGAACATTATCAGGTCATTGCAGAATGCCCTACGGTTGATGAATTTTGTGCTTTGCGTAAGCAAGTAGGGTGGGGCGAAACCGATGTAAATATGGCGGCCCTTAGCTTAAAGAATACCTTGTACTGCGTGTGTATTCGTCAATCAAAGATATTACTTGCCATGGGGCGAGTGGTAGGCGACAACGCGATGTATTTTTATATACAAGATGTGATTGTGACACCGGCGTATCAAGGCCGAGGGTTAGGTCATTTGATCATGCTTAATATCGAAGAATATCTGCAAGCCAGCGCGCAAAAAGGCGCGACCATTGGGTTACTTGCCGCCCAAGGGAAAAGTGCTTTTTATGAGCGTTATGATTATATGAAAAGGCCGAGTAAAAGACTCGGCCCAGGTATGTGTCGCTTTGTTTAGCGTTTTTAACAGACAAGCACTATCTGCCAGCAACGCCTTCCGCTAACGGTTTGAATTTGTATATCAGGTAAGGCGCTTTATTACTTCCGACCCCGTCGTTAAATGCCGCCGAAAGTGGTAATTGCGCAGCACCAGTGTACATATAGCCATCAGGGCCAATACTGACGCCATCTGGCCAAATCATGTCTTTATCGGCAGCAAAGTCACGATATTCACGAGTATCAGCAGGAATAACACCCACTTTTCGCCCGCCCACTATGGTTAGGTACAGGTTATCGTCAGCGTCGATACTCAGACCGCCATTGTTTGGCTTTTCGGCGTAACGTTGTACTTTTTCGGCCAGCTGCTTGTCTGATAAATCATCATTAGCAATATCAGCCATGGCAATTCTATACACGTATTGCTTGTTGAGCGGGGCAAAATACAGCCACTTTTCTGCGTTATCCAGTACGATCCCATCGGCACCGATAAAAGCATCAATTTGTTTGTGTGTTGGCATGCCCTCATCTGAAATAATCGGCATTGAATAATCTGGTAATACGCTTTCAGTACTTTGCAGAATGCGGCGGCTGGCACCGGTTTCAGTGTTCACCACCACAAGGGCGGCTTTGTCGCCATTTGGCCCTTGGCCTATGCCTTCATCTGCAATCACAATGCGCTGGTATTTGTGTGAAATCGCTAGATCATTGAGCTGAGATTCAGGAAGTGAGATAGGCTCAGGCAAGTAAATGATTTGGCTTAGGCGGTCGTGGGTAACATCCCACGCGACAAGTTTAGGAGTAGTGCGCGGCTCTGTTTGGCCTGAATCTAATATCCATACTTTCCCGCGACCATCAGCGCGCACGCCCAATACCCAATTTAGATAGTCGCTTTGGTTTTTTAAGTTGCCGTTACTGTCGTAAGCGTGCTGCATTTCATCATTAGGAAAGGCACGGGTTTTGCCACTCTTGAGTAATTCAGCCACTTTGACTTTTGGATTGAAAAATGGATGATAACTAAAGATAAACCGTTTGTTTTGGGTATAGGTGATACCGCCTACGGCGCCATCAACTTCGGCGTATACCTCGGCTTTTGCCATTGGCATCTGTTGTGCGTTGGCAGCACTAACAAGGGATAATCCACCTATCATCGCTAAGCTGAGCATTTTTAGGTTGATTTTCGTGCTAAGTACACTAGGTAACCTACCTTGGTAGAGGCGGGTGGCCATTTTTTTCATTTTCATCTTGTTCAATTTTTTCATCATGTTATCCACGTTAACTGTTCGCCAATTCATTCATTCGTCATTCGTCAATCGATCAACCAATCGCTATTTAATGTAGTTCGCAGTGCCATCGATCCAGTCTTGACGAGCTGGCGCAAAAAAATCGATATCAATGGTATCCATCGTAAAGTGAAACTCATGGGGGACATTCGCTGGGAACACCATCATATCGCCTGCTTTCATGGTGTATTGTTTGCCACCTGAATAAACAATGGCTTCACCGGAAACGAGCCAAGTAATTTGCTCATTAGGATGTTTATGCAGCGGCACTTTCGCGCCTTCTTTGGCATCCCACTTTACGAACGTAGATTCGTTGCCATGAAAATATTGACGAGACAAGAGTGGCCCCATGGCTTCACTGGGTTGACTGTCTAAATTAAACAAGGATGGCGCCCCGACCACGTGCCCATTTAGATCACCGATAATCCCCTTACTTGGGGCGGGTTTAATTTGTGTGCTGGCTTCAATGGGCCCGGCACTGGCATAGCTGGCCGACAAGGCCAACCCAGTGGCAATACCTGTGTTAATAATAGCGGTAATAATAGTGTGACGTAATTTCATACATAACCTTCTTACAATGTCTGTGAACTGTGTTGTATAAAACACGGTTTATTTAATGAGTGGCACTGCGCAATCTTCACTGGCGGTTTCTAGCCAGTCGAGCATAGTGGGCGGCCATTGAATACTCGGCTCGCAGCACAAACCGCTTAATATCGAAAAATAAATCGATTGGTCAATCAAAGGTAATTCATTGAACGCCCCAGCGCTGGGTAATTTAGCGCTTAGCTCAGCCAAAAATGCGTTGGTCTGGGTGACTATTTCTGCTGACCGCGCAACCAATTGAGCAAAATTAAGCTGCTCAGTTTGTTTCTTATCGATCCACGCTTGGCGACTATGCTTTGTGCTGAACTCGGCTAAATCGAGTTGTGGCCAGCGTGGGTAAGCAATGCGCTGCAAAACAGGAATAGCAGTGGATTGCCAATCCAGAGTCGACTGCATTGGACTTGTGGCTTCTGCGTTTTGGTTTAGCTCAAATAAATAAGCGATGATATCGCTACTCTCGGTCATGGCGGAGCCATCGCCTTTCACCAGAACAGGGACGATTTTCTTGCCAACTAAATCTATTGGAGTTTGCTGGTCGTGGTAATCCACCGTGATCTCTTGCAGCTTGATCCCGAGCATTCCGGCGACATAACGAACACGAATGCAAAATGGACAATGTTGATAGATGTACAATTTCATTGGTTTGATCCTTCACTTTTTAACGCGCTGCATAGAGCGAGTTTGGCTAGTCAGTGACGGCAAGATACGCTTATGATTAACAATTAAAAACCGCAGATCAGTTGAAATATTATCAACTAAAATTTGAGAATGATTTGGTTCACGCCAAAAGCCCTTATTTCAAACACGTTTTTTAGGATTAGCTCACGCGTTTTAGGGCAGCTACACGGCATTTAGCTCGCTCGAAAGTAAAAAACTCTGCGCCATTAAATAAGCGGTTGTGAAAACGACTTCTTATCCCCATTTTCAATTCAAACACCACGCATCTAATGCCCGACGTTCAATAACATGTAAGGAACATTTTTATGAGCCGCCATTTTGATAAGGCCGATGGCCTATGTGAAGACAGAGACCCAACTACTCTTGGTTATGTGTTTAACCAAACAATGCTGCGTATCGCTGATCCAAAGCGCTCGTTAGATTTTTATACCCGGGTTATGGGGATGACGTTGTTAAAACGCCTCGATTTCGCTGAAATGAAATTCAGTTTGTACTTTTTAAGTGCAGGAGATGATTTTTCCGATATCAGTCAAGACAACAATGCACGTACCACGCAAACGTTCGGTCGTCCTGCCATGCTTGAGCTTACTCATAATTGGGATGATGCGCCTGAGAATACCGAATATCACAATGGCAACAGCGAGCCAAAAGGCTTTGGGCATATCGGCTTTCACGTGCCTGATCTTGAAACCTCTTGCCAGCGGTTTGAAGACTTAGGCGTGCCTTTTCAGAAGCGCCCCAATGATGGTTCGATGAAGGGGATCGCGTTTATAAAAGACCCTGATGGTTATTGGATTGAGATTTTTGATGCCAATAAAGTTAGCGGGTCAGTGGCAGCACATTTGCAAAAATAAAACGTGTTATACCTTAGGGGCGTGAATATTCACGTCCTCTTTTGTTTTATGGGTACTGTTGGCTTATACCTCGGTGTGCCTTGAACGGCGAAAGCAAGTTGTATCAAAAGTCAAAGGCAGCGACTATGTCAGGCGTTTAGTCACTATTGCGTACTTCAATGGCTTCGATATTAATGATGTGTGAGCGGTTCAAAGTGATTTTAAAGCGCTGAATGTGTTGTTGTTTTTGCTTATCAGTGTGCATCAATACCACGTTGATTTGATAGCGTCGCTCAACGGCTTGTTTGGTGATTTTGTTGTTCTCTAATGCATAAAGCCGACCTTCACCTTTTCTAAGAAAGCGAATGAACGGGGTTAAATTAAAATAGATCTGCTGCTGAATTTCATCATAACCAGGTAGAAAGCTTTTGGCATTGACCTTGGTTTCACTGCGAAAATGCAGTAACTGCGCTGCTTGTTTATTCTGCTGTCGGCGAGTTTGAAATAATTTATCAACTTTGGGGGGTAAATCTTTATTGCGAATATACTCAAGCCAAATGGTTTGATTAGCGACTTTGCTCTTATTCACGCTGTGACTGTACATGATCCGCCACTTCGGCAAACCTTTTTGAATTCGCCGCCAAATAATACGCGTAATGTCTTCTTTGAATATTTCCCGTAAACCGTAAATCACTCCTAACATGCCTACGAGCGCAATGGTCACTTCGGTGAAGTTGGTGCGCGCGTTTAACACTAACACCATCACAAATGCCATAATAATCGCAGTCACGGTACCTTTAACGATGCGGTTTAAATAGCTGTTGAGGTTCTTGGTTTTCTTTTGAAACACCACCCCGTATTCTATCAATCGCTGTAACAAGCGCATTTTATTAGTAATGCGATTCGGGTCGGCGAGGGTGGTTTGCGAGTTGTATTGGTTTTCTTCACGGTACTCGTTTTCCCGGCGGCAAAAACCGAAAAGAAAGTTTCTTTCACTGGAGTATTCTGAGCTTTTTGGCGCTCTTGATAGCAGCTTTAGAAATGACTGCTCTACCTGCCAGCTTAGGTAATTATCAGCATTTTCAAAATACGCCCTAAGCTTTTCATCAGACGGGGTGTAGCGCCTTAGTTTTTTTAACAAGCCAGAGGTTTGCTCAGCAAGCTCAATTGCTTGGGGGTAAAAGTCTTTGCTCTCTTTTAGTTTAAGGGTCTGTTTTATGTCTGTGTCCAGAGCGGTACGAATTTGGTATGAATATAAATTAAGGTTTAAGCGATAATCGCTTTGCTCGCCTTTTTTCTGGCTAATGTAGCGGCTGCGCACCAAAGGCACGTGCAGTTGGTCAGAATAATAAGCGCTGTGGTTCTGAATACTATGGTGAAAGTACTGCTCTTCGGTTAACGTTTTTGCGCTAATACCCATTTCATCAGGCAATGAAAAATACAAGTCGAGTTTTTGGTGATCACTGGGCAAAAGCTGGTAACCGACTCTTATGGACAAGTTTTCGTCTTGGGTCAGTTTAATGTTCTTCACTTATATCTTTGTCTCCTATGCTGCTAGCGATATTCATACTCTGCGTTTTACTAGGTTATGACTAGGGTCTTATTTAGCTATTGACTAAGTAATAGCGAGCTTGAACGCTGCGTAAAATAAGTATGCCTGATTTTTCGTTTTTTCCACAATCTTCATATTCATAATCGGCAAGTATTTATTATCATGATTTTTAGCAATACTTATCACTGAGAGTCTTTACCGCTACTTATTGTCGCTCCAGCGTGACTGCATAATGTCGCGCTGAGGCGATGGTTGTGCACAAAGTGGCTAAGCAGATGGCAGGTGATTATATAGAATTAATTGATTTTGTTTCCTCCTGTAGTGTATTTATCCATGAAAGTAGTTGTAATAAATTGCACTCCTCGGTTGCAGATATAAGATCTTGCAACAAAACAGGATGCCCTATTATGCAAACCAATCAACTAAACCAAGCACGTAACTTAGACTTACCCTCACGTGAAGCCATGTTGCATCGCGCTCCTTCGGTTCAACAGTTTTGGACCAATCACTACGACTTACTAAGCGATGCATGGAAAGAGTGGGAAGTGAGCAATAGCGACACTCTGGCAACACTTGACAGCTCCTTGCTCGATAAGCGTTTACGTGATGCCGTTGAGAACGCATGGGCTGACCCAAGCAAAGAATTGGCGGTACAAGATTTGATGCAAGAAGTAGCACCGGATGTATTCGAATTCCAATTTTTTGATCCACAGCGTTTGGCTGATTTACGCGGCTATCTTGAGCAAGTATGGGATGCACAAATTCCTCTTCGCCCACCGTACGGCATTGTATTGAACCGCCGCGGCGCGATGTTAGACAGTCGCTCTGAAGGGTATTTGGCTGCGCCAAGCTTTCAAGCGTTTTATCGCCAAATACTTGACAGATACATGCGCCCAATTGCCCGCTTGTTGTTCCCTGAAATCGTTGGATACGATACCCAAACGTTTGGTTTTTCGATTCATTACAAGCCAAATACGGATACATCGATTCGCCCACATACAGATGCTTCAGCGGTCACCCTGAACATTAATTTGAATCTACCTGATGAGTCATTTACCGGTTCAAATGTCGATTTTTACAACCCAAGTACAGGGAAGATGATCGGGTTGGCGTTTAAACCGGGCAGTGCGATGATCCACCGGGGCAATGTAGTACATGCTGCACAACCTATCACCAGTGGAGAGCGCACCAATTTCGTTCTTTGGTTATATGGGGACTACGGCAGAATGCCGATGCAAGGCTCAGAGCGTGTTGCAATTGATGCGAAGCAGCGCTGGGCAGTGCCAACTGGGGCATTGGATGAGTTTGCTCCGTTTTAGTTTTTGTTAGGTAAACGCTATGCACGTTGTGCGCTTCTATGGGCTTCGCCCTCTGGGCACAGCTTCGCTGTTTATGCACTTCGTGCACCAATCACAGCTTCGCTGTTTATGCACTTCGTGCACAGGGCACAGCTTCGCTGTCTACACACTGCGTGTGCTAAGCATGCGCGGTGCTTATTGATAGCCTTCGGCTACTAGAGCATACGCTTCGCGTACTTATGTGCTGCGCACACTTTACGCACTTCGTGCACCAGCATCCATGCTGGGTATGACAGACCATCCATGGTCA
>OJFV01000379.1_pt1 | contig 10740 bp, 7 predicted proteins | sample 1594391 | NCBI WGS metagenome assembly OJFV01 (sample SAMN05416856, study PRJEB24817) | seawater metagenome | isolation source: Sea water | place: Canada:Atlantic | collected 2013-11
AGCGTCAGATGTGTATAAGAGACAGGGGTTATATGTTGCAAATGACTCACCCGCTAAGGACGTTCGCGATTTAGCGAATAAAAGAGTCGGTATTGCTGGTGGCGAGGTGGATAAAAACTGGTTGTTACTGCAAGCATATGCAAAAGCTCAATATGGTTTTGATATAAAAAATGAAACTAAACCGAGTTTTATGTCTCCTGTCTTACTCAACGTACTCATGTTAAGGGGAGAGCTCGATGCGGGGATCAACTTTTGGCACTACGGCGCCCGCTTAAAAGCCAAGGGACATAGACTATTGGTTACCGTGCCTGAGATATTACACGCACTTCATATTGAAAACGATGTGCCTCTACTTGGCTGGGCATTCAAAAAACCTTGGGCTGAGCAGCATGCGAATAGCATAAAAGGCTTCTTGCAAGCATCATTGGCGGCAAAGCAAATTCTTTACTCATCGGATGAAGAATGGACGCGAATTCGCGGTTTAACTAAAGCAGAAGATGATGAGGTGTTTACGCGTTTACAAACCGAATATAGAAGGGGGCTTTTACATCGGTTTGGCCTTCAAGAATTAACGGCAACGAAAGACATATTTGCTGTATTGGCCCAGCATGGCGGACATAGTTTGGTGGGCAATGCCACATCCTTAGATGAGCATACGTTCTATGCATTTGACCAGCGTTTATTGAGCTGGAATCCAGTGGTTGAAGATGAAAGCGCTCGATGACATTCCTAAGCACAGCGCTAACCAGACTGTTATTAATTGGCCGGTTTTTGTTACCCGTCTATCCCCAATGGTATTTTTGACCCAGGCTACGAGCCGCTGGTTACTTAGCCGTATAGCGACTGTGCTAGCCGTTGGGGTGCTGTGGCAAGTAATAGCATGGCTGGTGGCCAGCCCCGACTTTCCCAGTTGTACTGCGGTGCTCAGCAGTATTCATTTTCATCTAACCCAAGGGGATATGCTCTTAAACCTCTGGGCCACCCTTAATCGTGTAGCCATCAGTTTTGTGATTTCTATGCTCATTGGTGTGGTAATCGGCGTGCTGATGGGGTCCTATTCAAAGCTAAATAAATTGACTGATACGGCATTAATCATCGCTTTAAACGTTCCTGCTTTGGTGACCATTTTGCTGTGCTATATCTGGTTTGGTTTGGTAGAAAGTGCTGCTATTGCGGCAGTGGTGCTAAATAAAATTCCTACGGTCGTGGTGATGATCCGAGAAGGGGCGAGGGTCGTGGACCGCGACCTGTTGGCTGTTGCAAAAATCTACCGACTATCGCCCAGTCGTACTTTTTTTAAAGTATTTTTGCCGCAACTGTATCCCTTTATCATGGCATCAGCTCGCTCTGGACTGTCATTGATTTGGAAAATTGTCCTAGTTGTTGAGTTACTAGGGCGCAGTGACGGAGTTGGTTTTGCATTAAATACCCAATTTCAGTTCTTTGACATCACTGGCATATTGGCTTACACGTGTGCCTTTATCAGCATCATACTTTGCGTTGAAGGTGCTATTTTCCGTCCTCTTGATAAATTAATTGCTCGGGGAAGTGCGCATGGCTGAACTCAATGTTCGTATCGAAAATAAACAGTACATCCATGGCACGAATGTACTTGATAATATCGAATTTAATTTAGCCGCAGGGGAATTTGTCGCAATTATTGGCCCTTCAGGCTGTGGTAAAACGACTTTGCTTAATATGATAAGCGGTCTGGAGCCGAGCGAGGCGGGCAGTATTGTATTTGAAGGCGAGCGTTTCTACGGTCAAATGTGTACCCAAATTGGTTACATATTTCAACAACCTAGATTAATGCCTTGGTTAACCGTTGAGCAAAACTTACTGTTAGTACAGCCAAACAGTCGACCGGACACCATCAGCGAATTGCTGGCAAGTGTTGGGCTCGAAGGCAAACAAGATTGCTACCCTCGTACTTTGTCAGGAGGTATGCAGCGTAGAGTCAGCATTGCTCGTGCTTTTCTTATTAACCCCAAGTTATTATTACTTGATGAGCCGTTTAATTCCCTTGATGCCCCTACGGCAGCGCGTCTGCGTCTATTGCTGATTAAATTCTGTCAGCGGCAAGGATGTAGTGTGATTTTCGTCACTCACGATTTGCAAGAAGCGGTTTACTTGGCCGATAGAATTCTATTTTTGAGTCAGCCACCAAGTCGTATAGTGCACCAAGAGTCAATTACTCTGAGGCGTCCGCGAACAGAATCAGGCACTGATGAACTAAGCTGGCAAGCTGCTCTATTAGCAAAACACCCAAGTTTGCTTGCAGGCAGTGTTAATTGATGTTCGCTTACTAGACGTTAATGAAGTCACCAGAATGACGATACAACTTAATAAAGAAGCTGCGGTGGGAAATACTAAAAACACGCCTCGTTTATGGGTTTCAGAAACACGGCAAAATTTGGGTCAAGAATTACACAATCGGCCTAGTGTAGAAATTGCTACCGGCACTAGTGTTAGTCATATTGCTGTGCGGATTAACCAAGACCAACGTGTACAAGAGCTAAAACAATTATGTTCCTTGTGCGCACGTTATAACGTACCACCACCTGAACCCGACGCCTGTTGCTATTACCAGAGCTTCACTGGTTTTGAAATCCGCTGGGAACGACATCTAGAGTTTTCCAGTTACACCTTCATCAGAAAGGGCGTCAGTGAGGCGTTGTTTGACAGTTTCGCTATCGAGTTTGTACCCCAGCAATGGTTTGATGAACTGGTTGGCGATCTTGTCAGTGCTGTTAACGTCATTTTAAGTGCAGAACCACCTAGTGACGAGTTGCTTTGTCAGGCGTTTGAAAACCATCAGGTGCTAGGCAGCACGGTATCCAGTGGACGAGCAAACGTGTTTACCTCCTTTCGAATTCACAGTGATGGCTTTTCCCGGGTGTATATTCAAACATCGGTGCTGAATACCTATCAAGCTGGGCGCTTGGTACAACGTTTACTGGAAATTGAAACCTATCAAATGATGGCGCTATTAAGTTTGCCCATCGCTAAAGCGTTATCAGCTGACGTGGCACAAATAGAACAACGTTTGGTGGGGATAAATCAAAGTATGGCGAGCATTAACGAGGCCGATGATGGAGAAATGCTTAGCACTTTGTCGCATTTAGCCAGTCAAACAGAGCAAATACTGGCTGATATTAGCTATCGCTTTAGCGCCACGGATGCCTATTATGAACTCGTGTGCTCACGAATCTCCCAGCTCAAAGAGCAAGAGCTCAGCCATAAAGAACGCTTGAGCGAGTTTGTCACTCGAAGGCTTAGTCCAGGTGTTAAGACGTGCCAGGCGTTAACGCGCCGGTTAGATGCCTTAACCTCTCGCATAGAGCGGGCAAGTGGTTTACTGCGAACACGTGTTGACCTATCTATTGAGCAACAAAACCAAAAACTGCTTGCGGCAATCAATCGACGTGGCGAAGTGCAGTTGCGATTGCAACAAATAGTGGAAGGCGTGTCGATTGTGGCGATTGTATATTATTCTATGAGCCTGCTGGATTACGTACTAAATGCCCTTGCATCGGTTAATTTAGCGCTTGATAAAATCCTAGTGAAGGGCGTTGCTGTTCCAACACTTTTACTATTTACTTGGCTCCTAATGCGCTTTCTCTTGCGGGCAATCAAAAAACAATTCCAGTAACGTTTTTATTTGCTTGGTTTCTTTTTTACTTCCTTTTACTCGATTCAGCTAAGCCAGCGAGAACAACTGCCTTTGCTTAAAGCTTCCCTCCTTAAGTACTAGTTCTTTTTCGTCATACTAAATAATGCGTGATTTCATTACCACGAGTAATTTTTTAGCAAGGCTGGTGTTTATATGATCCCGTTGAACGATAACAAAAAACGGGAAACACAATCATGAACACATTAACTAAATTTGGCGCCTTGTCAGTGGCTATAGCTTCCTCTTTCAGTGCCGCAGCTAAAATAGACATATACGAAAATAACGGTTTGAGCTTCAGTGCTGACGGTTTGGTCAATGCCTTTTACTCCAATAGTTCAATTGAAACTACCGATGCAACAGGGGTAGGTACAGACAGAGATCAGTCTCGAGTACGTATGGGATTTTTACCCAATAATGTGGGGTTTAATTTTTCAAATCAGTTGTCAGATATGAAGATTGAAATGCGCTCTTCTTTTTGGGTATCCATAAACGATTCCGATAACAATCGAGACGCATCGCCAGCTGATTTGGGCACCGGCTCATTGATTGATGTGCGCCAATTTTATGCGACGGTTAAAGCTGATTGGGGGGAAGTGCTTATCGGTAAAGACTTCGGTTTGTTTAACCGCGCCAGTATTTTAAACGATGAATTACTCTTGGGTTTCGGTCAAACCTCTGACTTTTTTGGCTTAGTTGATGGCGGGAACGTAACATTCGGTAATATCAGTACCGGCTATACGTATCCGTTTCCTAAGGCTCAAATCACTTATCGGTCTCCTGAATTCAATGGTTTCAAAATTGCAGTTGGCCTGATGGATCCTAATAAATTGTCGTCTGATTCTTCTGAAGACCTACCGCGTTTTGAGGCCGAATTGATGTACAACTCGACCTTCGATAGTGGTTCATTCATGGCATGGTTAAGTGGTGTTAGCCAATCCAGTGAAGTAGATGGTATAGAACAAAATCAATCCGGCGTAGGCTATGGTGCAAAAGTAAAGTTTGCGGGTCTAGCGTTAAGTGCTTCGGGTTATAGCACTAAAGGGTTAGGGCATGTCGCAGGGCTCGATCAGTTGGTTGGACCTGAGGTGATCGAAACTGACGGCATGTTGTTTCAAGCTTCCTACACCATGGAAGACCATAGGTTTGTTGTCACTCATGGAAGAACTGAAGTGGAAAATACCGACAGTGTATTGGATGCCGAACATACGAATACGGGCTTAGCTTACTTTAATACAATTCGCTCTGGATTAACTGCTGTTTTCGAATACAACCACACTGAAGCAGACGTAACGAATTCCTTGGCAGGAGAAGATAATGATACGATTTCCGTTGGTGCAGTGGTGACATTCTAAGCTGAATAAACTGCAGCGAACTGAAGAGTTCCCAAATGGACAGGGTAAAATTATTGGTGCTGCACCCTCAGCCAAGACCAGGTACAGTTTGAGCAGGGCTATGTTTTGCACTTAGCCATGCTTCATAAGGCGTTAGGTATTGTTAAAACCCATGAACTGCCTTACACCTTTACTGAGTTTGCCGCTATGGGCGATAAAATATCAAGCTTGGCAAGTGATACTATGCGCATATCATCTGGGGGCACGCCTGGCATTTTAATTGGAGCCTAAGGTTAATCGGAAAGTTTTATTACCTGATGCGGTGAAATACCGCATTTTACTGCATTTTTGTGTTAAATAACTGTTAATTTTTGGTGGGTTGAAAGCACTAAATAAGGTAGAATATTTTATTTAAAACATAGTGTTAAGCATCATGTATAAAATTCTAGTTGCTGATGATCACCCATTATTCCGTGAAGCGATAATCAATACGATTAGTTCTGCGTTTCCTGGCTCTACTACCTATGAAACAGAAGACATTGAATCAACGCTTGAGTTAGTCAAAAGCAATGACGAAATAGACTTGATCTTACTCGATTTGAACATGCCTGGGATGACGGGTCTTAATGGTTTACTGGATGTTCGCAATGAATGCCCCACCACGCCAGTCGTTATTGTATCGGCTGAAACTGAAAAGCAAAAAATATTGCAGACCCTTTCTTATGGCGCTGTTGGCTTTATTGCTAAATCTTCATCAAAGCAGGTGATTGGGGAAGCCATTCAAAGTGTGTTTGCTGGAAACGTGTACTTACCGCCTAATATTATGCGAAGTCAGGCTGTTGCTAATCAGGCAAATGAATGTGAAATTTCTCCCGAAAAAATATCGCTATTGACTCGCCGTGAACTCATCGTGCTAAAACATTTAACGAAAGGTGAGGCCAATAAACAGATTGCTTATAATCTGCATATTTCAGAGACAACCATTAAGTCTCATGTGTCATCTATCCTTAAAAAGTTGGGCGCTACAAACCGCGTTAAAGTGGTAGTAGGTTGCGGTGATATTGATTTTAATCAGTATTTAAAACGCTAAGCTTTTCGTAATAGATAGAGCATAGATGTTTTCAGTTTCATGGGTTTTACCGGTTTATTAAGCAACAATATTTTGCTGTTCTTAATTTCATTTTTGAGTGACTGGCTGTAGTTAGCCGTGATCATAATAGTAGGCAGGGTGCTTCGCCGCGTTTGGTTGATATGCTGTGCCACATCTACCCCTAGTTCACCATCGTTTAGGTGGTAATCCAACATTAGAATATCCACCTCATCGTGAGCAATATTTACCTTTTTCTTTAACTCCTCTAAGCTCACTGCGGTGACGGTGTTGCATCCCCAGCCGTTGAGTAAATGCGACATTCCCTCACACACACTGACGTCGTTATCAACTAACCAAATCCGACAATGTGAAAAATCTGTTGGGTTAACAAAATTTTGCGCGCTGGCTAAATATTTTGGCTGCTCCTGCTTAGCACATATGGGCACGGTGACTGAAAATACAGAACCTTTGCCCAGTTCAGAATTTACGGTGATTTTATGGCCTAGTACATGGGCGATTTTATCGACAATGGCCAGTCCTAATCCTAGGCCATTACCAAAGGCGCTTTGAGAGGATTTTAAGCGTTTAAATTCTTTAAAGATTTCGGTGAGCTGATCTTGTGCAATGCCGGAGCCGGTATCCCATATTTCTATTGCCACGTGATCACCCCTGCGTTTACACCCCAACAATACCTTACCCTGCGCTGCATAACGAAACGCATTAGACATAAAGTTACGCAAAATGCGGGCGAGTAATACGCTGTCGCTATACACTGTGATGTCTGATGGCACGTAGCGTAATTCGATATTGTATTGGCCAGTAGCTTGTTGGTATTCATTGGCCAGGTTATCCAGCAGCTCTGAGAGTTTAAACACTCCTTTATCTGCTTTTACTACGCCGGCATCCAACTTTGAGATATCTATTAATGTACTGATTAAATTCTCTAAATCATCTAAGGAATTGGTTAACGAATTTACGATTGGGAGGGACTCTGTATTAACGAGCGTTTCGCCTAATGAGCTGGTAAAAAGTTGGGCTGCGTTAAGCGGCTGTAGTAAGTCATGACTAACCGCAGCAAGAAACTTTGTTTTTGAAATGTTGGCAAACTCAGCTTCACGTTTTGCTGTGGTCAGGTTGACCTGTGCAAGCCTGCGCTCTTCAGCCTCAATGATGAGTTCATCATTGAGGCTTTTGAGCTGGGATGTGCGCTCAGCTACCCGAATTTCGAGCTGGTCGTGGGCTTTTTGTAGGGCGACTGCGTTGCGTCTGCGTTCTGTTATGTCTCTTACTAAAACAAAAAAACCTTGTACATTACCTTCACTATTGCGATTAGGTACGTAGGACTTTAGCAAATACCTAGATTCACCAGCGTGATTTTTTTCCGCTATTTCAAAGCTGACACTTTCTCCTTTTAGCGCACGTTCAATGTAGGGACGAAGCTGGCTGTAATCAGAATCTACTCGGCTATCTTTGATTGATTCGCCGTCTAGGCTGCCCTGGGGCCAACCATACCAATCTACGTAGACTTGGTTGGTGAATTGAAATTTTAAATCACTGCCAATATACGCGATCATGGCTGGTACGTTATCAGTTATCAGTCGCAGCCAACGTTCGCTCTTTTCCAGAGATTCCGCATAGCGATGACGAACTGTGATATCTGTATAGGTTTTAATCAATTTCCCGTTGAGTAATCTGTGGTCGCGTATTTCTAGTACGGTGCCGTTTGAGAGAGTTTGTACATAATAACCGTCTTTATTCCGGGGGCGTTCGCCGAGTTCCAATTCGGTCAAATTAGTTAAATGCTGAAAGTAAGGCATAGAACGCAATTGATTCGGGGAAAGCTGACTCATTTGCACAAATCGGTTATTCCACACTTCAATTTGATTGGCATTACTGATCATGACAACCCCTTGGGATAAGTTGTCTATTAAGCCTTGTAGCAGCATGGACTTTTGAATCATGCCTTGTTCGTAGCGCGCTGTCTCGGCTACTTTGACATCTGTGATGTCAGTGTACAACATCACCCAACCACCTTCGCTTGTGCGCCGCTCGTTTAGTTGAAACCAACGTCCATCGGCTAATTGATACACCGGACTGCTTTGTTCGCCCCCCGGGCTTGCACGCCTGATCATACCGCTGGATTTTGCTCTATCTTTCAAATCGTTGAAATTGGCGCCTTCTTTAATAGCCAATCCTGTTTTACCCCAGAACGTGGCAAAGTTAGAATTTTGTAGCAGTATCAACCCGTCACTATCGAGCAGTACAAAGGCTTCAGATATACTTTCTATGGCGTCAATAAAACGTTGTTTAAAGATATTCGCATCTTCGTTGGCTTGCTTTAGTGCGCGGTGGCTATGCTCAACCTCGGCCAAGGTTTCATTTAAAATCTGAGTTTTTTCTCTGACCTGTTCAGCTAAGTGCACGGAATGTTCAAACGCCGCGTAAGGCGCATATTGATTCCCCCCGCCTTGTTCAACTCTAGAAATGAGTGCCTCATTAATTTTTTTAAGCTTGGTGTTTTCAGCCCTTAACTTGGCTAACTCTTGTTGTAATTCTTGCCCACTCATTTGTTACCTCCGGCGATGAAAACGCCGGTGAACGTTTGATTTAAATGCGTGCCATCAATATGTTCTCCATAAGTGTTGAAACCACGTATGTTGTATCGCTGTTGCAACTCCTTAGCTTGCTGGAGTTGCTGGCGCTGCTCTATTTCGAGACGGCGCAAGAAACAATCGCAAGTCAATACCAATTCAGGCTCTCCATACTGGGAGGTCATACGACTCAACTCGCTGCTAAGTGATGCGAAAATATCATCCATCACCACAGTACTCAGCACAATGCCTACATCTACGGCGCAGTAGAAGGTCAGGCTGAAGTCAGCCTCATTCACTTTTTGAATGGAACGAATATAGTATTGTCCTCCGACTTTAACCGCCAATGGATGCAGAGCGAATAGCTCTGGGCTAAGCTCCCCTACGGCTACATTTAATAATCTTGCGTACTCGAGGGCTGCAGGTTCAGCATTTAACTCAAACACAGTGCGACTGTCGGCATCCGCAGCGGTTACTACGACCTTACTTGTGGGGTATTTAATATGGTTACAACTGAAGACTTCAAATGCACAAGGGGTATTTACCATCAGAACAATAGCCGCGTTTTGGTAGAACGAGCCCTGATAGAACACATGTGTTGTAGCTAGATGTATGTCGTCACCAGCAGAGCCGCCAAAGTGAGGTATACCGCCTGAAGCTGAGTTGAGGGTGACCAAGAATTGCTCCTCGTCTGCGGATAAACCATCGAGCAACGTCAATAAAAATGAGTTATTTTTGATTGCAGCAAGTTTTTTGACATAGCAATTTTCGGTTAGCTTGTTAATTGTTTCCTGGGCATCTATTAAGGTGAAGTTCTCCATTGATTCAACGATTTGCGTGCTAATAGCAAAATAAGAAGCGCTAAAGCCAATGGCGATAATGGAATGCTGTTCGTAACCATTAGGGGTTATTTCACCGGCAGTGGTGCAACCGACTAAGTCAACGCCTTCAAAAGCAGACGCCATGTTGCTTGCTAAGCGTTGTAATGAGTACACAGATGAACAATAGAAAAGAACAAACGTAATATGAGGGTTTGACAGTTGTTGACGTAACTCTTGGGCGGCTATGGCTGGGTCAATGGAGCGGGTGATTGCTGTTATTGTTTTTATATTGGACATTATTGAAAGCCTTTATTCTTAGTTGTGAGCCGAAATCTAGCATCACGTAACGACTGCTCTTTCGCTAATCATATAGTGCAAAATGCTTTTACCAAAGCAGATGAGTAGGGTAAGCACGTAGCTTGCGGTCTGTGTTGAAATCAAGCTGATATCACAAACGTTCAGCATTATTTAGGCAGAGTTTCTGCTTAGCGTTATTTTATTTCTCGTACTTTTATGGATTTTTTATTGTATTTGTCCACCACACACAGTTGAGGACTCTCAATGGTAACAAGGCACTCAAGGCATTGAATACATTCATTATAATCAATGCCACCAGTCGGCTTTATTGCGTCTATAGCACATTTTTTATTGCGACAAAGTTGACAAGGGCTGCCACATTCTTTGCGGCGCCTTAGCCACTTAAAGAACGGATAACGTCCAAGTACGGCTAAGCCGGCACCCAAAGGACATAAATAGCGACAATACACCTTATGAATTTTTAAACTTAAAGCCAGCAATACCAGCGCATAAAGAACGAACGGCCAGTAACGTACAAAATTCAATGTAATGGATGTTTTAAAGGGCTCAATTTCGGCTAGCTTTTCTGCCAATGTAAGGGAATAGAACGAACATGCCACTAGACCTAGAAGCACTAGGTATTTGATCTTCTGGGCGAACTTGTGATGCTTCGGTGAAATTTTTAATTGGCGAATACGCAACCTTACTGCCAGCATACCCATAAATTCTTGAAGTGCACCAAAAGGACATAGCCAGCCGCAAAACACCCCTCGACCCCATAAAAATAGGGTGGCGATCACAAACACCCATAAGATAAAGATAACCGGATCGAGCAGAAAAACCGTAATATTAAAGTCGCTCCCTAGGGCGAGCAGCAGAGTGTATATACTGTCTCTTATACACATCTCCGAGCCCACGAGACAAGAGGCAATCTCGT
>OJFV01000380.1_pt1 | contig 10720 bp, 8 predicted proteins | sample 1594391 | NCBI WGS metagenome assembly OJFV01 (sample SAMN05416856, study PRJEB24817) | seawater metagenome | isolation source: Sea water | place: Canada:Atlantic | collected 2013-11
CCCCCTCCCCCTGCCGCAGGCGCGGGGCAGCGGCAGGCGACGGGTCCCGAGATGGCCAGCGGAGAGCGGGTTTCGATGCAGGTTGCTGCAGGTCTGCGGCTTGGGTTTACGCCAGATGCGCAGCGGATTGAATTGAGTGGGACAGCGGTAGATGCTGCTCTTCTTGAAGATTTAAGACTCTGGCTGAAGCAGCGCTGAAAGCCGAATAAAAAACAGCGTGTCTTGAGCACCCCTGAGACTGTCTCTGTGTGGGTGTGGCTTGTAAAGATTAGATCAGTAAGGCAAAGGGAGGGCATCACCCCTCCCTTTTTGTATTTTTCAGTGCCTAAATAGGTCATTTGGCACGATTTAGCTGAGGTTCTTATAGGGGGCGTTGGGCATGAAGCGCCGGTCAAATGTTTCGCGCGCGAAACATTTATGGCGGTGGCTGGCGATCATCAGGTGATCCGTGCTGCCGCCCAAAGCCGGTTTTTTGGGAGCTGCGGGCCCTGTGCGACAGCCGCAGCTTTGGGGCAAAGGGTTTGACTCGCGCCTGCATTTATGAGTTTTGCGCGCAGGATGAATGACGAGCTGGCAAGGCCTCCAAAGGTTTTGCGCTTTTAGGAGTAACCGCGCGTGCGCCCGAATACCGGTCTTGAGACAGAACAGATGCAATACGCTCAAACTCCTGGGGCTGCCCCACGCGCCTGTCGGCTGGTGGCGGTTGTGGTGACTTATAATCGGCTGGACAAGCTGAAAGCGACATTGGCGCGTCTGCTGCAAAGCCCGGCGACGGAGCTGGCGGCTGTGGTTGTGGTCGACAATGCCTCAACGGATGCGACGGCGACCTGGCTGGCAGAGCAGCGCGATGCGCGGCTGGATGTTCTGATCAGCCCGCGCAACCGTGGTGGTGCTGGCGGCTTTGAGATGGGCATGCGGCAGGCCATGGAGGCGCATCAGCCCGACTGGCTGGTGGTGATGGATGACGATGGCCGGCCAGCCACTGGCGGCCTTGCGGCCTTTCATGCCTTGCCCTGTGTCCAAGCTGATGGTCTGCAAAGCGGCCTAGAGGGCGGCCTGAAGGGCGGGGCGGCCTGGGACGCGGTAGCAGCCGCTGTCTATTTTCCGCAGGGCGGCATCTGCGAGATGAACCGCCCCTCGCGCAATCCGTTCTGGCATGGGCGTGAATTCTTGCGCACGCTGTTTGGCGGCGGGCGTTCTGGTTTCCATGTGCAGCCCTCGGATTATGACGGTCCCGGCATGCAGATTGATGTGACGTCTTTTGTCGGCTTCTTCATCTCGGCACAGGCGGTGCGGCGCATTGGCTATCCTGACCCGGACCTCTTTATCTACGGCGATGACGGCATCTATACCTTGGGGCTGACCAAAACCGGCGGCCGCATTGGCTTTGAACCCTCGGTGCGGTTTGAGCATGACCTGTCGACGTTTCAGGGCAAGGATGGTGGCGAGGGCGCGCAGCGCGGGCGGTTTATCCCACTGTGGAAGGTCTATTATTACCACCGGAATCTGTTGCTGCTGTATCGCCTGGCTGCGGGCTGGATGTTTTGGCCGGTGCTTTTGGTGATCTTGCCAAAATGGTTCTCAAAGGCGCGGCTCCATTGTGGCGAGCGGCGGGCGTTTTTATCCCTGATGCGCCGGGCGATCTGGGATGGATTGCTGCGCCGCCGGGTGATTTCCCATGCCGAGGTGCTGGCCCTGGCCAAGGGTGAAAAACCGCAGAGCTGACCAGTGCATTTCAGGTGCATTTACCGGTTCAGGATGTCCTGATGGTAGCGGCCCATCAGAATGAGGCCCATCACCAGCAGGGTCATGCTGAGCAAGATGACATAGGGCAGGCTGATGTAGGCGCCGCTATAGGTCGGATAAAACCCTGTGCGCATCAGGCCGGTGATATGCATCAGCGGATTATACCACAGGATGTCTTGTGCCATGGGGGGCAGGTCATCATACAGAAAGAAGATGCCCGAGGCCAAAAAGAGCGGCCGGGTCAGGATCGACCATGTCACCTCCCACAGCGGGAACAGCCCCAGCAGCACGCTGTTCAGGGTGCCGACCCCCAGTCCCAGCAGCATGGAGAGCCCCATGGCGCCCAGAATGCGTCCGGGATCCAGCACGGCCCGGCTGTCGATGACGGCCAGAATGCCGCCCAGCAGCAAGACGGCCACGATGGCGCTGGTGAGGCTGTTGAGAAAGAACCGGGCGATAATGGCATCCAGCCAGGTCACAGCGGGGTATTTCAGCAGGGGTTTGGAAAAGTTCAAAGCCCGCCCTGTGGTATTGGCAATCCGGTTGTAAAGATCAAAGGGCAGAAAGCCGGTAGCATAGAACAAGAGAAAACTGGTGCCCAGGGCCGGGGTGCGCATCACCAGGGAAAAGCCGATGCTCAAAAACAGGATCGCGGCCAGGGGTTCCAAAATCGCCCAGAGGTAGCCGCCTGGGGTGCGCCCGTATTGTGTCGACATCTCGCGCAAGACCAGAGCCATAATGGTGCGCTGTGTGGCAAAGCGGCGTTTGCTGCCCTGCGGGATACGCGAGGCAGGCGGCAGCGCAGGCGGAAAGGCGGGAGGCGTGGGGCTGGTCATGGGGGCATGCTGCGCAGATTGGGGAAAGTATGGTTGTGAAGAGGAGGTTTGCAGGTGATACTATGGGACATAGAGACGGCAATTACAAATGGCTCTGGCGTGTTGTCCAGACCAGAGACAGGCGCACATGAAACAGGATCAGACGGTCGCAGGCCTTCAGCCCTCTTCGGAGGGACAGACGAAGGCTGAGGGGAGCGGGAATGTAGAGCGCTTGCAGCGGCAGGGCAGCGGTGCCGGCCGCAATCGCCGAGGCGGTGGCGGCCAAGGCGGTAGTGGCCAAGGCGGCGGTGGCCAAGGTGGCGGTGGCAACAAATCAGGCAAGCTCAAGAAACTGCGCCAGAAGGCCCGCGCGGCTGAGGCCGCTCTTGAGGTGGCGCGGCAACAGGCGGCGAGCAATCAGCCAATGGCCCGACCGGCGCAGATGCGGCGGCGGCATTGGGGGCTGCTGAGCAGTTTTGTGCTGCTGGTTCTGGCGCCTTTGGTGCTGTCGATCTTTTATCTCTGGGCGGTGGCTGAGGATCAGTATATTTCGACCACCGGCTTCACGGTGCGCAGTCAGGAAAACAGCGGCGCCAATGATCTGCTGGGCGGACTGGCCACCTTTGCTGGTAATACCACGGCCTCGGACAGTGATATCCTTTATGAATTCATCCAGAGCCAGGAGATGGTCGAGGCGGTGGATGCTGCAATCGATTTACGGGCGCACTACAGCAGTCACTGGCCCAATGACTGGGCCTTTGCAATCTGGCCGGACGCCTCGCTGGAAGAGCTGATCTGGTATTGGCATCGTATTGTTGGCATCGCCTTTGACAGCGGCTCGGGGCTGATCCAGGTGCAGGCGGTGGGCTTTGATGCGCAAACCGCCCAGGCCATTACCCAGGCCATCGTCGATACCAGTCAGACGCGGATCAATGCGCTCAATGAGCAGGCGCGCGAAGATGCCATGCGTTATGCCCGCATTGATCTGGATGAGGCCGTCGAACAGCTGAAGGCGGCGCGCGAGGCGCTGACGCAGTTTCGCACCCGCACCCGGATCGTCGACCCGGAGGCCGACATTCAGGGCCGCATGGGGGTGATGAACAATCTGCAGCAGCAGCTGGCTGAGGCTCTGATTGAACATGACCTTCTGCAAAGCCGCGTTGGGGCGGAAGACCCGCGGATCAAGCAGATCGTGCAACGCATTGGCGTGATCCGGGCGCGGATCGACAGCGAGCGCCAGACCTTTGCCTCCAACAATACCGACACGGGTGCTGTGGGCGAGGATTACCCCTCGCTGATTTCGGAATTTGAGCGGCTGACAGTGGACCGGGAATATGCCGAGGAAACCTACCGTGCGGCGCTGACCGCTTTGGAGGTGGCCCGGGATGATGCCACCCGGCAAAGCCGCTATCTGGCCACCTATATCAAGCCGACCCAGGCGGAGGAGGCAGAATACCCGCAGCGCTTTACTCTGGCGGGGGTGATCGGAATATTCCTGCTGCTGACCTGGGCCATTGGAGCGCTGATCTTTTATTCCATCCGGGACCGGAGCTGAGGTCGGTGGAGGGGCAGGGTTCAGGGCAATGATCCGATTTGAAAACTTGACCAAGAGTTTCTGGCTGCGGGGCGAGCGCAAGATTGTCATCGACAATCTCAACCTCACGCTGCCGACGGGGCGGTCTCTGGCGCTGTTGGGGCGCAATGGCGCGGGTAAGTCCACTCTGCTGGAGATGATCGCGGGCACTCTGCGCCCCGATCACGGTCGGGTTGTGACCGATGGAACCATGTCCTGGCCGGTGGGGCTGGGGGCGTCGTTCCACCGGGATCTGACGGGGGCCGAAAATGTCCGCTTTATCGCCCGGATCTATGGGGTGGAAACCGATGACCTGGTGGCCTTTGTGGCTGACTTTTCCGAATTGGGAAAATTCTACCACATGCCGATGCGCAGTTATTCTTCGGGGATGCGGTCACGACTGACCTTTGGGGCCTCAATGGGGATCCGGTTTGATACCTATCTGGTCGATGAGGTTACCGCCGTGGGGGATAAATCCTTTAAGCGCAAAAGCCGGGAAATCTTTGCCGCCCGGATGCAGCATTCCAGCGCCATTATGGTGAATCACTCGATGTCGCAGGTGCGCAAATTTTGCGATGCAGGCGTTGTGCTGGAAAACGGCAAGCTGCGTTACTTTGAGGATCTCGAAGAAGCAATTGCGGTTCATGAGGCGATGCTGATCTGAAAGAGGTGGTTTTCTGCCGCACTTGGCCTGAAATTTGGCCTGAAAACCGTTGGTTTATGCCGTTTTGGGAAAGTTGAATTGTACTTTTTCAGAGCCTCCAGTATGGAGCCTAGACTGAGGACGGCTGATTTTTGCAGGGGAGTTCGGGCATGGCAGGTGATGGGCAGGACGGCGACTTCACGACGTTGCAATCGCTGATTTGGCCTGAGCTTGGCATCTGTACTGAACATGATCTGTATCTGAAAACCGAAGGCCCGGTCGCGGTGTCTGTCAGCACACGGGATGTGCGTCTGATGACCGGCGGGGTGGCTGACTTTTCGACTTGGTTCAATCTGTTCAACCTGGAAAAGTGGCGCCGCGAATGTGACCTGAGCTCTTTGCAGCTGTGCCTCGAAGGGGCAGGCGCCTTTGAGCTGTCGGTCTTTTTGGCCTCACGCAGCCAGTCCTGGGATCAGGTGGTCTGTGATTTTGTAACGCTGCCAGCAGAGGGGGGGCTGCAGATTGATCTGTCCCATCTGTTGCAGGCGCCGTTTGGCGAAGGGTTGCTGTATTTCAAACTGCGCGCCATGGAGGCCGGTCATCTGACGGGCGCGCTGTGGCAGACCCAGGATCAGCCCAAGCGGACCCCCGATCTGGCGCTGGCGGTCACCACATTCAAACGTGAGGCAGAGGTTGCGCGCACGGTGGAGCGGTTTGCAAAGTTTCGCGCCAACTCCTGGATGAAAGATCATGTGCAGATGATCATCACCGACAATGGCCAATCCGTAGAGCTTGCGCCGCAGGAGGGTGTCAGCCTGGTGCCCAATGAGAACCTGGGCGGGGCAGGTGGCTTTACCCGCGGGCTGCTGGAGGCCCGGGCGCGCGGTGCCAGCCATTGCCTGTTCATGGATGATGACGCCTCGATTCACATGGAAAGCCTGGAGCGGACCTGGATGCTGCTGGCCTATGCCACAGATCCCAAGACCGCCATTGCCGGGGCGATGATCAGCGAGCAGCACCGCTGGGCGATTTGGGAAAACGGCGCTCTGTTCCACAGTCGCTGCACACCGCTGCACATGGGCACCGATCTGCGCGACATCTTTGAGATGATTGAGATGGAGAACCAGGCCACGCGACCGGTGCCCGATACCTTTTATGGCGGCTGGTGGTATTTTGCCTTTCCGCTGGCGCAGGTCGAACATCTGGCCTTTCCCTTCTTTGTGCGCGGCGATGATGTCTCCTTTTCGCTGGCCAATGATTTCAACATCCTGACGCTCAATGGTGTGGTCTCCTTTCAGGAAAGCTTTACCGAGAAGGAAAGCCCGCAGACCTGGTATCTGGATCTGCGCAGCCATATGGCGCATCACCTCAGCCTGCCGCAGCTGGACGTGGGGGCGCGCGGCGTGCTGAAAATTGCGCTGTGGTTCTTTCTGCGCAATCTGCCCCGCATGCATTACGACACATTGGCGGCAATCAATCTGGCAATGGAAGACGTGATGAAAGGGCCCGCGTTTTTTGACGAAAACGCCGATATGGCCAGTCGTCGCGGCGACCTGAAGGCGCTGACCGTGCAAGAAGCCTGGCAGCCGCTGACAGCACAGGTGTCGCTGCCTGCGACCCGTCGCAAACCACCCAATGCCGCCTATCGGTTTTTGATGAAGCTGAGCCTGAACGGGCTGTTGATCCCCTGGTTTTCGCGTCTGGGCAGCCGGATTACTGTGGAGGCCAAAAACCGCGGCAAGATCGGTATGGTCTGGGGCGCCAGCGAGATCACGATACTGAACGCAGCACAGGACAAATACTATACCGTGCGCCATTCCAAACGGGCTGCCTGGCAGCAGGCCCGCCGGCTGCTGCGCAATGCGCGTCAGTTCCTAAAGGCCTATGACGGTCTGGTTCAGGCCTATCGGAAAGAGTATCCTCACTACACCAGCGAAACATATTGGCAGGCCAAACTGGGTCTGTCGCGCCCAGCCAAAAGCCAGAAGGAAGCTGCTGAGTGAAAGCCATAAAGCGTTTGATCCGCCGGGCCGGCGGGTCGGAAGAGGCGCGCGGATCAGTCGGCGACACGCGTCAAAATACATCTGCTTCACGGCGGCGTGCCTCAGGGACTCCCCTGAAGGTGATCCTTTTTATTGGCCATCACAAGGTGGGATCAACCTCGCTGCAGGACTATCTGGCCCGCAATGCAGCAGCCCTGTCGCGTGCTGGCATCCTTTATCCTTTTGTGGACTTTGAGGGCGCGGCCTGCATGGCGGCCGCAGCTGTGGGCCACCCGCTGCCCGAGGGCTCCTTGCCGATCAATATCCGTGAGCCGCATAATGCCCTGGCCTTCCGGATGCTGGCCGAGCACAAGAAGGGCTCGGTCCCCGGCTATCACAAACGCCTGCCGGCCCTGCCGCAGATGCTGCATGCCATAAAGCAGCAGATCCAGTGTTCCGATCCTCATACGGTGATCCTTGCGGCCGAGGTCTTTGCCAATTTCAACGCAACAGCGCCGCAATTGATCGCGGATTTGCGGGATCAGTTTGACGGGGCCGAGTTCACCGTGGTGGCGACCCTGCGCCGGATTGATGAATATCTCGCGTCCTGGCACGGCCAGCGGCTGAAATTCGGCCATAAGGTTGCGCCCCTGCGCGGCAAGGGCGTCGCCCTTTATACCAAGGGTATCCATTTTGATTACCGCCTGATGATCGAAGGCTGGCTTAAGGCGATGCCCGAGGCACGGATCATTTTGCGCGACTATGCCGAGGTGCGGGCGGCGGGCGGCTCTGTGGTCGATTTCATCAGCCAGACCGGGCTGCAGCTGCCCGCCGGTCTGGCGCCCGAGCGGCGCGAGAATGACTCGTTCCATCGTGGTGTCTATGAGCTGGCCCGCCGGGGCAATGAGGCCATGGTGGACCGCAAGGCGGGGCTGCTGCGCCAGCAACTGCGTAAGCTGACACCAGAACTGAACCTGCCGCCAAGCAATGACATCGAGCTGTTCGGCCGCGATGTGCGGGCGCAACTGGTTGAGCGTTTCCGCCCGGTAGACCAATACCTGGGAGAGGTCATGGGGCGCCGTGAATTCTTTACGGATCTCGATGCCGCTCTGGAGCCGCTGGAGTGGGATGAAATGGCGGTCTACGCACAGCTTTTGTCAAAGCTGAAGACCCTGCCTGCGTTTGAAGATGACAAAGTGGCGAAATTCGTGGCGCGGCTTCAGGCTGAATAAATTTGGCCGCATGAAATTGGGACGGGACGTTTTATGATCAAAGAACTGATTGTACATTTGGGAGACACCAAAACCGGGTCGACTTCCATTCAAAGGGCCCTGGTGACCAAGGCCTATGAGGTGCCTGGGGTGGAACTCCTTTATCCCACGAAAAACCACCATATCGCATTGGCCAAGACCCTGACGCAAAAGCGGCGTTTCAAGCAGCGCGAGGACCGGTTCAAGCGGGTCGGCCAGGCGTTGCGGGACAGTGATGCTGATTATGGCATCATTTCGGCCGAGCATTTCCAGTTTGTTGATCCGGAGGTTTTTGCCAGGGAAGTGCAGAAAAACTGGCCAAAGATGCAGAAAAACATGCGTCTGGTGGCCTATGTGCGCCCCCATCCTGACAAGCTGCTGTCGTCTTTTTCCGAACGGGTGAAACTGGGCAATGCCATGGGGTCTTTTGCGAGCTTCGTCGACACGATCTCGGAAAATAAAGGCTTCGACTACCTGCCGCGGTTCCGCAAATGGCGTGAGGTTTTTGGCGATCGCTTCACCCTGCGCCCCTTTGTGCGCTCAGAGCTGCATCAGCAGGATGCGGTGAGCGATTTCTTCCAGTTTGTTCTGGGACATGACAATTTCTCGATTGCTGATGGCATCGTGGCGAATAGCTCGTTGACGGTGCCGCAGCTGGCCCTGCTGCGAGAGGTCCACAAGACCTTTCGCGACAAGGTAGAGGCCAAGGGCAAGAAAAAGACGCCAGTGATCACTGAGGCCTGCGGTGCTCTGGGACGGACCACGAGCGAGCGGATCCGGGAAAGCGGCCTGGGACAGGGCGGGGCTAAATTCAAGATCCCTGCAAGGCTGGCTGATCAAATTCGCGACCGCTATGCTGCGGATGCAGCCGCACTGGATGCAGAGTTTTTTAGTGGCACGCCCATGACGTCGGCCCTGGAAGCGATCGATACCAAAACCACCACAAAGCGGCAAATTCTGAAGGCTTCTGAGTATTTCCCTGAGGAAACCCTGGTGAGCTTCAGGCTCTTTTCCAGCATCCTGACGGATATGCTCTTGGAACATCCTGCCAACTTTACAAAACTCGCGGCGCGCAGCCGGACCATGCTGGCAGCCGATAAGGTAAAACCGAAACAGGGTGCGTAAGGCGCTCCTGACACATAAGACGAATGCCGGGGCCTTGGACCTGACGGCGACGAAGGGGAGAACAGGCAGATGACGGCAGGAAAACTTATGATGGTGGGTGCAGGCCTTTCGGGGGCTGTCATCGGGCGTCATCTCGCCGAAGCGGGCTATGAAATCACCGTGTTGGATACGCGCAACCATGTGGGTGGCAATTGCCATACCGAGCGCGATGCGGAGACCGGCGTCAATGTGCATATTTACGGCCCGCACATCTTTCACACCGATGACAAAGAGGTCTGGGACTATGTCAATTCCTACGAGACCTTCCTGCCCTACAAAAACCGGGTAAAGACCACGAGCCGCGACCCCGAAGGCAAACGTCAGGTCTTTTCCCTGCCGGTCAACCTGCACACCATCAACCAGTTCTTTGGCCGCACCATGCGCCCCGAAGAGGCGCGTGACTTCATCACCAAGGAGCAGGCCGATACCAGCATTGAAGACCCGCAGACCTTTGAAGAGCAGGCGATGCGCTTTGTTGGTCGCGACCTCTATGAGGCCTTCTTCAAGGGCTACACCATCAAACAGTGGGGGGTGCAGCCCTCGGAATTGCCCGCCAGCATCCTGAAGCGCCTGCCGGTGCGGTTCAATTATGACGACAACTATTTCTTTCACCAATTCCAGGGCATGCCGGAAAATGGCTATACGGCGATGATCGAGAAAATCCTCGACCATCCCGGCATAACGGTCAAGTTAGAGACTGCTTTTGACCGCAGCATGGCCGCTGATTATGACCATGTGTTCTACTCCGGGCCGCTGGATGGCTATTTCGACTTTGAGCTGGGCCGCCTGGGCTATCGCACCCTCGATTTTGAACGCTTCACCCATGATGGCGACTATCAGGGCTGTGCGGTGATGAACTATGGCGAGGAAAGCGTACCCTATACCCGCATCACCGAGCACAAGCATTTCTCACCTTGGGAAAGCCACGAGGGATCTGTCTGCTACCGGGAATTCTCGCGGGCGGCGGAGCCAGAGGATATCCCCTACTACCCGGTGCGTCAGGTCAAGGAAAAGGCGCTGCTGTCGGACTATGTGACGCTGGCCGAACAGGCCGAGGGCGTGACCTTTGTCGGGCGCCTTGGCACCTATCGCTATCTCGACATGGATGTGACCATCCGCGAAGCCCTGGACACGGCACGTGGCTTTTTGACTGCCGCCGAGGCAGGTACGCCAGCCCCGGCATTTTTTGTGGCGCCGCTATGACGCCTGCCAGTGTGACATCTGCCAGATACAGCTGGTAAAGCGACCTGCCGGGTGCAGGGCAAATAGACTTCCGGAGACGCCGGAAAAATGACAAAAGAGACGCTTTTCATGGCCAAGACACCCTCCCGCCCGAAAACCCGGCCTGACACCCGCTATGCTGTGGTTGTTCTGGGCATGCATCGCTCCGGCACCTCGGCTCTGGCCGGGGTTCTGGCCAGATTGGGTTGCGATCTGCCGACCCAGATGATGCCCGCCAATGAGTTCAACCCAAAAGGGTTCTATGAATCCATTCTGGCCTATAATCTCAACGACGCCATTCTGGCCTCGGGCGGGTCGGGCTGGGA
>OJFV01000383.1_pt1 | contig 10633 bp, 11 predicted proteins | sample 1594391 | NCBI WGS metagenome assembly OJFV01 (sample SAMN05416856, study PRJEB24817) | seawater metagenome | isolation source: Sea water | place: Canada:Atlantic | collected 2013-11
ATCCTCTTCGTCGGCAGCGTCAGATGTGTATAAGAGACAGAACATATACTGTATATAATCACAGTATATGTTGAAGTTTATCCCCATAAAAGCGACTGCGGGTATCGTTGGTTTCGAGTCACCTGCGGCAGAATACACACAACTTAACTTAGATTTAGACCAGCTACTGATTGACCACCCCTCAGCAACCTACATTGGTGTTGCCCAGGGCGAGTCGATGAAAGGTGATGGTATTTTCTCAGGTGACTTGTTGATTGTAGACCGCGCTCAAGAAATTAAAGACCAAGACGTGGTGGTGGCAAACCTCAACGGTGTATTCGTGTGTAAGAAAATCGATAAAGTGCAGCGCTGTTTACTGTCTTCCAGTAAGCGATTTCCACCGTACTTTTTGCAAGAAGGTGACGACTTTCAGATAGAGGGGGTGGTGACGCGCTCTATTCGCTTACATCGACCCTTTAAGAAGCAACTCTGATGTTCGCCTTGTGTGATGCCAATAGCATGTATGCCAGTTGCGAGAAGGTCTTTGACCCCAGTATTCGCAATAAGCCTGTGGTGGTACTGACAAACAACGACGGCTGTATCTGTGCGGCTTGTGGCATTGCTAAGCGCTTAGGTGTGGGTAAGAAGTTCGTGCCGTACTTTCAGGTTAAGCAAGAGCTTGAGGCAGCAGGAGTCGTTATTCGCTCTAGCAACTACGAACTCTACGCAGATTTAAGTCAGCGCATGATGGATACCTGCGCACGCTTTGCCCCTGACATCAATGTGTACTCTATTGATGAGTGTTTTTTGTATTACGGAAAAGAAGCAGCGCCGCCTCAAGAAAGCTGGGCAAGCCTAGCGACTCAGATTCGAAAAACCGTTTGGCGCGAGGTTAGACTGCCTATTTGCGTGGGTATCGGCCCAACGCCCACATTAGCCAAGGTGGCGAACCATGCAGCTAAAAAAGTAGAAGGCTTCAAAGGCGTTGCAGTATTAGATACTCAGGCAATCCGTAAAGACGTGCTATCACAAATGGGTGTGACGGAAGTGTGGGGTATTGGTAAACGATTAGGTTTGCGACTAAACGCATTAGGAATTGATACCGCATGGCAGCTAGCTAATAGAGACCCGTCGCAAATCCGCAAGGAGTTTTCAATAATTGTCGAAAATACGGTGCGAGAGTTAAATGGTGAGGTACGCCATACTTGGGATAGTGTGCGTGCTGCTAAAAAAGAGATATACAGCACGAGAAGCTTTGGTAATCGGATTACAGAATTCAACGAGCTACGCAGTGCGTTAGCTAGCCATGCTGAAACGGTGGCGATAAAGCTGCGCAAGCAAAAGAGTCTGACCGCAAGCATGACGCTATTTGCGACGAGTTCTCCTCATGATGCAGAAGGATATTTTCGCCGCTCGTATTTTCATCGCTTCACTGTGCCGACTAATGACACTCGCAACATCGTAAACACTATTGAAAGCGCTATGGTGCAGCTTTATCAATCAGGTGTTCGTTATTACAAATGCGGTGTGGGGCTATTGGACTTGCACGATGAGGGGCTGTTTCAATACGACTTATTCAGCCCATCAAATGACAACGCTAAGCTCATGTCTTGTATGGATAATATTAACGCTAAATACGGACGTTCCACAGTTCAAATGGCCGCCAAAGGCTTCGAGCAGAAGTTCGCTATGCGACGAGAGTTTCTTTCCCCTCAATACACGACAAAATGGAGTGATATCCCCAAAATTCTCTGCTAGGTGCGAGACTCAAACCATTAAGCATAAAGGTTTAGTCTTTTTATTCATTGCCAGGTGATGATTTTTTAGGATAGCGAATAACCAACATAGTGCCGACAACTAATATTGCCAGTGGGACAAGTAAAAATAGCTCTTCGTACATATCGTTCTCCAGAATTTCTTTATCAAATTATAGATAGATTAATCTGCTTCGAAGCTTGTTCCAACATGAACGTTAAAATTTTTCATGCGATGTATCTATTTACCCGTGAAGTCAAAACACGGGAGATCAAATGATTATCAACAACGCAAAAATTAATCGCTCATGGAGTACGGAAGATCAATTGGATGAGGTGTACACCTTGTTTGAGTCTGACGACAAGATTGAACGGATTTTAGTGTATCGAAATAACAGAATGAACACAGAGTATGTGATGCTGTCACCAAGTTTGGTTGATGTGTGTGAGCGATACAATCCCCTAGGCTCGAACATTATTTTTCCCGATCAGTATCAGGCTATTAATATGTTTAAGAGTAAGGTCGAATGCTATCAAATAGATAAAGGACATCTAGAACAATTCATCGACTTTTTTGGCGTATCTATTGCGGAATTTTTCGCTAAATACGACATGAAAATCGGTAAAAAACCTTAGCCAACGCTACGTTGGCTTTTTCTATGGGCGAAGCATGAGTATTTGAATGCCTAACATCCTAAATGTTCCTTACTTAACCTCTGATCAATTGCGGTTTGCAGTTCAACCGAAACCGACATCGTATGCTTAATATAATAAAGTGATTCAATATACATATTCGGGAGCAAGGAAAGGAAGTGTTCTTCACTTCGGTTATCAATTAACCAGACCGTGGCTTTACGCCGCCATGCCATATAATAAGAACAAAAAAATGGAACAGGAAACTCTATGACAGGTATAAGATCATGAACTAGATTGCTGGGTTGTGTCCGTTCTAATAACCACTTTGCTAAAAAAACGGATATTGGACATTGAGTTAAAACACTATCAACCGCAGCGTCTGTCACACTGTTTTCAGCCTCAGTATAGGTCTCCACGTTAAATTGTCCCAGTAGAGCCAGATAGTTTCCACACAGTTTCTTTAAGAAGACCTCCGCTTCTGCGACGGCTAAATCTAACTCGGGTTGTAAAAGAAGCTGTTGGAAAAGGCCGTCGACATTATATGCCGATGCTATTGGCAGATTTTCGAACAACAAAAAAAGGTTTGGAAGTGAAAGTTCCAACTCGGTGGTGATAACTTCCAACTCCTTATCCAGAGACTGATGGTAGATGTCGGAAATTATTTTTAACTGACTACGAGTAAGAGCAATTGACTGATTATGATGGAGTAAATACCAAACTAAAGTTGGGCTGCTTGAATATTGAGTAAAAATAACTTCAGCATGTTGCGGATCCCCTAAAGCTAACTCTGTCAGACCATGAGGGTCAATAAAGGCAGCGTAGCTTTCTTCGCCACAAGTGTCGTAAAACTCTTCCAAATTTACCCCTGTATGGCTAACACAACCGAGCAAGACTCCTTCGATACACATTCCACACATGAGTAATATTTCCTATTTCAAAACTAGCTGAATTAACAACTAGTAATGTACTGTTTTTCAATCTGTATGTATCTGTTTAAATAAACTAGAGGTAGGAATAACCCAATGCCTACCTTCTTTACACTTTACAGAATTTTGACCAAGTCAACGTAGAATAGCTCTGAATCATCGTACGTTTGGCTTAAATATTTTGCCCCAATTTACCGTAATAACACTAATTTTAGTGTGACGATTTTTTGCATTTTTATACTTAATTGTCACACCTTTTGTCACAAAAATAAAAATAAAAATATTCAATATCAATAACTTGCATCATTAGACGCTTTACGAAAGGGATTGAAAATCCTCGTGTCCGTGGTTCGATTCCGCGTCTGGGCACCATTATTGAAAACAAAAAAGCCTCAACGTTGTCCGTTGGGGCTTTTTTGTTTTTGGATTGTCCCAAGACGTGGGTACCGCGACTGGGGTGAGGCCAGTCTCTTTAGCTGCGTAGCAGTATCTGGCTGAACGACCTGCCATGGATGGTAGGGCTGGTAACAAACACCATGGATGGGATGTTACATCCACACATCTACACTCCTCTGCACTCGCACGCTTTGATACTTTTACATCTTTTCTTGCTCGTTTTGCATTTCCGCCCTTTTGCTCAGCTCAGCTAAAAAACTCACTGCACGATGTTTTGATAACCTCAACGTTGTCCGTTGGGGCTCTTTTGTTTTTGGATCGCCCTAAGACGGAGCACTATCAACCTCCCCTATTCCAGAAAGCTGATCTATCAGAGGGAGCAGCGAAATGATGTAGAGCAATGTAATTATTTCCCTTCGATGCTCTTAATTTCTCGATCGTCTTCACCGCTCACCTTTCCCACGCGCAGCCTTTGCAATATTGAGTAAAATAATTACGTTCTTTTGAGTGCCACTCCCACCTTGCTACCGCAAGCCCTCCCTTGGTTTAGCATTAATTAAAAGCGGTGACCTGCAACAGGAAAACATTTATTCAAGCTTATTGGGATGGAATTTGCTTTGTCTGTTTTGATAAGTTTTAAGTACTTCATTCTAAGCTGGCTTTATGTGGAATATCGTTGCGTTAGTTAGCTCGGTTGGTTGAAAAGGAATGAAGGTTTAGAAAGAGGAAATGTCATCTCGAATTTCGACTAAAAGGAGAAGCTAATATGAGCACGACAAAATACGTTACCGTTGAAGGACATCAAATAGCATATGAAGAAATGGGAGAAGGTACTCCTTTGTTGTTATTTCATGGTATACCGACGAACAGGACGCTGTGGCGAAACGTTATGCCACGACTTTCCTCCCACTATCGAGTAATAGCACCCGATTTGCTCAATTACGGCGAGTCAGACATGCCACAAGACACTGATGTATCTATCAATGCTCAGAGCCGGATTATGAGTAAGTTTATGGGGGCGCTCGGGATCTCTCGTGCCAATATAGCCGGCCACGACATCGGCGGTGGTGTGGCCCAGCTAATGGCCGTCAAACATCCGGAGAAGGTCAATGCAATCGTGCTAATTGACAGTGTGTGTTTCGATTCTTGGCCCATCCCCGAATTTGCCCCTCTTTTAGAGCCCGGCGTAGAGGAAAAAACCACTTCTGACGAATTAGTTAATATTCTAAAAGATTTTTTGCCTAAAGGCGTCTTTGACCAAAGTGTGATGACCGAAGATCTCGTTCGCTTGTATGTGGGCCAATGGAGTAGTGATCAAGGAAAAGCCGCTATGTTTCGCAACTTAAGAAGGCTTAACAAAGAGTATACTCAGGCTATTGCAGGCGAGCTCAAACACCTTCCTCATGAAACGCTAATACTGTGGGGCGATCACGATAATTTTCAAAAGCCTGAATATGCTCCTCAATTAGAACAGGCCATTCCCAATGCATCCCTAGTATGGTTGGTGAACGCTGGCCATTGGTCTATCGACGAGCAACCGGAGAAGGTCACAAAACTGATCGGTGATTTTTTGCAAAAGAATGGCAATCACCAATAGCTTATTTACAACACCATAATAACTAGCTCCGAGTGAAGGCTCGGAGCGAAAACTGCAATGAAAGTCGGTAGGCCTATCGGCGACAATCTATTTGAACCCGTCACTAATTTACCTATTTCGGCGCTACATCATCCCGCAGCCTCTCAAGCTTGTGCTCCTTGAATAGCGCTACTTTTGAGTCCCTTCATGACAACCAATCACGGCTCACGCTTATGAACTAAGCTGTAATATAATTTTTGTTAGAAGACGATCTAATTATGTCAGTGTTCACGCCCACTATTTTGATTTGCTTAATAAGCATTTACTGCTCTACGGTACTTGCTCAAAACAAGCCAAAAATCGAGTTAGCCAATCGTTTTAATGATGCTGTTAACGTCTCTGACTATCTCGTGAGTGAAAAGCTAGATGGTATTCGGGCTCGTTGGGATGGTAGTAGATTGCTCACGCGCACGGGTAATCCCATTTTTGCCCCGCAATGGTTTACCAAGGACATAACCAAACATATTTTTGATGGTGAATTATGGATTGCCAGGCAACGCTTTGAGAAAACAGCTTCAGTGGTGTTAACCCACGAGCCGGGTGCCGGCTGGCGAGAGGTAAAATTTATGTTGTTTGACTTACCCGAGTTTACAGGCGCATTTAGTGAACGTTTGCGAATGCTGGAAGTATTAGTGCAAAAAGCGAAGCTACCTCACTTGCAAGTCATCCCTCAACAAAAGCTCCATAGTAAATCAGCACTTATGCAGTTGCTTGAGCAAGTAATTGAAGATGGGGGTGAAGGATTAATGCTGCACCACGAAGACGCTCTTTATACGCCCTCACGAAGTGACAACGTGTTAAAGCTTAAGAAGCACAAAGATGCTGAAGCCATAGTTTTGGCGCATTTACCAGGTAGTGGCAAGTACCAAGGAATGATGGGCTCTATTCGCGTGCAGATGAGCAATGGTAAAGTATTTAAAATTGGCAGTGGCTTTTCTGATCAAGAACGCTTGTCACCACCACCCATTGGGGCAGTGATCACTTTCAAATATTACGATTTGACCATTAACGGGATCCCCAAATTCGCCAGTTATATTCGCCAAAAACCAAGCTATTAAAATATTACGAATTACATAAATGGTTGTTCACACTTAATTAGTCGTTATAATCTCAGCAGATTATTTAGCAGCAACGATAAGCAGGGTGATCCCTGACGTGGAGAAAATAGTGAAACGTAAATTTTTATTGTGCATGTTTTTAGGCTTAGCATCGATTTTCACAGCTAATGCAGCGGTTAACTCTGATGATGAAATAAAATCACGTATTGCCCCCGTTGGCAAAGTACATGTTGCCGGCGCTAAAGCTGAAACGGCGTCTGCTGGCGGACCACGTTCTGGCGCTGACGTTTACGGAGCAGCGTGTGTGGCGTGTCATAGCTCTGGTGTTTTGGGTGCACCAAAATTCCAAAATGCTGCTGATTGGGCACCTCGCCTAGAAAAAGGCTTCGATACCGTATGGCAAAATGCCATTAACGGTATTAATGCGATGCCTCCTCGTGGAACGTGCGCAGATTGTTCAGATGACGAGATAAAAGCAGCTATCGAACACATGACAGAAGGTCTGTAATTAGTTGTTTTCATAAAAATTTGTTCATAAAAAGGCCACCTTAAGGGTGGCCTTTTTGTAACGAATAGTTTATTTTGGCCTTATAAAAATAATTATAAATAGACTGTTTGTGCACGCGTTCTCAACCCATATTCAAATGAGCAATATCCCAGATAACTTATCCATCGAAGAGTTACGTGAATTAGTTCCTCAATTACAACAACTTACTGAAAAATACAAGCATTCAGAAGCAATTCAAAAATCCCTTTTTGATATTTCTGAATTAGCTAGCTCAGTAGGAGAGTTGTCACGTCTATATCCCGCCATCCACGACATTATTGGTCGCTTTATGAATGCCCAGAACTTTTATGTGGCGTTCTACGATCAAGTCGATGAAGTCGTCGACTTCGTATATTTTGTAGACCAGTTTGACGAAGTCGCTTTGCGTCAAATCCCCGCAAGTGAATTGATGGAAGGTTTTACAGGCTATGTGTTACGCACCGGTGATTATTTATTTTTAACTGAAGAAACCCGCGAGACTCAGCTCAATCAAATCAACGTAAAACAGATAGGTTCCGGCCCTGTTGATTGGATTGGCGTACCATTAAAACGTGGTAACCAAGTGATTGGCGCCATGGTGGTGCAAAGTTACGACAAATCTATTCGCTATAACCAAGAAGATTTAGACATACTACTGTTTGTTTCGCAGCATATCGTTAATACCGTCGACAGGGTGAAAAGCCGCGAAATGAATGAGCAAACCATTCGTGAGCGTACCAAGCAACTTCAGAATATCAACGAAGAATTACAAGAAGAAATTAACGAGCGACAAAAAGTTGAATCGCTGCAAAATGCTCTGTTCGAGATATCAGAGTTGTCTGCCTCGGTAGACGGCAACATGGCGGATTTTTACGCTTCGTTGCATGAAATTATTGCTCGGCTTATCAGCGCACCCAACTGTTACATTGCCACTGTTAGCTCGGATAATACCCGCCTTGAATTTCCTTATTATTCTGATGAAATCAACACCGTCATAGAATCAAGAGAAATCGGTTTTGGTCTCACTGAATTCGTGCTTCGCTCTGGTAGTGCTGAGCTTATTAACCCGTCTAAGGTGAAAGAGCTAACGGCAAATAATGAAATAGATGCCATTACCGCCAAGAATATGATCGAGCAAAACAATTCGTGGCTGGGCTCGCCACTTGTGGTAGATGGTGAAATATCGGGTGTTATTGCGATCCAAAGCTATAGCCAGACCGAGCATTACTCGTTGCGAGACCTTGAACTATTACGATTTGTTTCTCACCATATCGCCGTTGCTTTAGAGCGTAAACGCTCGTCAGACGCGATCCAGGCGTATAACCAGCAACTTACTGAGAAAGTTAAAGAGCGCACTGAAGAGCTTAACAAAGCCAACCAATACCTGCAGAAACAAATCGAAGAGCGTAAAGCCATTCAGCAGAAGCTAGTTCACGATGCTCATCACGATGCCTTAACAGATTTACCTAACCGCACCATGTTTAATGCTCGATTGAGCCAGGCTTTGGCTAATAAGAAGCGCTATCAACATAATAATTTTGCGGTAGTATTTATTGATTTAGATCGTTTCAAACAAATCAACGACACCATAGGCCATCACGCAGGTGATTCATTCTTGATAGAGGTCGCCAGTCGAATCAATCAGTGCATTCGGGGCCACGACTTGCTTGCTCGTTTAGGGGGCGATGAATTTGTGATTTTGCTGGATAATTTCGATTCCCCAGAAGACGTTGAGATTATCTCTACGCGTATTATCGACTCAATTGCCACACCATTTGTTTTAGACGGACGAGAAATCTTCTCTGGCGCCAGTATCGGTATTGCATACCTTGAGAGTGGTTACCGCTCTGCTAGTGAAATAGTACGAGATGCAGATGCCGCTATGTACCAAGCAAAATCTCAAGGCCGCGGTCAGTACGTAGTGTTTGATTTGACCATGCGTAAGAAGCTGCTTGAAGAGTTAGAGATTGAAACTGAGTTTCGTAAAGCACTCAAAAGTGAAGCCTTTGATGTTTACTCACACCCCGTCTTTGACATGACAGATAATTCACATCTGTACGACGAATGCAGAGTACGTTGGGTACATCCTAAACTGGGTATTATGGATCGTGACAGCTTTTGGCAAATTGCTGAACATAGTGGTCTGGTGGTTGAGCTAGACAACTACATGCTCAAAGCTGCATACGCTATGTTAAGTCAACCACTGACGTCTTATGCTGCTAGCGATCATTATAAAGTTGCCATTAATCTATCAATCCATTATTTGACCCATAGCGAAGCTGCTGTGCAGCTTATTCAAGATATAAGGGACAGGGGAATTGATCCTAAACGGCTAATTTTTGAGTTCGACGAAAACGATTTAAATCGACGCTCACAGTTCAGTCTGCCAGCGATTAAGCATTTAAAACGATCAGGCATTAAGTTGGTGCTGGACAATTTTGGCAGTGGCTTGGCATCGCTAAGTTACTTGTATTCTTATCCGTTTGATTTTGTCAAAGTCGATCATCGCTTTGTGAAGACTATCCCAAGATCAGAGCGAAATTTAAAACTCATACAATCCGTGTACGCCATGTCAGAACAACTCAGCTTTAGGTTAATCGTCTCAGGGATCAGTGACAAAGAGCAGGTAGATCTACTGCGCTCAGTTGGCTGTCAATTGGGTCAAGGGCCCTATTTAGAAGCCCCATCTCAAGTAACGCTGCCGATTTAGAACTTACTTTTTGTTCATCATATCCCGCAAGTGAGCAATGCCTGTTTGGCCCTTTTGCTGGCGGGCCTCGGCGCTAACTTTAGGTTTCTTCACTTCCCAGTGAATATCATCAGCGGGTAGTTCGTGTAAAAAGCGACTAGGCTCAGGTTGAATCACTTCACCATATTGGCGACGCTCTTTGGCTAAGGTGAAAAACAACTCCTTCTGAGCCCGCGTGATCCCCACGTAGGCTAAACGACGCTCCTCCTCGATATTGTCCTCATCGATACTACTTTGATGGGGCAACAACCCCTCTTCCATGCCGACCATAAATACGTAAGGAAACTCTAACCCTTTAGACGAGTGCAACGTCATAAGTTGCACCTGATCCGTTTCTTCTGTGTCTTCTCCGCGCTCCATCATGTCACGCAGAATGAGTCTGTTGACCACCTCTTGTAAGCTCATAGGTGGGTCTAGTTCTCCCCCCTCAAGCATATCGCTGACCCACCCAAATAAAGTACTGATGTTGCCCATGCCCATTTCGGCGGCTTTGGGGCTGGTACTGCTTTCATAGAGCCACTCTTCGTAACCCATGTCTTTAATCATTTGGCGGATGGCAGCAATACTGTCACTTCGTTTTATTTCATCAGACAACTCCACTATCCAGCGGGCGAACCACTCAACCGACTCAAGAGACTTACCGGATATCACAGTGCTTAACATCGGCGAACACGCCGCTTCAAACATACTAATATGATTTTCGTTGGCGTAATTTCCAAGTTTCTCTAACGTGACGCGTCCTATGCCGCGGGTGGGTGTGTTGATGATGCGCAGCAAAGCATTATCATCGTCTTGATTCACCAATAAGCGTAAATACGCCATGATGTCTTTCACCTCAGTCCGCCCAAAAAACGAAGTGCCACCATTTATTTTATAAGGGATACGGTTGGCCATAAGGACTTTTTCAAATAAGCGAGATTGGAAGCTGTCTCTTATACACATCTCCGAGCCCACGAGACAAGAGGCAATCTCG